>Ga0214923_10000157_pt1 | contig 103055 bp, 120 predicted proteins | sample LL1510_MetaG_FD_177993 | JGI IMG/M metagenome (GOLD analysis project Ga0214923, IMG submission 177993) | Freshwater microbial communities from Lake Lanier, Atlanta, Georgia, United States - LL-1510 | ecosystem: Environmental > Aquatic > Freshwater > Lake | place: USA: Georgia | collected... | reverse complement strand
TGTAGGTGTAGGTGTGGGAGTTGGTGTAGGTGTTGGTGTTGCAGTAGGTGTTGCAGTTGGTATAGGAGTAGCTGTAGGCGTTGGTGTTGGAGTTGCAGTTGGTGTAGCAGTTGGTGTAGGTGTAGGTGTTGGTGTTGCAGTTGGTATAGGAGTAGCTGTAGGCGTTGGTGTTGGAGTTGCAGTAGGTGTAGCAGTTGGTGTAGCAGTTGGTGTAGGTGTAGGTGTAGGTGTTGCAGTAGGTGTAGGTGTTGGTGTAGGCTGTATAAAATAATCATCAGAAACTTTAGCTTCCAATGGAATACCTTTGTTTATCTTCAATTGAGTGCCTAGTTTTACAGCAAATCCCATGAAATTATTTAATAGAGAATAAATAATTATATGAACTTACTAGACAGAATAATTGATTTATATTACAATACAAAGTTCCAAATAGAAGATTGGATTTTTGCTAGAAAATACAAAATTCATGATGTCACTGATTTGACCATTGATCCTGTAGCTAAAAAGCCTAAAAAAAAGGCCAAATCCAGAAAAAAGAAAAAGTAAATAATAGGGTGCAGCTTAAGACTAGCTATCCTACCATTTTTGGATTTGATACTTCACACAAAGTATCTGCACAAGCCATAGACATAGTTTATTGGATCATAATTGGTGTTGCATACTGTTTTGCTTTTCATGCATTGAATTTTATATTGGTTTCATGGAATTGGTTTCTTGTAGCATTGGCTGCATTAGGAGTGGTAGGTTTGCCTTATTGTGTTAAAATTATTTTGTTTGGACGTGAAAAATTTCCCAAGAAAGCTGCATTGTTGTGTGCATTCTTGAGTCTCTTGCCCACCATATTTGACTTCTCTGGTTTTTATGCAGAAACTGGCTTGCAAGACAGCGTCAAACTGAGCAAATTAACTATTAGTGAGCAAATTAACTCTTTTGAAATTCAGAGCAAAAAAAATGCTGCAGAAGAAGAAATAAAAATTAAAGATCAAGAGAGAAACAAAATTGCAGAAATAGAAGAACATCATTCTCAGAAAAAAACCCAATTGAACATAGAAATTAATGATGCCAATCAAAAAGTTATTGATGAAAAAACAGGAGTAAAAGCAGATTATTCAACAGGAAAAGTAGGAGAGGGCCCCAGAACCAAAGAATTACAAGCAGAAGTAAGAAAATTGCAGAGTCAAGCAGAAATTGAAAACAAAGCTGCTGCAGAGAAAATATCAAGAGAAACACTGCTTGTACAAAATCAAACCAAAGATGCTATTAATCAACTGAAACAAGCCAATGCTTTGTTAGAAGAAAAATTAATAAAAATAAAGAAACAAGTAAATGCTGCTGGTACCTTCAAGGAATTAGAAGATGCTGTTGTAGATGTGAATGCAGCTCTATCTACCATAGCTTCCAAATTGAATGTACAATACAATGCAGTTCAAATAGTTGGTTCTGATAACATAATAAAACTATCATTTTCAGCTCTGTTAAATTGGGAGATAACTGCATGGGTATGCTTGTTATTGGCAGTTCTCATGGAAATTGGTGATATTGTAATTGTGTATGTGATTAGATATGAAAAAGAGCTAAAAACAAGTGTGAAACTGTCAAAATCTGCAGATGATGATAAAAAATTTATTTACAAAAAAACTTATTCTGGGTATTGATAATAAATAATATTATATGGCAGGAAATGCTCGCTTTCATAACAAACTGCACAGAAGAGGTCACCATACCAATGCTTCAGCAGGCTATCCAGATTCTGCATCTGATCCCATAGCTTCAGCAAGTGAACCATTTTTGGGTGATTTTCACCTGGCTGGCAGTCTTTCTGCTTCTAACAATTTGTTTGTAGGAGGCAATGCTTTGATTGCTGGCAGCTTGACAGCTTTGGGCGATTTTTCTTATGTAGATACCATAGTTTCTGTTACCAGTGCATTGAGTGTGGTCAACACAGGCACAGGCCCTGCTCTTACTGTGAAACAAACAGGAGCACAACCTGTGGCATTATTTTTGGATGACAATGACAAAGCTTTATCAATAAAAAATAATCTGCAAGTGGAATTTTTTAACAATACTACCAACAATTTCAACACAGTTGCAGAAGGGTTTAATACTTCTGCTTTTGGCTTGGGTTCTCACTCTGAAGGCATAAACACACTGGCTTCAGGAACTGGTGCTCATGCACAAGGATACAATTCTGTGGCATCAGGCAATTACTCTTATGCTCAAGGCATAGATAGCAATGCAACTGCTTTTAACAGCACAGCCATTGGCAGACAAGCCAATGCAGTTCACCCTGGTTCTACAGTAATTGCTGCCAACACAAATGCATTGAACAGTTCTTCTTTTGCAAACAATTCTATAAATGCATTTGCCTCTGGAGGCATCTACTTGTTCAATAACACTACCATAGGCAATCCATTTAGTGCCACATCTTTTTCAGTTAATTCAGCAGGTGATGTGTATGTGGGTGGTGTTTTAACTGTAGTCGGCGGGGTAAGTGCTAAAAGTTTGAGTGCCACAGATTTGTATTTGCAAAGCACCAGATTTTCATCAGATAATTTGCAAAATGTTTTCATTGGCACTGCAGCTGGCAATGGTAATACAAGTCAATCTGGCAATTTTGCAGTTGGATTGAGTGCAGGCAATGGGCTTAGTTCTGGTGGTTTCAACAATTTCTTGGGTGAAAATGCTGGCCGGGCAAATAATGTTGGTTCTTTTAATAACTTTTTGGGGTGCAATGCTGGTTTTTCCAATTTTAGTGGCAGTGGCAATAACTTTTTGGGTCCTGCAGCAGGAGTCCTTAATAGCACTGGTGTCAACAATAATTTCTTAGGTATAGCAGCAGGTGCATACAATGTATGTGGAGGCAACAACAATTTCTTGGGTGCTTGTGCAGGCTTCAATAACAATGATGCTTTTCACAACAATTTCTTGGGATACAAAGCTGGTTTCTGCAACACTGGAGGCAGCAACAATTTCTTAGGACAATACACTGGTTTTTGCAACACTGCTTTTAATAACAATTTCTTGGGTTTGCAAGCTGGTAAAAACAATACCAGTGGAGGTAACAACAATTTCTTGGGATACAAAGCTGGTTTCTGCAACATTAATGCTTTTGACAACAATTTTTTTGGTACCAAGGCTGGTTACAACAGTAAATACGGTGCTGGCAATAATTTCATAGGCTTCAAAGCAGGTTATGGGTATGGTTCTGGAAATTCAGGTAATGATAATAATTTCTTGGGTGCATATGCTGGGTGTTGCATCTCCACAGGCAACAAGAATAATTTTCTGGGCAAATGTTCAGGGTTTCATAATACTACAGGATGCTTCAACAATTTCTTGGGTTACCGAGCTGGTGCATGCAACACAGGTTATAACAATAATTTTTTTGGAAACCATGCTGGTAGAAACAACACCACAGGCTATAGAAACAATTTCATTGGATCCTTTGCTGGTTACTGCAACACCTCAGGCAATAACAACAATTTCTTAGGATACAAAGCTGGTTTTAGAAATTGTTGTGGAAATTTCAACAATTTCTTGGGACAGTATGCAGGCTACTGCAGCTACACAAGCTGCCACAACAATTTCTTAGGATATGCTGCTGGCAAGAATAATTGTTGTGGAAATGGCAACAATTTCTTGGGACTGCAAGCTGGTTTCTGCAATTTCTCAGGCAATGACAACAACTTCTTTGGATATGCTGCAGGCAAGAACAATTTTTCTGGAAGTGGCAACAATTTCTTGGGAGTACGTGCTGGTTGCAACAATAACTCAGGCAATGACAACAACTTCTTTGGATATGCTGCTGGCAAGACTAATAGTACTGGAAATAGCAACAATTTCTTGGGAGTTCAAGCTGGCAAATACAACACCACAGGCAATGACAACAATTTCTTGGGAAGATATGCTGGCTGTAACAACACCATAGGCAAATACAACAATTTCTTGGGATATGCTGCTGGCCGTAACAACACAGGCAGTTACAACAATTTCTTGGGAATACAAGCTGGCCTTGGTAATATAACCGGTTGCAACAACAATTTCTTGGGTGCACTTGCAGGTTTGTGTGCAAGTTCAGGATGTTACAATAATAGTTTTGGAAGATCAGCAGGTTCATGTGCTGGTGGTATTCATAACAATTTCATAGGAAGAAGTGCAGGGGCAGGAAGTGTGTATGGTAATTTTGGTAATTATAATAATTTCTTGGGAACAAATGCTGGCTATGGCAACACCACAGGCAGTTGCAACAATTTCTTTGGATATTCAGCTGGCCGTTGCAACACCACAGGCAATGGCAACAATTTCTTGGGAAGTTATGCTGGCCGTTACAATACCACAGGCAATGGCAACAATTTCTTGGGATACCGTGCTGGCCTTTGCAACACCACAGGTGTTTACAACAATTTCTTGGGACGGTATGCTGGCTACTGCAACACCACAAGCTGCCACAACAACTTCTTTGGATATGCTGCAGGCAAGAACAATTTTTCTGGAAATGGCAACAATTTCTTGGGACTGCAAGCTGGTTGCAACAATAACTCAGGCAATGACAACAACTTCTTTGGATATGCTGCAGGCAAGAACAATTTTTCTGGAAGTGGCAACAATTTCTTGGGAGTACGTGCTGGTTGCAACAATAACTCAGGCAATGACAACAATTTCTTAGGATATGCTGCTGGCAAGTATAATAGTACTGGAAATAGCAACAATTTCTTGGGAGTCCAAGCTGGCAAATACAACACCACAGGCAATAGCAACAATTTCTTGGGATCATTTGCTGGCTTTTGCAACACCACAGGTGCTCACAACAATTTCTTTGGACAAAATGCTGGCTTTTTTAACTGCACAGGCGGTTACAACAATTTCTTTGGATACAGAGCTGGTCGTAACAGCTGCACAGGCAATGACAACAATTTTCTAGGAAGACGTGCTGGCTACAATAACAATGCAGGCAGTTGCAACAATTTCATGGGAAGAAGTGCTGGCTTTTGTAACACCACAGGCAATGGCAACAATTTCTTTGGATATTCAGCTGGCCGTTGCAACATCACAGGCAATGATAACAATTTCTTGGGTCGAGTAGCTGGTCTCTGCAATACTTCAGGCAATGGTAACAATTTCTTGGGATTGAGCGCAGGGTGCACCAATACCACAGGCTCCTACAACACTATCATGGGCAATGGTGCCAATGTGTCTACTGGCAGTTTGTCTGGTGTCATTGCCATGGGTGCATTTGCTACTGCAACTGCCAGCAATCAATGGGCCCTGGGCAGCACCACATGGCCATTGAGCACCACAGCTACAGCAGGTGCAGCAGCTGGCTGGCTAGTAATCAATTTGAATGGCACTTTGCAAAAAATACAATTCAACAGCGTTTAATTTGTGTATAATTTTTCAAAGTTATGAGCAATAACATTTGAATCAAACAATTCCACCATTTTATAATTGGCTGGACACTGATGCCCTTGACTGTTCAAAGGATAAGGATCCAAGTAGCTTTCCAAATTGTCACTCAAATCCACATGGGCAGTAACATTTGCATGCAAATCATAACCAAACACTGCAGGGGTGTTGCCAATCCAGAATACCAACCCAGGTTTGCCAAAAGCTGCCATGGCATGTTGCACCACAGAATCAATGGCAAGGCAACCATGGCATTGGGAAAGTAGCAAGAACAATTCTCTCAAAGATAAATCCACTTGCTGCACCCCTTGCAGAGCAATTTGACCAGGGTTTCTTATTTGAACAAAAGTAAATTTATCAGAATATTTATCAATGATGTTCTGAGCATAGAAAGGAGGCAAATCACGGTACCAATTGAAATTGATTTGATTTTGTTTGGCTCCTATGCCTCCATTTATTTGAACAGCAATCACTGGTTTGCCTTGAAAAACTTGATTGAAAATGACTTGGCTATTTTGCTTCTCTACATTGTTGAAATGCAGTTCTGGGGAATTTTTATCCAATGTCAAATCCAGACTGTTGCACCATGCCTGAGCTAATGAACATTTTCTGGTGATCACATCATTGCTGTTGTAAGGTTCATGTTTGAATACCAAGGTATCTTGGTCTTTTATGAAATCTTCATAGAAGTAAGGACACATGCCAGTTTTGTAAATTCTGTAAATATGAGGATTGTGAATGAACACTTCAGGGTAAGGGGCAACCACAATGAGTTTGCGTTCAGGGTGGGCGGCCTTGATGCAACGCACCACATTGGTAGCCACTATGTTTTTTCCTATGCCACCTTCTATGTGCAGAATGCTATACATTTTTATGTGATAAAAAAATGATTATTCCTCAGAAGGATTTTCATTTGCAGGCAGAGTAGCAATCAAAGATTCTGCATCAGCAACAGCTTTGTTGAGAGATGCAGTTTGTTCTGCTGTCAAAGCCTTGGTGAATTCTTCTTTTTTCAAACAATGCTTGATATAATCAACATTGGCTTGCAATACACCACGGTGGCCATTGTGATGTTTTTCATTTTCCAAGACTTGATTGATAGTATAAACACTATCAAACAACACTTCAATATTGGTTCTTTTGCTCATATCTTTTATTTACTATAACACAGGTAAAAATACAAGGTAAATTTATTGATTTTTTTAAATATAATTAAAAATATTATTAATAGTAATTTGGAGGCGGAGGGGTTCGAACCCTCGTCTTGAATAATTTCATTTACAAGAACTACAAGTTTATCTTAGTTGAACTTCAGAATGCATGAAACTAAGCAAAACACATTCGATATAGTGATTTTATACGCTTGGCAGATAACCACTATAACACACCAAGTCAGGAATCTGTAACACGCCTCACCTTACTGATTCCAACCTACAATGAGACGATCGAGTTAAACTAACTCGAGTTCGGCTTCTGAATCTTCAAAGCCATACTGTGCAAGGATTGCATCAGCCTCTTCAAGACTCATAGCCATGTCGAAGTTATCTTCGGCATTTAATATGATTGCTATTGGTAAACCGGCATGCCCCGGTACTTGCTCTGGCAAACTCCATCATTCAATCGATTCCAATTACGCCCCCAACATTGAGAAAGAACTTGGCGGGGGCAGGAATTTCACCTGCGATCTCAACGTTATGAGCGTTGCGAGTTAATACTTCTCCACCCCGCAATATTAATTATAATTACTTAATGTTATGGTTCAAGTACTCAGCTGTGTTAATTTTACACACAATGCTCTCAGATATCTCCAATAAATGTTTGCTGTATAGAGATGAACTTGATTCATATGATCCATTAACATGTCTCCACACTTGATCTCGGCACACTCTTCTGAATTCACCCATGGCAGTCTTCAATTCAGTAAACTCTTCTTGTGTAAAAGTAATGTCTTTAAATGCATAATTCACACTTGCATTATAATATAAAAATTAAGAAAGTCTAGGTTGATTTCCACCAGTAGCAGCAGGTAAAGCAGCAGTACCAGGCATATTAGAAGAATCAGTATGCACATTGCTTGCCTGAGGCAATGCATTTTTCTTTTTTTTCTTCATCTTCTTGTAGTAATCTTTGAAAGTCACACCATTATTTATGCAAAAATGTCTTGCCCTTGTGTGACCAACTGACGCAATTGAGCCAGTGTTTTGCCTGTTTTATATTCAAAATGAGGGTAATCTTTGAATGATTTCCAACTGCCTCCCCATTCAATACCATATTTTTCAGCAATCATAGCAGCTTTGTGGTGAAACATTTCTGCCTGTGCAGGATTATTTTCATCCAAGTACTTGCCATCTTTAAAAACACCCATGTCCACAGCAATGCCAAAATTGTGATTGCTGTATCCAGGTTTGGCATTGGTAACTATTTTGCCTGGAGCTGTTCTGCCTTGTGCATAAATTTTGGCTTGTTCTTCCCAAGTTCTGTTACCACAAATAGCTTTGTATTCATAACCATGAGCCTTGGCCATAATTTGACATTCTGCTATCCAATTGCAAAAAATGGGTTGCACTCTGGCATGCAGAGTTGCTACATTCTTGATGCTTCTTTCATCTAAAACTGATAAATCCACTGTAACATTGGAAGGTGCAGGTGTAACCAGTTTTTTCTCTGCAGGTGCAGAAGCAGGAACTGGTTTTGGTGTGGACCTTCTTAAATTATTGTCTCTGGATGACCATCCCATATGCTATCATTTGAATGATTGTTCTGTAAAGTCTTGGGTGTTTGCATCTTCTGCTGACTGCATGGTAGGCACATCAGCATATTTGGTTTTGTATTCTTTTGATTGTTGCACAGGAGAGCAAGAAACCATCATGATGGCCATTAAAATAAACAAACATCTCATTTGATCAGTTCCTTGGCTTTGTCCCACAGTGAATCAGGCTCCACACCATCTTTTCTCCATGAATTTAAAATGCCATAATAAACAAAATGTTGGGCATCAATTTTATACAAAGTATTTTTATGATTATCCACATGATCTGAGATGCCTGCATTTTCATTTAATTCTACACCCTTGTTCACTTTGAATCTGATTTTATAATCTTTGATAAGATTGTTGTATCTCTGCACTCCAGAGGAAGTTAAAATGCCACTGCCATCTGCAGTAAATCCAATGATGCCAGAGTTGTAATTGTCATAATTTGTTGGTGTGGATGCATCAAAAGAAGCAGTGTTGTCTTTGACTTTGTCTGGTGTCACTGTGGCGCACCCCACCAGAAGCAAACTACTCAGAAAGAAGACGACGAATGGTTTCAATGTCTTTCTCCTGTATGGCTTTTTCTAGTTTGTTCTGGAAGTCTGTTTCTTTCTGTTTGACTTGACGGTCTTTCATTTCTTTGGTATTCTTGGCACCAAACACATTGTTAATGGCTTGAAATATGCCAGAAATGGCGCCTATGATTGCTTCAGCTATGCCAGGCATTACTGTGTGTACCCATCTGTGGCAGTCTTGCAACCTTTGGCAATGGCATTGAGCACATCCACACCAAGCTTGGCATCACCACCTAGTTTAACAAATTGTGCAGCATATATGTCCTTGACCACTGTGATGTACTTGGCCCAGTGTGTCTTCTCTGCTGGCAGGTAGTCAGTCAAAGCCTTTTGCAATTGTTCAGGGGTAGGAGTGGCACCGCGGGTGAGCCCTTCCACCACTGTGGCCACATGGTTGATCATGTTGGCCTTCTCAACACGATCATTTGCAGATACTGCTTGCTCCAGAACTACTGTGCAAGCCAATGTCACAGCAGGTGCAATGTAAGGCAATGCATTCTCTACTGCTTGCTTGGGTGTGGTGCCACCCACATCAGAACTGCCTTGGCCACCATCATTAGTAGCACACCCAACCAGCAAAACAGGAACAAGAACAAAGGGTAATAAGTTTTTCATATAATTAATTAGTCTCTTCATTTATGAGTTCCACCTGCTTTTGTTTTTTTTCCTTCTGAACACGGCTTATGGATTGGTCAATGAAAGCTCTGACTGCAATGAGACCTTGCAGTATAAAATTGGCAACCATGACTGCCACAGCAATGCCTGAGATGTCAGAAAAAGACTTGTATTGTTGCAAATCTACCATGAGAGCAGGAATAGCAGCAATAAGAAAATATAAACCTGCTCTGATCCATGCACAATCTTTCATAAAATTATTTATTCTGTCAGACATATAATGATTTATATATAAATATGCAAAATCAATGGCGTGCCTGGTGGGCTCCTCCCCCACGACCTATGCCTTAGAAGGGCATTGCTCTAAAATTACTGAGCTACAGGCACATATTTGTTTACCTGCGAATGAATCCATGCGTAGGTTTTTTGTAAACCATATTCTACAGGCAAAGAAGGGCACCATCCAAGCTTTTCTTTAATGAGTTTATTGTCAGAATTGCGGCCTCTGACACCCAATGGTCCAGGTATATGCTTTTTAAGCAATGATTTACTGGCAATTTTACTCACTTTATCAACCAATTCATTGATGGTGATCATTTCTTCTGAGCCAATGTTCACAGGTCCCAGAAAATCAGAATTCATGAGCCTTTGTACTGCTTCCAAACATTCTTCAATGTAAAGAAAACTGCGAGTTTGATTGCCATCACCCCATATTTCAATGGTTCCACCATTTGCAGCTTCTGCCACTTTTCTGCATATAGCAGCAGGTGCTTTCTCTTTGCCATTGTTCCATGAACCCAGAGGTCCAAATATGTTGTGAAAACGTGCAATACGCACATTCAACCCATAATTACGATGAAAAGCCAAGTACAAGCGTTCACTGAATAATTTTTCCCAACCATATTCACTGTCAGGGTTGGCAGGGTAAGCTGAATGCTCTGCACAATTGGGATTGTTAGGATCCATTTGATTGTGTTCAGGGTACATGCAAGCAGAAGAAGAGTAAAACACTTTCTTGGCTTTGAATTTGACAGCATGTTCACACACATGCAAGTTGATGAGCGCTGAATTGTGCATCACATCAGCATCATGATCACCAGAAAAAATGTAACCAGCACCGCCCATATCAGCCGCAAGCTGGTATACTTCATCAAAAACAGTATCTTTAGGCAAACCATCAAAAGATTCTGCTACTAAAGCTGCACTTCTCAAATCAAACGTAAAAAATTCATGTGCATCTGTTGCATCATACTCTGGTGTTTTTATATCTACACCTCTGACCCAACATCCCTGGTTCACAAGTTTCGTAACCAAATGATTGCCAATGAACCCACCTGCACCTAATACCAAGCAATGTTTCATTAGAGTATTATACTTAAATTTAATTGGTTATCAACTCTGCCGCAATAGAACTTAATTCAAATATAATTAATAAAAAACTTCAGAGCTTGGACTTGAACCAAGAATGACGGTTCCAGAGACCGTAGTGTTACCAATTACACCACTCTGAAATGGGCCGGGAACAGGATTCGAACCTGCGTAGCTTTCGCGCCTGATTACAAATCAGGTCCATTTGACCACTCTGGCACCCCGGCATAAACGCTCCTAGGGTTAGACTTGAACTAACAGTGTATTGCTACGCCGGATTAACAGTCCGGTGCGTCTACCATTCCGCCACCTAGGAATTTAAAAACTTGGGTAGAGATGGATTCGAACCAACTAGAACCGTTAAGTTGATGGATTTACAGTCCATTGCGACCCTCCAACTTCGCCGCCTACCCAACATGCTGGTGAATAACCTGGCGCACTTCTCTCTACGGTTATTCCAAAAGGCAAGGAAAGTGCGAAAACGCCTACCCAGCAAATCTGTTAAAGAACATACCCCTACCCGGTTCTGACCCGAGGCTAGATCCTTGAAAGGGATCAGTGCTACCATTACACCATAGGGGCATAGTAACATTATAGCAGTTATTTAATATTATCCAGATTATAACCTTATAGAGCACCTCTTTTTTTGCATTCTTCTAAACCACCTGATCTGTCTTCCAAGTGTTTATAATCTTCATTCAATTGTTTTCTTAAAAGCATTAATTCTTCTCCTGTGATACCTGCAGGAAGCTGCAACTCACCTCCATGAAAAATTCCACCTACATGCTCCAACCTATCTCCTGCATTGCTAGGAAAATATACAGCACGGTAGTTGCTGTAATAACCTGTTGATTCTAAATATTTAGCAGTGGGGCTTTTAAATTTTACAGGCCATGGTGTATTGCACACAGAGCATTTTCCTGTGTTACAATAACTCCAATAACCGTGTTGCATTACTTCAATGTTAACAGGTACTTCAATCTATTCAACACTGCTTTCATTTCATCACGAATGTTAAGCAAATCACTGTCCTTGGCCAGATCCAGGTCCTCCTCTAAAGAATCCAGGAAGCTTAAACCGCTGTCAATAAATTCCACATACCCTTCTTCAAAATTACTCAGTGAAAAATTATATTTTAATTTGGCTTTGGGTTTGCCATATTTGCCTGAATACACTTCTACAAAAGAATCAATGAGATCGCCCAAGTGATCATATGCTTTGCCAAAAGCTTTGTGTTGGCCATATGTGTTGCTTTGCCAGTGAAATACTCTGAGTTGTTCTTGCAAAGTAATAAAAGGTACTATGAGTTTCATTAAAATTATTTATTCTTACGCCTAAATAATTACATGAGATTAAACCTCGGCATCAAAGATAAACATATAAATGAAGGAGAAAGAACCAATCCTCAGAATTGTGCCATTGCCAGAGCTCTGAGAGACAGAGTTCGCAATTTGGACAAAGTTGGTGTTTTTCCTGATTATGCCTATCTATTGGTCAAAAACAGAAGCAAAACCCAGGCATTCAAAGCCAAATTGAATAAAACTGCATCTGAGTTCATCAAACATTTTGATGATGGGAGAGCAGTAAATGCATTCAAATTGGATTTGAATTTCAAGCCCATAAAAGTTGCTAAAGAACTAGTTTAAATTACTTTAGCACAGGGACATTAAACGCTCTGCAAAGCAGCGACACTACATCTTTTTCATTTGCCCCTTCATAGCTTTCATAATCACCATAGGGATCATTAACATTCTTGGCAGGCACATAAGGCAGTTTTTTAACTTTATCCAGAATTAATACCAGCAATTGATTCATGGTCACATCTGAAAAAGCTGCATCTACAAATTCTTTGATGTCTTGAAAGTTAAATTTGCCTTTGAGTTCTTCAAAAGGATGGGCATACAAACCAAATATATACACAGGCAGATATTTTTTAGTTATATTGGCACAATCTTGAATCACATGGTAAGCAGCAGGGTTTTGAATGGTAACACCTGAGTCAGGCCTCTCAGCTGCTTTCTGTGCAGGCCCATATAGTTTGGCTTCTTTTACAGGAGAATTGTCAATAATAATGTCAAGAAATCTCATTGAGTTTACTTATGATATAATCTTTAGGAATGCAAATGAGGTCCACACCATAAAACTTTAATATGTCTAACCCTCCTTTGTCAAAATCATACTTCTCTGTGTATACCACTTTTTTAATACCATGGGCCACAATGCTTTGAGCGCAACAACTGCAAGGTTGCAATGTGACACCCATGGTCTTGGCATCATTGCGTTTAATTCTGGCCAAGAGATTGGCCTCAGCATGAATCATGAATGGTCTGCGTTTGTTGCGGTCAACCCAAAACTCTTCCGTTACAATTTTTCCTGGAGCCAATCCATTGTACGATACACCAAGTACTTCATTGCTATGGCCCAGGGCGCAGGCACCCACCTTCATGTAAGGGTCTTCACTTCTCAACGTGGCAGCCCATGCTAGTAGCAAGGCATGCACATCCCAATTGATTCTAGACATGGACTAACAAATTCTTAATGTCAGTGTACAAATAAGGAGCTTGATATATTTCAGTTTTGCTCTCAGGGGTCAGGTAAATGATGGCTAATTTGCCCACTCTTTTGCCTGTCATGCTCTTGTACATGAATGCATACAAAGACAATTGCAATGCATATATGTTGTATTCACAGTCACTCAAATGAGAAACAGGATCCAAGAGATTTGCACCATAAGGAGAGAACAGATTAAACTTCTTGTTGGTCTTAAAGTCATAAACATTGAAGCTGGAACCTAAATCTTCAATAATATCAGCAGTGCCAGCAAGTTTAAAAACATGATTGTATACTAACTCTTCACATTTGATCTTGCTAACATCATATAACCCTAATGCTGCAACTGAGGCCAGCAGATCTTTGTACTGGTCATTGATTTCACCAGTTTTGTTAAATGCATCAATGGCCTCATGAATAGCACTGCCTTTGACTTTGCTTTCTTCATTCATTTTCTTCCAACGAGCTTTTATTTCTTCTGGAGTAACACCTTCTTTGGCAGCAGTTCTTTTGGCATGAAAATCGGCATCAAACTTCTTTTTAAATTTATTCAGAAGAGTGGTTGCCGATACATACTGCTCATCTGTATAGATGTTGCGGTAGCTATGAGAAGCTTTATCAAATGCTAACATAACATTAGTATAAAGGAAACTAAGAGATTAATCTACTTGTTTTTTATGAGTGTATAAGACACAGTAATGTGGCCAGGGCTAACAGCTTTTTTAAAAGTAAGCTCAAACCCCTTGTCAGTCAAGCGGTTATTGAGTTCTTTAAAATATTTTCTAGGCAAATGCAATATTACAGAGTTCTTCTTCTTGTCTGTTATGACAACATCTGTAAACTCTTCACATATAGACTCTACAAGGTCTATCTTTTTCATTAATATATTTAATCAAAAAAAAGACAGTTTGATTAACTGTCATCATCTTCATCATAAAGACTGTCTAAAAACAAAGAGTCTTTAAATTCTGTGGAGCTGTTGACTGCTCCATGACGTATCAGATCTAACAATGCATCAACTTCATCATGGCTCAAATATAAAATGCCCACTTCTTTGTCGTTGGCAAGCACTTTAACATGCACACCATGATCAGTATTCTCAACAGTTACCAATTCAAACTTCATGTTTTAGCATCTTCAATACAGCAGCAATCTTATCAAACACCTTGCCCACCACAGTCAAATCACTGGCCTTTAAAAGGCCTTTGCCAGATGCCAATTCAATTAAATTGGCAACAATTCTCAAATCTTGCACAGTTAGTTCAGTTTGTAGCTCTTGGTTTTCTGTCATAAAAATATGATATTATAAAAAATTATTTAATCAACCTTTCTTTAAGAAATTTAAAATTTGCTCATAAAGATATACCATCACAATGGTAAATGACAGATTAAAAATAAAAGATTTTGCATCATTTGATATCACACATGCAACAGCAATGCTGGTCCAGAAACTGAAACAAAAAGTGCAAGTCAAGACTTTGAATAATGAGCTTTTGGACAATAAAAGTAAATCAAAATTGTCACTATTAAAAGTGTGTTCTTTAGTAAACATATAAAACAATGAAGTTTTAATGGGTGAATAAAACCAAAACACAGTTGCAGCTTGGGCTACAAAATAAACTGTTAGTGCTTCAATCATTTATCTTTGTGTTGTATAATGTTGAGATATTTGTTTTTTAGGCTGGTTAGCTGGCAAGGTTTGCATGTTCTGGGGTTTAAAGAATTTAAATCCTGCTTGTATTGCTTTCTGAGTTCTTCACAATTTTTAATTTCAGGAGGGCAAGGTTTGGCTTCATCAAAAAAATCTATGATCATTTAACTATTTATGAAGCCTGTGTTTGAGTCATATATGGTAGCATTACTGGCATCAGTAATTTTAACAATTTCTTGATAGTTGTTAATTCTATTGTAGAAACTCTTGTGTGCTTCCATGGGGCAGTCTCCATCCATGGAAAGTTTAAAACTTTTTTTGGTCAGGGTATCTTTAACATGAGCTGTATACTTCTCAATGTGCATATATCTATATTAATCTTTAAATTTTAAAATTCAACATTTCTTTTTCTTGATTGCAAGTAGAAAAGTATTAATATAATTTATGCAAGCTATAGTAGTTACTGTTTCTAACAACTACATTCCTGCACTTAAAGTTTTACAAAATACCATCATACGCAACACATCAAAAAAGTTTGACTTTTTAGCTATAGAAGAAGAAAAAATAACAGTTAAAAATAAGCAATTATGTAATAATGTGCTTTTTATTGATGAGCCTGCAATGCCAAAGTTTTGTGGCCGGGCTGTTAGAAAATGGAACATTAATCCTTTGGTTAGATACAATATTTTTAGACTTAAAAATTATGAAAAAATTATTTTTTTAGATTTAGATATGATATGTTTGTCAAACATAAATGAACTTTTTGATTTACAATGTGATTTTGGTGCAGTATATCACCCACATCCTGACGGTGTTAATAGTAAAAATTTAAATTACTCTGGGTTTTGTCCGGACAAATCATTTAATGCTGGATTAATGGTAATAGGTAAAAAATACTTGAATGATAGTGTCGTAGAGGAATTATTAAAAATAAGTAGTATTAACAACTGGCTAGGTAATCAAGGCCCTCTTAATGCTTTTTTTAATGATAAAGTTACTATGTTACCAGAAAATTATTTTTTATCTACGCCTTTTATTAATAAAAAAAATATTCATACAGATATAAAATTTTTACATTTTGGTGGTGATAAAAAACCTTTCTTAGTTAATTCCGACAAAATAAAAGATAATTTTAGCAGTTTTGTTTTAAGTAGTGTTTTAAAAAATAATGGCCCTTCAGGCTATAATATTTTATTAAAATTTTTAAAACAGTATAAAGATGAACTTTCTAAATTATAGTTCTTAGCATCATAAAAGCTTCAGCATACATGCTGTTGCTTTCTGATCCCCTTACTATACTCTTGGCAACTATTGATTCTTTTGACCTTGGGTGAGGAGAGGCTTGTATCTCATATTCATATGCTTCCAATGCCATGATTTTTTTGTTTATATGGCTTAATTCAAGTGTTTCATAGTAATTAGGTGTAAAAATTATTCTTTCTACTCCTAATGATTGATCATAAGAAGAAATTATTTCTCCGGCAAAAATAGTTCTTACTGATTTGCATGGTCCAGAAGGTCTGCATGCAATTGATACAGCTCTGTAAAGATTTTTATGGTCTTGGTGATTATCTGCAACAAAAGAAGTGTAAATTACTGTAGGTGTTTTAGATAAAATATAATCTTCAATTTTGTTCTTTAAGAAAAATAAATCATTACAAAATACATCATTGGGTATAGAAATAAAATCTAAATCTTTATAGCCTAAAATTTCTTTAGCTTTAAAAGCATTTTCAAGTTGTTTAGCAGCACGACTGTTGTTTGGTGCTTGCACAATAGCAACAGTTACTTCATTGCCTTTTTCACATAATTTTGCAATAGTTCCACCAAACCCTAGTGCTTCATCATCTGCATGAGGTACTAAAAATAGATATTTACTATGCACAAGATAATTATTATATATATTTAAACAATATCAACTATGTCTGCAATAGTAATAACAAGCTGCAATAAAAAATATTTTAATTTTTTAGAAAGACTGTATTTAAGTTTGCGTATTAGTAATCCAAATACATCTATGCATTGTAGATTTGTTGTAAATAATGAAGAAGAAAAAAAATATTTGTCTTTAAAGTGTAAAGACTTTAAAGTATTTACATATGATTTTTTTGAGTTTTATAAGGCTGACATTCTTGTACCTAAACATCCAAATAGTAAAAAAATAAATGAAATGTTTTTCAGAAAAACAGGTTCAATTGCTAACTGCTTAAAACATCTCATGGTGTTAGAATTTTTAGACAGCTATGAACATGTGTTACAGGTAGATACAGACAATATAATAATTAAAGATATAGACTCTTTTTTGAGAAATAAAGTTTTTGATATTTTATGTGTTTATCAAAACATAGATAAAAATACTTTAAAAAATTTTGTTAAGGTTAAAAATAATATTTATACTGAAACTATTTTTAAAGAATTTTTTACTAATAATATTGATTCTACATTTAATTTAATTAAAGAAGGATGTTATTTTGTAAGAAGTAACTTTGCTTTAAAAAATGAGCTTAAAAAAATGAAAACTGCTTTTATGCCTTATGTAATTGAGGGGTCTGTTGGTGGTGGCACACCTGCATTAATGTTAATTGAAGGGTATAAGAATACAAATGTTGTTAATGATAATAAATTGGTCTCTTACAAATTAGAGTATGATTGTTTAAGTGTTAGTGGTTTCTTGGATAATAAATATAAAATTAAAATTTAACAACTACTTTATCGTTAGCTGAAGGTGTTTTAACACAAATAATTTCTGTATCTTGTAAGAATTCAGGGTCCGCAATTTCATAAGGCTCTAAAATAAAAATATCATTACTAAAGAGCAATTTGCCTTGTATTTTCATTTTTCCTCTTATGATTAAGTTTATTTCAGTTACTGTGGTATGAAAATGTTTATCCCATTTTTCATTTTTTCTGTGTAGTTTATAGGAAACTTCAAAATTACTTGTTTTAAATGCTGTTGGTTCAAAATTACCTACAAACCAACCTAATTTCATATCATTTAAATTAAACAATTTCATTTATATTATTTAAATCCTCAGGAACACCCAGAGGATAGTACCCATTTTTTAAATTAAAATAAATTATTTTTAATTTTTTTTCAATTAATAAATTATATGTTTCAGAAACATAGCATTCTTTGTTTTTAACTATCTTTTTTAATTTTTTTCCAGAATATAAAAAATACTTACTCTTTTTAAAATAATGTACACCTACAAGTGAACAATTACTAATAGCTTTTTTTTCTACAATTTGTATAACTCTATTTTGATTTATTTTTGCAAATGAATGTCTAGGATCAGTAGAAGTAAAAGTAAGAATACCACCTGCTGCTTGGTTGCTATTCATGTAGTGCAAAAACTCACTTGAGTTCCATTTTAAATATTGATCACAGTTAGTAGTTATTAATTCATCATTTTTTTTTAAAAAAGGTTCAGATAAAAGACATGAATCAACACTTCCATTGGTATTGTAGTCAATTTTAATTTCAATAGAATCGGGACTTAATTTTTTTAATATTTCAGACAATATAGAATCATACTCATTCCAGTATTTTCTTGTAATAAAAATGTATTGGCCGCTAATATTGAGTGTCTCTACAGAATGTTCAATGAGGGTTTTATTTTTAACTTTAATGAGCGGTTTAGGTACTTCAAAACCAGCATTTTTAAATCTTAACCCCATTCCTGCCATGGGTATTAATATTTGCATAAAATTATTTAAAAACTTTTTAACAAATGCAATTATTTCTAAAAAAATTATGTTTTTGTAGAAATGAATGATTATTATTGTTGAATTGTATGTTTAGCTCTTTAAAATTTAAATTAGCTTTAAACATGGGATGATCAATACAGTGTTTTAATTGATCGTAATCTCTACTATCTTTTAGGCCCTCATAAGAAATAAGATTGTGACTAGCAACAGCTATACTTTTATTTTGTGAAGAAAAATAATTAAGAACATTTAAATCCAAATAAAAAGTACCATCTGCATTAAATTTTTTTTCTTTAAAAAACTGCTCTATAAAAGGCGCAATATAACCACATCCCCAAAGATTTCCTTTTATAAGACTGCAATCAATGTTAGATAAACTAAAATTATTGTCAGTAGCATAGTTAAAACCAAACGGTGAAACCAAGGCTATATTATTTTTAATAAAATAGCTTAAGTTGTTTGATACTATATTATGAAATTCAAAGAACTCATTTGTAAGCAAACAGTCATCCTCTATAAAAATAGAATAGTCAGGAAATTTTTTTAAATTATAAAAAAAATCTATAAAAGTACAGAAAGAGCCTTTGTGTGAAGTATTAACTTTGTAAATTAAATTTGAATTTTTAACTAAATTAATTGCTTTTAAGTTATTTAAATTATAGCTTTTAGTCTTATCAATTAAAAATACTATGTTGGAAATATTGTTATTTTTTAAGAGAGTTAAGTTTTGTTTTAGTATATTATATCTATTATAAACTGAATAAAAAAAACAAACATTCATATATTTTTTATTTCCTGTGAGCTTAGTTGCCTCCATGGATGAAACTCTGCATCAACACTACAAAATTTACAAGTTGGAACAGGTGCAGTCAAATATTTGTAAATTTGTTCATCTGTGCTGCTTATATCTATACCTTTATCTAAAGCAAAATTTGAAAGTCTACTTGTTTTAGTTAAAAATTCGCTGCTTTTTGAATATCCGCATTGAAAGAGTTTACCATTAAAAAAACTTGGGCAATAAACCAATTCTCTACATCTTTTAAAACTTTTGTCTGGATCGCATGAACCGCTTTTATCAACAAAATCTTTAAAATATTGTTTTTCAGTTAAAATAAAATTAATATTAAATTTTTTGCAAATATTTTTTATTTTTTCATAATCAATATTAAGTTCATATTTGGAAATTTCTAAAGTTATGTTTTTTGCTGATAAGAGATTTAAAAAAATAAAATTTTTTTTAAAAAATAAAGTACCGTTTGTAATTATTTTTATAGCACTATTATTAAATGCCTTTTTTGCTAGTAAAATTATACTGTTTAAATCAGGGTGAAGCAACGGTTCACCGCCTAGGATGGTAAAATTTTCAAGTGTAAATCTTTTGCTTAATAAAAAAAAGTCTTTTTTTATCTGATCTATATCAATGCAATTGTGTTCTTTAATATAACTAAACTTATTGCAATTTTTACATCTTAAATTGCAATGCTCCACAATTTCATATTCAATATTTTTGATTAACATATGTTTTAATGGTTTGGCATATTCCTTTTTGCCAATTATACTTAGGGAACCATTTTAAAAGTTGCATAGCTTTATGGTTGCTCACATTTTCCTTAAAAATTTGATGTTTTCTTTGTTTAACAAACTGTAGTGGTGATTTGCTTTTACACAGTCTTATAATGTCTTTCGCAGCTTGTAATGCTGAGGTCTGTTCAGTGGTACTTATATTTATAATATTATTTTTTGCTATATTAAAAAACTTTATTGATTTTAATACCCCTTGTGCAATATCGTATACATGTGTAAATGTACGGGTTTGCTTTCCATTACCATGTATAGGAAGTGGTATGTTCTTACTGGCATTATAAATAAATTTTGCAATGCCTAACTCAGGTCTCATATTAGGACCATAACAGGTAGCTATTCTTAAAATAATAAATTGTAAATCAAAATTTTTGTGATATCCAAAAATAATATTTTCACCAGCTAGTTTAGAAAAACTATAAAGATCTTTAGGATATACCTTAATTTCTTCTACAAATTTACTAGCATTTCCATACACACAACAAGTAGAGATAAAAATTAATTTTTTTTCATGTTTAGAGCATAAATGCGCAATATTATGAGTGCCTTGTATGTTCATAGAAGTGCTTGAATAGCTTTTATCAAAAACTTCCATATTTTCAAAATTTGCTTCAGCTGCAGCATGCACAACAATTTCACACTTCTGTATAGATTTTTCAAGTTGTTTTATGTTTAAAAGATCTTTGCCACATTTTTTATCAAAAGGAATGACACCATAATATTTTTTAAGTATATTGTAAATATGTTTACCAATAAACCCGCTTGATCCAGTCAATAAAATCATATCTTTATTATAGCTTCTTCAATATTAAATATCAATAAATTAATGAAAACTGCTCTATGTTTAGCCGGCCATTTTAGACATTATCCGTACTGTAAAATTGGTTTAGAGAAAACAATAAAAAAATACAATTGTGATATTTTTATTCATAGTTACACCACTAAATCTTATTTAAATGATAAAAGGTTTAATAATTTTAAAGATTTGGTATCTGAATATAGCTTTAGCTTAACAAATACTAAAAAAGTTGTGTTGGAAAAAGAAGACGAAATTTGTGACTCTACTTTAAGATCAAAGGAAAATATAGCTTCAAAATTATTTTTAAATAATTTAACTGCAGCATTTTTAAATCAATTAAAGTCTTTAAGAAAAAAAAATAAAGTATTAGAACTAGTTGATAATAGTTATGATTTTATAATTTTAACAAGACCAGATTGCTTAATAAAAGAAGAAATAAATTTTAATTTTAATAAACTCAATTTATTTTGTTCTAAAACAGAATGGTTAAAAACTTTTTTATCTGAAGAGAAGATAATTACTATTGAAAAACAATGTATTGATAAAACATCTTTTTGTTCTAATGCTATTTTAAGAGATGATTTGATTGCAGGCCCTGCTAAAATTGTAAAAAATATAATAAATAAAATTTATCATAATTTTGGAAAAACCGTTAAGAATAATAAAGTTATTTTTAATCCTCATAAAGTGCTTCTAGCAGCAGTAAAAGAATATGAAAAAGAAGTTTTTTATAACAAAAATTTTTTTTTATTAAATACTGATGATTCGTTAATTTATTTATGAAAATGTGTTTTGTTTCTTTTGTAACGGAAGATTTTATACCTGGTATGAAAATCTTTTTAAAAAGCTTGATTACACATAATAAATTAGAAATACCGTATTTAATTTTTGTTGAAAAAAATTTTAAAAAGGAAAATAAAGAAAGCTTATTAAAAATTTATAAAAATATAGAATTTAAATATTTTGACAAGCTTAAATATAAGAAAAATTTAAGGTTTTCGTATAATTGGTCATTAACCCCTGCTTGTAGATTTGAAATATTTTTATTATCTGAATATGATAAGGTCATTTATTTAGATACAGATATGCTTTGCAGAGGTGACATAAGTTTACTTTTTAATTGTAATCATGATTTCTGTGCAGTTATAAATCAAAAAATGACTGAAGCTGATGAAAAAATCTTAAATTTTAATGAGGGGTTTAATGCAGGATTAATGGTTATAGGAAAAAAATATTTAACTGAAGAGAATTATAATGAAGCTATTTCTTTATTAACAAAATTTAAATGGCATGGTAATCAAGGGGTGTTTAATAAAATTTTTAAAAATAAAACATATAAATTGCCTGAAGAATATCTTGAAACTACTGAAAACTTAAATCTTAACACTCTAAAAACTGCAAAAATAATTCATTTTGTTGGTAAGAAAAAACCATGGTTTTCTAATGATCAACTATTAAAAAATAATTTCGACCCCTATATTTTAAATAACAAAAACGATGCACCTCAAAATAAATTTTTAACTTTAAAAAAATTAATTGAGGAGTATAAAAAATATGTGTAGTATTTTATATACTACTAAATTGTTAACTGAACAAGAAATTTGTTTAGCCAATAGTTTAATGTGTTTTAGAGGTCCTGATAAAACATCAGTCCTTAAAAACAACGGTGGTACATTTATACATAATCAATTAAAAATAACAGGTGATTGTCTACAACCAAGAGTTAAAAAAAATATAGAGGTAATTTTTAACGGTGAAATTTATAATTATGTTGGAATTGATGAAGCAGATTTTATTATAGAAAGCTATCTTAAATACGGTGATAATTATGCAAAATATTTAGATGGTGAGTTTGCTATAATATTAAAAGACAATAATTTAAAAAAAATTTTAGTTACAACAGATACTTTTAAAACAAAACCAATATATTTTTCTACAGATAGAGGGATTCACGCTAGCACTTACAAGAGCGCACTTATAAGTTTAAATTTAAAAAATATAATGCCTTGTGCTCCTAATACAACTATTGTATTCGAAACACCTGATAGTATAAACCATATTACAAATACTGTTTTTAATTTAAATCAGTATAAAACCTCTTACAACGATTGGATTGCAGCTTTTAAAGAATCCATTTTTAAAAGAAGCAATACAGATAAAAAAATTTTTATAGGTTTAAGTAGCGGGTACGACAGTGGATGTATAGCAGCAGAATTATTAAATTTAAATAAAAATTTTCATTGTTTTAGTATTTTAAATAATGAAAATATAAAAGTTTTAGAACAAAGAAAATTGTTATTAAAAAACACTGAATTTATATTTTATAACAAATTTAATAATTCTCTTTTAACAGTTTTTTTGCGTAAATACTGTGAATTACAAGAAAATACTGAATACCGTTTTATAAAAGATTCTTCTACATTACCTTTGTTGTTTATAGGAAAAAAAGGCAAAATTAATAATTGTAAAATTTTTCTTTCTGGAACTGGATGTGATGAAATAATGGGTGATTATTTTATAAAAAATATTTATGAATTAGATGGTACTTCTTGTTTTAAAGGTGTTTTTCCTGATAATTTAGCACAATATTTTCCTTGGAAAAACTTTTATAATGGTACTATGAAGGAATACATTACTAAGGATGAGTATGTGATGGGTTGTTTGGGTATAGAAGCTAGATATCCGTTTTTAGATAAAAAATTAGTACAAGAGTTTCTATGGTTATCTCCAGAATTAAAAAACAAATATTATAAATCGCCGTTAAGATTTTATTTAGAACAAAATAATTTTCCTTTTGCTGAAGAAAAACGCGGATTTCATGTTTAATATGTAATTTGTCTGTTTAGATTGCCATAAAACTCATATGGTAAATCTAGATTATTTTTAGGCATTTTTTTTAATAATTTAATTCCTTTTTTAGCAAGTTCAGGATGCAAAAGCATATTCCAACCACAAACGTCAAAGGTCTGTTTAAACAGAGGAAGACTTATATCTTTACCACAATTTCTAGCTTTTAAAAACCATTCATAAGCTTCATAGTTATCTAAGAGAATAGCGCCACCCCTGCCTATTTTTAAATGTTTTTTGTAATGAAAAGATAAACACATAAATGAATTTTTTATGTACATGTTGCTTGTGAATCTTCTTGCACAATCAAATACATTTAATGGTTCTATTTTATACATACCATTCCATTTTATATCTTTAAATTTTACTCTTATTCCTAAATGAGTTGCAGCTGATGCCACACCAATAAAAGTATTTTTAGGCAAAATAATAGTTTTAGGATTTAAATACTGAAAGCATAACAAAAGAGCATTGGTACAGCAGTCAACAGATACTGCATATTTGCTTCCTGTGTAATTACATAAATTTTGTTCAAAAAGATTTACTGTTTTATAAAGCAACTGTAGATCTGTATTTCTCACTTATAAATAGTTACATGCAGTATATACAAATGCAATTCTTGGACACATATAATAAAAATCATTTAGAATTTACATATGATACACTTAGAGAAAGATTTCAAAAAAAAAATATAGAAATAGAATCTGAAAGCCAGCAAAAACAGTTACCTTCTTTTAATGAGCATGTAAAAAAACTAAGAAAAAAAAATTATCTTGCTTTTTATATAATAACTTATAGAAAAATGCCGTTTGCAGAAATTTATATATCTAAAAATTTAGAGCTTGCAGTTTTTTTAAATACAAAACATTTAAAATTAATTAAAAATAAATTTAAAAAAATTATTAGAGATAAAAACAATGTTATGTTATATGATATTTTTTATAAAATTTTAAGAAAACACAAAAAACAAGTACCATATTTAATTGCAAAAATTCATCCAGAAAATATATTGAGTCAAAAAGGTGCTTTTAATTTGGGCTTTAAAAATTACTATAATTGTTATATTTTAAAAAATAATTAAGCTAAATTTTTGTTTTGTAATTTATTTATAAGTTTAAATTTTTTTTCGTTATAAAATTTTAAAGAATGAAAAAAAGAATTGTTGCAAGAAGAAGTACAGTTATTTTTCTTGTCTATCCATGCTCCTGAATGTACCATGGTTTGATTTTGTTCTTTTAATGCTAAGCTAGTAATCACATCTTCAAAACACATATCAACATTTTTTTCTATATTTCCATATATTAAATTAATAAAATGGTCTATTTTTAAATTATTAAATGAATCTTTGTTGATCATATAGCCACCTCCTAAAAAATATTCTGTAAACCCTGGAGAAAAAGGAAATTTATTAAAATTTTTTTCGTGTAAAAAGCTATTTCCATAATTTATAAATCCATAATTTTTTCTATTTTCAAATTTTGAATTATATAGATTTTTAAAATCTATATAAGTATCAGTGTCAACTCTACATAAAAAGTCAAACTTAATATTTTTTCTTTTAAATTCTTTATACCCTAAAAAAGTTTTAAGTGCTAAATTTTCATATTTGTCCTCTACATCGACTTTTATAATATTATCTGCATTAATAGTAAATTTTTTATCAGTAATATAATAAAAATTTGAAAAATTTAGTATATGTTCAATTTTTGTAATATTTACTAAAAATACTAATTGTTTCATTTTTTTATTGTTCTTCTTATACCATAATCACTTGTAAATGATTTATATTTTAAAATACTTAATTGTTTATTAAAATGGTTTTTATTGGTATAAAGTTCTCTCATTAATGTATGATGAACAGGGTGTATGCTCATACCTTCCTCGCAAATATGAAAAGGCATATCAATTTTTGGAAAATTATTTAATTTTAAGAATTTAAGATTATTTTTTTGCGCCATTATTCTGCCAATGTTCTGATCTTCAATAGAACTATTAAGATTATTTAAAAGTGATAGTTCCCCTTCAGTATTTAAAATATATTCTGTTGATTTGCAAGAAAGAAAATAAAACCCACCCTGTGCAAAATCTGTTTGATGTAAAACATCCATATCTGTATTAATACAGCAATAGCCACCATAATCATAATTTTCAAAATTTGAATCACAAAATTTTTCAATGTTTACATAACTATCATCATTTGTCTTAATAAGATAATCAAAATTAAAATTATCATTGATATATTTTAAAACACTATAGGTTTTACCAGATAATGAACAATAATCATCTCTACATTTTAACGTAATTAAATCATTTTCTTGTTTCTCATCATTGCCTCCTATAAAGAATAAGTGAGTTATTTTAAAATTTTTATAAATACCATTATAATTCCAAGAATTTTTAATTGCGTTTACTCTTGTGCTTAAATATTTTTTACAAGAAGTTGTAGCAATTAATAAATTGTACATTATTCAATAAAAAATGGTGGGGGAGAAATTAAAACAGGCCAGAGACTCAATGCTTCATTAATTGTTTTAGCACCAGAAAGATTAACATTTTTTATATCTTTTTCTATTTCACTAACTAAATTATCCATTTCTTTTTTATAGTCGATATCATTATCAGTAATTTTATTATTTTCTGTTTTTAAGTATTCAATAAATATGGCTGCAAAGTTATTAATGTACTGCAACCAATTTGCTTTAAAACCTTCTAATTCAATATTATCTACTGAATCAAACTTATTGCTTGATAGTCCAAATTTTTTAATAATAAAGGTAGTTTTGAAATCGCGCGATGTGTTTTTTAAAAAAGACAATTCTTTTATATAAGCATCTTTATCATTAATTTGATCAAACTCTAAAGCAAATCTACTACAAAAAGTGCTTTCATCTAGAAATTGCTTCACATAAAAAAAGTTTTCATAATCATAATTAATTTTCTTATTAATTGTATCTATAAAATTATAAATTTTATTTTTTTGTTCAATTAATTCAGACTCTGTTGTTTTTTCTGGGTTACAATAACTATTAAATGAAATATGCTCAACTTCAAACCCCGTTATATTTTTTGAATCAATCTCTACAAAATTGTTATTAATTAAGTTAAAAAAACAACATTTTTTATCTTCCAAATTGCTTTTTTCTATAACTGTGCCATTGTTTGTAAAATACAAGAATGAATCATATCCGCTTTTATCATAAAATACTTTTACAATAAAAGTTTTAGCTTTTTCATGTATTAAAATAATATTATCCATTTGGTCTTCCTGAGGGGTCTAATTTTCCACTGTAAAAAGTTTGATAATTAGATCCTGCAACACTTGGGTTTACTGTATTATATATTGTGCCTGCAGGTGCAGCTACTGTACTAGTTGAAGTAGAATATGATTGACCTGTAGAATAAGCTGGTGTAATATTTATAGTCATTGTTGCAAGAGTTGTAGCATCTTGTATTGTAACAGTTTTTGTTGCACCAGCATCCCATGCACCACTGTAACCGCCAAAAAGATAGGTTGCACTAGCTGCTACTGTTGTGCTGCCAAGACCTGTGCAGCTTAAATTATAGTTTCTTCCAGCAGGTGTAAGTACTTGAACATAAACACCGGCATCATCATTATTTCCATAAGTGGAGGCAGATTCATTTTTAATAGAAACACGGAAAATCATAATCTCTAAGTTTCTTGTTTCAGAAATAGCATAAGGAGGACCAGGAACTAAAACATTGCTTGGATCACCAGGCGGTTTAACATAATTTTCAAAATAATATATAAGAGAAGAAAGAGATGTATTAGCTGTATTGGTGGCTGTAATTCTTTTTACATTTACAAAATTATTTAAACTACTATCAGCAGCAGCTGTTGCACCAAAGCTTACAGGGCCGGATGTAGGTAAATTACCGGCAGCCACTTTATCTATCTCCTATTTCTTTAATAGCTTCAATAATTAATGGTATTAATTTTTCATATCTAACTGCTTTCTTACCATTTGCTCTGGTGATAACTATTTCAGGCATTATATGTTCAACTTCTTGTGCAATTACTCCATAGTCTTCACCGTTGTAAACAGTACCATCTTTCCATTTAAAATGCACACCATTTAATTTTTTAAGTTTTATTAATGCATTACTAATTGGTTTTATGTTTTCTTTTAATGAAATATCAGATGTAGAGAATGCAATTATGTCCTGTGAAGTTCTTAAATTGCCACTCACAGTTACTGTGCCTGTTCCTGCAGAGCCTCCAACTAGAGTAATGTCACTGGATCTGATGTAAGCTTTGTCCGTACCATTGAGAACTCCTATTGAATTGACTCCTAAGCTGCCTGAAAGCAATAATGAATATGTATCAAAAGATCCTGGTTCAACATTAATTGCCACTACACCAGGGCCACTGGTGGTGTTACTATCTTTAACAATCATATAAGGTGTTACACCTGATCCTGAATTGCCTGAAACTCTTAAGATGTTTTGCGCATTATTGGGGTTAGTATTTACAATTGTTGCAGTTTCTGTTGCATTGCTACTATTGATTACACTCAAAGCAGTAGTTTCAGAAACTATGGTACTGTAAGCACATAGAATTGACGTTGTTAGAGTGCCAGCAACAAGAACATCTTTATCAAAATATGCAGTGCTTAAAACTCTGGTGATACCATTGAGTAAATTGCCTGGTGTGCCATAGCTCTGATTAGGAATGTTGGGGGTAAATATTACTTGGCCATTGTTTGCAACCTGTATTTGAGGTGAAATGGTGGCGTCATAATTGTTTAAAAGTCCCACTGAATTCTGACCCCGGATAACAAGACCACCACTTACTGCATTTATGTAGCTGTTGGATGTCCCGTTTGGATCTTTTGCATAAATTTGAATCTGGAATGGGTTTGGATTGGTATCATTTACAAAAATATTCCTATCAACATTCAAAGTAGCATTTAAATTGTTGTTAATTTGTTTATTGAACACATTGCCAATATAAAAACTATTACTGGATGCACATAATGAAATATATCTGGCATCAAATTGTATCAAGCCATATTGTTTTTGAATAGTATTGTTAAGATAACCACTTGGATTAATACTGTAATCCAGGCTTAGCCCTGCACCCAAAGAATCAGGATTTAATCTAAGACGGTTAGTTGAGGGTTGATCCTCTTGAATGCTCTGAGTGTTGGTTGTTGTTTCCAGATACAATTGAGGGCTAATAGAATTCCAGCTTCCACTCTGAAACACATAGTTTTTGCCACTGTCACTAATCTGATCTCCATTTTGTGCATAAGATGAGTAAGCATTTCTGTTGGTTGTAAATCCTAAATGAATATTACCTGCAGGTACTCCTCCTAGTGTTGATCCATCACCAACAAAAAGTCTTCTGGTATCTACAGAGTAACCTAGTTCACCTTCAGTAAGAACAGTCTGTACTCTATCAGCTTCAACACCTCGTCTTACTAAAATTTTTACAATTGTATCTGATGTAATTTCTATGGCCATAAATTATGCTACTTTTACAGTACCTCCATCGTTCCATAATATTTTTGATCCAGGGGCAGGTGAAGTTGTAGGCAAAGAAGAAGCATTAATAGCAGAAAGAACTAATGAAGCTTCATTAACAGTAAGTTTGCTGTTAGCATAAACTATTTTGGTATTATCATAATTAATACCAATTTTTAATCCACTGCCACCGGTAATACCATTTGTAAAGGTTGTTGATACTATTTTGTTTTCGTTAATTCCCCCATTGGCAACTAAAAACACCCCACTGTTTGTTGTGATGGTTATGTTGTCTGCTCTTGGTCCAACAAAAGTATATGCACCAGGAGAAGAATAATTAGGAAAGAAATTCACATCAACACCTGTAAGCACATACAAAGAAGTATCGTCATTATTAAAAACTAAATCACCCACTTGGGCAGTGGCTAGTGTAGATGGTGATGAGAAACTGCCATTACTAAAAATTCTAGCACCAGCTGGATGCCCACCTTGGGTGACACCATCCCCTACAAAGAGACGTCTAGAAGAAATATCAGTAACATAGCCCAACTCACCATTATCCAAAGTAATGAGTTTTCTTTCACTGTCTGTGCCTCTGCGAACTTTGAGTTTTATTACAGAAACTGTAGCCATTTTAAGTATTTATTGTGTTTTTGTTGTTTTATACATTTTATATCATAAAAATACAGTAGAGTTTGCATAAGGTACTGTGTTTTGCTCATCTTTCAATATTGTTAACAATTTAGTTTGAATAGAATATATGTTTTTTAAACATCTGTTAATACTGGCATTGGAAACTACTTCATTTTGCCCAATAAAATTAGTAATGTTGCTGTCAAACAAAATGGAAGATATTTCATCAGTAGTTAAATATCTTGTAAAATTAAATACTGTATTTTCATTAGCATCTTTAACAAATAAAAACTTACCAATTATCTGATCTCTTAATCTCATATGATTCAAAATTAATTTGGACAGGCTTTTGTTTATTACCCAGCTTTGCACATATTCTTCAGAATCCACTTCTATGTTGCCTAAGCTATAAACATCAAAATCAGAAATAGTTAAAATATCATATAAATTTTTATTGTCAAAAAAGCTTCCTATTATTTGTGTGGATCCACTTTTAGAGACAACTAAAGTTTTATCACCGTCTAAATAAGGAATAGCAGCAAAACAAGAAATAGTTTGAGTATTGTTGTAGTTAAAATTGTAAAACAAATATTTTCCAGCGTTAAAATTTAAATTGGACACAAACCTTTTGTAAATGTTCAAGTTTGTTACAATATAAAATATGTTGGTATCTGATGCAGAGAAAACAATATCAGTAGCATTTTCATTAACTTCTAGGTCATTAATATTATAAACAGATTTTTGTTCAAAATTATTACTATAAACAAAGATTGTATTTTTATCAGTTAGTGCAAAGAAGTTTCCAGTAGCATCTACTCTTAATTTTAAAATATTATTATTTTTTAAATCTTTAATAAGTCTGTATGTGTTTTTCCAGTTTAAATTTTCATCATACTGTTTTATGCAATAGTTACCAGAGTCTAGAACATAAATGTTTTTTCCATATGTTACCACATCGTTGGGACCATTAAAACTTAGTTTATCTAAAATAGAACCAAAACCACCAATGAATCTCAAGAAGATTAATCTGTTCTGCAGAACTGTATCATTAGTATAGAAACCTGATGCATCATATTGATACAAAGTGTTAGCTGTTTTATCTAATATTAAAAGTGTTTTATTAGGACCATCTGTTATTCTTACTATTTTTTCAAAATTTACATTGGTTGTTTTTTCTGTATTGTATGTATCGGCACTTAAAGTAAGTGCTATGCTGGTGTCATTTTTATCAGATTTAAGCACGTATAAAATGGATCCATTAGAAAAAAACATACTATAAACTGGCAGTTCATTATTATTAATTGCAAAAAAAACATTAGTATCAAAAAAAGACCCAGTTGCAGGTTCAAATTGTGATGTAGATAAGTTGTTGTACCAAGCAAAAACCAGGCCATTAGCAAGCCCAAGAATAGCAGAAGAACTTACAGGCAAAAGATTTGAAGCAATTTTGCAATTTTTATACAGGTACAAAAAGTTGTCGTACAAATGACCATATTTTAAATTTAAAACATCATATGTAACAGTATCATTGGGTTGTATTTTTATAGAGTCAAAAGAATATGGTAAAGATAAACTTTGATTAGAAAATCTATCATAAATCAAGCCACTGCTATTAAATTCCTCAGAAATATTCATTAGTTACTCCATTCAATGTTATTAATTTTTATGTAAGCTGGTGCAGTTTTAGCAAGCAATGCATATATGCGTTTTTCCATTTCTTTTTGCAAGTCAGCATTATTTATACCTGAGTTTCTTAAAATAATATTCATGAGAGCACTCTTGTTGCCTGGAACTCTAAATTTAAAATATCTTTCTATTTCATCCAAATAATTTCTTCTGCCACAGGCCAGATCAAAAACAACATCTTCTATTGATTCAGATAAGCGTGTATGAAAAATTATGTCAAAATAATTTAATGCTTGATTGTACAGGTAGAAATTTTTAACTGTTAAATTTTGAGCATTAAAACTTGGGTTATTTAAAAATTCTGATATAGTTATGTTGTTGCTGTAATTGCTTGTGCCAAAAAAGAATGGCCTGTAAATAAGATCAGAAAAACTATATTTTCTAGGGGTAAATTTGGAACTATTAACAATTTGTCCATCAATTATAAAATGCAGAGTACCAACATAGCTATCAAATCTAATAGCAAAATTATGATAACCTGGATCCAATGCAGTTAAATTGTAAATTAAGTTAACGTTTTGAACATCCAAAGGATTATAAGTATTTGTGAGTTTTAATTTTAAATTTAAACTGCTTTGAGGGTAACTTTCAGCAATATAAGTCCTTAAATATCTATTCTGTGTAAAATCTAAATTTACAGGCCCATTGTTTGGATAGATTTTATAAGTTTCCAAATTTCCAACGTTATTATATTTGGAAAAAATGGCACTATTGTCTGCTGAGATGCTGGCAACATAAACATTCTGTTTAATGCTTGAATTACTCAATTCATAACCAAAATTTATGTTGTTTATGGTTGCACCAGTAAGAGGAGAAACAGCTGATAATACCAACGATCTGGAGCTATCATATTTAGCTAATTTATAGTTATCATAAGCAATCCATATGTTACCACTCAAATCAATATTGAATGTCTGTAATGAATTGGAAGCAGAAAAAGCTACAATATAATTAGTTGAAGAAGGTAGACTCCATTTGTATATGCCATTATTAATTTTTGCATATATTTGATCCTCTATTCTTTCAGTTTTACTACCAGCAGTAAAATAAAATGCATCGTTATAGAAATTAACAGTTCTAGAATTGCCAATATTGCTAGATGGAACATTTAAGAAATAAAAAGAATATCCTGTGAATATTTGTGTAACTTCACCAGAATCTAATTCAATTTTGTACAAAAATGCAGTGTTGGAAAATAAATCTTTTCCTAATACATAGCAATTTTTTGAATCATAATCATAACCATAGATTGTTTTAAATCTATTATTAAAAACTTTGTATACCAAGCCATTTTTATTGTTATATTTTCTAAAATAACCATCTGAAGTTATTACAAAAAAGAAATCAAAACCTTCCAAAGTAATAAGAGCATTTGCTGATGCAGGTAATTCCAGTGTATCCAGGATTTCTAAATTTAAATTGGTTGTTTTTATGGATGATAGTGAACTAATGAAAAGCGCTGGTGTTAAATTATTAAAATTAAACAACCCAAAACCATCATTGCAGTAATTTCCTAAAACTTGATATGCAAATGGTAATAGCCAATTATTATTGTATGCATCAAAAATAATGGTAAATTCATTTGAATCTTGAATGGAGCTTAAGTTATTTGTAACACTGTAAGCATTATTATTAAAAACATATTCAGTAAGATTGGGAGAATTTCCTGCAGGTGTTCCATTGTAGTTAAAATAATAATCAAAGTTTTTTTGTATTAAACTTGAGCTTAATGATCTAATATAATCATTGCAAAAATTTTCACCTATGTGATGATAGGCATAATAAGTACCTGCCTCAAAGATTAAGTCTGAAGGTTTGTCAAACACAGTAATATCGTCAGGAACCAAGGAATCTATGCAATTAAAAACAGAAATGTATTCTACTGCGTTTATCTCTGATGTGGTAAGAGCTTGAAAAAAAGAAACTTTAGAAGGATTATAATACCTATCTACCCATATGGGTTTAGAATTTACATTGCTATTTCCTGATAACCATGCACACAAAAAACTACCAGTATTTTCTTCTATGGTGTTACCAAAATAACTGGTATCACTATAATCAGCTTTTTTCTTAAAAATTTTATCGCTTTTCAAGGGATGATCACCAGCTATGGATCCTGATTCTGCTAATCCTGCATCATTTATATTGAGTCTTTGAAAGGGGTAAAAATTTTGAGGCACATGAAAATAAGTTATTTTATCTTTCTTTAAAACAATATTTGAAGTATAAGATTCATAACCAAGCGTTATATTATCATTGCCAAGCAATTGATTGGAGCCTGTAAAAAGCTTTTTAAAATCTCTCATCAATGTTCTATTTTCATTAAAAAATGGGTTGTTTCTAGATTGGTAATTTTCAGGTGTATTTGTATTTTTAAGTGACAAGAGATTCACATCAATATTGCCTGCTGTTGCATTCAAATATTGAGTATTAGTTAAAATATTTGAGTCAGAATTTAAGTAACTCAGTGGTGAATTTACTGCTAAAGAATTGTCTAGAGAATCTTTTTTATATGACAACCAGGGGTCATTTATTGGTGTATAGTTTGCAGTTTCAGATCTTGAAACACATTTAAAGATACTATTAGTTGTAAAAGAAAAAGTTGATCCTGTCAATGAAGGTGTTAGTACTAATTCATCATTGCTCTGTTGAAAGGAAACATAGTAAATTATGTCATTAACATTTTTTATAAAAACTATTAGTTCATTTATTCTATCGTAGATGTAATTAAATATTTGAGGGCTTTTTTCACCCAGATAATCTGTATTTGCATCTTTTGCAAAAACTAAATTGCCTGTAAAATCCACAGTTAAATATCTACTAATGCCAGAATTTTCATGAATTACTTTACAAGCATAGTCATCTAAAAACAGAATTTCAAAAAAGTATCTGTTATCAATTGAAGTTTGTGTTCCTGATGCTGCAAGCATGGCTGCATTAACTGATTCTGCAGGTTCTTGCACTACCCAAAAACGAGAAGCAGGGGTAAAAATAGATGCTGCATTTGCAGCAAGATAGGTAGAAAATCCTTCATCCTCTAGAGGTTCCAAAGGAGCTATGTTGGCATTTGTATTGATGTTATCTCTTCTGGACAAATACAAATTACTGTAATTATTAGAAGAAAAATCGTTGGAATCTTTGAATAATTGTTCAAAAGCAAAATTTAAATTGTTTTCAGTGAAAAGAACATCTTTTTTTAGCTTTAAATCTTGATCAAACGTATATTTAGCAGTAAGAGGAGTTAAATTATTGCTATTTAAATTGTATATCTCCATAAATTTATTTATAAAATAAGGGTAGATACAGAAGGTATTGTATTAATTTTAATTGTAATAAAGTCATTATATACTTTTTAAATAATAATTTAAGATTTAATTATGCTCTGTAGGTTAGCGTTTCTCCTTATATTCTAATCCTTAAGAATTATATGTTAAGCCTGCAGCAAGAAAAGGCGGTGAAGTTATGTAGGAGTTGGTGTTGGTGTTGGTGTTGGTGTTGGTGTTGGTGTGGGTGTAGGGGTTGGTGTAGGAGTAGGTGTTGGCTGTGGTGTAGGCGGAGGTGTAGGAGGAGCAGGTGGATATGTTGAAACAGAAGGAACATAAACTGAAGATAATGATAACCCCAATATTAATGAACCAGTATTAAGATAGTAAATAGTATATATATTTCCTAGATAAGAAGAAACATATGCATTATTGGTAACAGGCAGTGTTGTTTTATTTGCACTCAACCCAACACCAGGTATCAAAGTTAAATTACAATTACTAAAATTATTTGCATTATAATTATTAACAATACCCAAAAGTTTAGTATCAAAGTTGGCACTAAAACTAGAAACTGTAGTATTAACAATAATATAATTGGGAATAGAGAAATTATTAATCAATATGACTTCATTTTCATTTTGTATATATTCATAATTTACTGCTGGTGGTGGAGCTGGAAAAGCACTCAAGCTGTTAAAAAATCCATTTATATCAAAGCTTTTAATTGCTAATTTAGCTGCAGTCATCCCAGTACTAAAAGAAATGCAAGGTCTTACTGCGTTATTCAAGGGGGTTTGCAAATCGTAGTCAATATAAGTTGTATATTCATCTTCAGCATTATTTTTTAATTTTACTATTATTTTTTTGCCAAGATTTGTAATTCTTACAAGTGCAAATTTATATTGAGGTGCACCGGAGGTTACTTTCTGATAAAGAGTAGAAGGTGTTTTAAAAGAAGATAAATTTGGTGTTTTATAAAGCAGATTATAGTTTTCATTTTCCCCTGAACGTAAAACTATGGAATTGGGTGTAACATCTGTGCCAGAAGCACCAAACAGACCGGTAATATCAAAACCAATGCCTAGTTCAGCACCAGAAAGCCCTTCATAATGTTTGTAAACAACACTGCTATCTTGGTTAGCAGTCAATATGCTAGCAGAAGAATAATTTAAGCCATAGCCTGGTGCACCACCCTGCACAGCTTGTGTATTAGATATTAAGGATATGCAAAATCCTTCTCCTGCAGTATCAGAATTACCATAACATGCATACTGAAAGGATATTACTAAATCTTTGTTAGTGCCATAACCACTGGGTGAATAAACAACAGAACTAGTGCATGTGGCAGGCAGGAAGTAAGTTGTAGCAGAATTAAAAATATAAAGTGTTGAAATGGCTGTCCCTTCATACACAGGATTAACTATGTATGTGCTTACGGTATATGTCCCTGTGTTTAATGGGGTTTCAATGGCACTATTCTTAAAATATGCAGTTGTGAAAGTGATGCCTGTTAAACCTGGCACATAAGGGTACGCAGATTTTGCATTACCATCATAAAAATAAGCATTGGTACCAGAAAAAGCTATTAAATTTGATACATTTGCTTTGGGAACATTTACTAAGAACTCTGCTGTAGCTGGGTCAAATTGAGTAGTAGAAAGAGTGCTCACAAGTAATGTTATGGTACCTGGATAATTGGCATTTAGAATGTTGCCAGATGTTATTATGCCTGGACCAGAAACAATACCATAAGAAACACTGAAGGTATTGTTCAGATAATTTGCATATGCTGATAGTATTGCAGAGTTTCCATAATTTAAAGTGGTGGGAATGGAGATATTATTAATAAAAGGAACAGGTGAATTGACTGATCCCACAGGCTCATTTGGAATAAAACTTGCATTTCTGTAGGCAGACAAATGAGTATAGGCTGCATTAGAATAAGAAGATCTGCCTTGTGTATTGTCTCCATAACGCATTGTCAAGTTTAATGCATTACTAGCACACAGAGAAATTATCATAGCATCAATTGAATCTGTATTGAGATAATTGCTGCTTATGTTAATAAAAGTATTGGAAGCATTAAATCCAGAAGGTGGCTGTATGGATGTTATGTTATTGTTGTGGGTAGCTAGAAACTGTAAACCAGTAGCAGCAGAAAAATTGCAATAATTTAAAAAATTGTCATTTAAAATTACATATTTTAATTTTTGACTGTTTAAATTAATGCTGGACAATAAATTTGAGCTTGCTTGGATATAATTAATTTTTTGAAGTGCAGATGTATCCAGAGCAGTTAAATTATTATTTTGGGCTATTACAAGACTAAGAGCGGTTAAACTTGAAATGTTTAATGAAGATAATTTATTGTAAGCTACAGTTAATTGTTCTATTGTACTGGGTAATTGCAGCGCAGAAATGCTATTTAAAGTTACAGAAAGGTTTTTAAGATTGTAAAATCTTGTAAAATCAAAACTACCTGATAATTTATTGCTAATTACTTCTACCTCTGTTAGAGCATTTGAAGCTATATTATCAAAAATGTTATTTGAAGTTAATTGTGCATATGCTACTGTAAAACTAGAAATATTGGGTGTATTTGCAAAATTTATTGTGTTTAAATTGGAGTGATTGTATATGTAGAGGTCTTTTAGGTTTGTTAAATTATTTAAATAAATAATTTTTTCATTTGAAGGTACAGAAATACAATTTGAAAAAAATAAGTTTAAGCTTGGATTATTACTTGCATTGATATATTCTAATGGTGCATTATTTACATTAATTTGTTGCAAAAGCGGGCAGCCTGTTAATGCAAAAGAACTTAAAGCTCTATGATGAAACCCACCTGTAGAAGTAAAATAACAACCAGTCAGTTGAGGCAAGCTAGTTGTGCTATTAAAAGATGAAAGAAATCTGTTACCAGTAGATTCAAAAGTTCTTAAAGAAGAAAGACCTGCAAATGAAACATCTTTCAATCTTGTTCTACTCAATGCAAGATATTGCAATGCAGACAGTGTATAGAATGCAGCTGCAGAAAGAGATGTATTTTCTTTTAATTGCAGTGATTTTAAATTGTATCCTCTGGCATTAATTGAGCTCAAGCTCAAAGGGTTTATGGAAGACAAAGAAGGGTTATTACTTGCTTGAAGAGATTCAATGGAGAATGAATTGGGCAAGTAGGAGAAGTCTAAATCTTTTATATTGGTTGAATCAACGTATAATTGTTGCAACCCACTTATGGATGAAAGGTTTGTAATATTGGTAATACTATTAAATGGTGTATTTGATAAATTTAATTCTCTTAAAGCTGATAATTGAACCACATTCAAAGCAGATAACTGTGTATTATTGCAATACAAATATTCTAAATTAAACAAAGTGCTATTAAAGGTTAGGCTACTAAGTCTTGTATTATAAGTCAAGTCAAGAGAAAACAATTTAGGCAAGAGTGGTATTGTTAATTCCGTTAAATCATTGTATCCTAGTCTAAGATTCTGCAAAGCGCTTAAAGATGTGAGCGAATTTACACCCAGATTGGTTGAGCTTATTGGGTATAAATTTGGCAAATTTTTAGGAGCTAGCCCCAAATCTAAGAACCCAGACAGAGCTCTATAATTTAAATTTGATACAAAATTTTCAGAAATGTTTGTTGCTGATAGAGGGTTATTACCAATAAAAGCAATTATTAATGATGGTGCTCCTAAAAAATTAAAAGATTTTACACCATTGTCTCTAAAATCAGCATTTACAAGAGAAGAACAGCTATTAAAATTTGTAGAAGTCAAGCTTCTACTGTTTGAAGAAGAGCCATCTGCAAATTGTAATGCTGTTAGACCTGATAAATTGCTTGCCAGAGTGCCACCTTGAGAAGTAAAACTAATTAAATCTTTGCAATAAACATTGGGCGCAGGAGAAGTATAACTGCCTATGTTAAATGAATCACTAAACGTTGTAAAATACTTCAATCTAGGAGTCAAAGAAAAATCAAAGTAAGTTGCTGGATCAATTGGAGAAACAGCAGTTATATTTTGCAAAGATGTGGAAGTATCTTCAGCTGATAGTGTGTATGGATCATTAATATTAAAAAGTAAATCCACATTTTGTACTACTGGAAATGGGCCTGCAGGGTACCCACCAGCATAGAAACAATTGTTAATGCTTGTTCTGGGAGAATTGTAACGAATAAAAACTTTAGTAGCCATATGCAATTACTTTAAAAAACAAAAGTACCTCCTGTTATATTGCCCCCGGTTCCTGCTACATTATAAGTTCCATACACCAAATAATTCAGTGAATTACTAAAGTTTAGTGAGGTGAGATCAATAACAGGCCTGTACATAATATTTTTAATGTTACTTAATATGCCATTAAAGTATTTAAATGTAGTTACAAACATGTAGAACAAATCAGAAGAATCTCTGGCCAGATAACTTAAGCTATATAGCCCAGATTCATTGCTATAAGACATTATAGGCTTGTCTATGGATACTAAATTAACATTTACCCCTGTGCCTGAAAGAGAAAATTCAAGTAAATCTTGTGAACTTAAATTTTGCACAGGCTTTGAAGGGTAAATTTGTAACAAATTAAGAGAATCTAAATTTAATGAGTAAATTACTGGATATATTACTTTGAAGTTTGTGGAACTGTTTTCATAGAACAAGGTTGTTTTTGCAAAGATTAAACTTTTTTCATTTTCATTAAACCAAACAGTAGAAATTTTGTCAAAATCTTTGTTAATGCCTCTTTTAACGTATAACTCGTTATAAGAAGAGCTTCTTGGTAAATTGCTCTCATAATTAAATTCTATCTTATCAAAAATTACATAATTTTCAGTTTCAATTTGCAATATGTCAAAATAAACATCAAAATTAATAGTTTTTTCAAATATTTCTTGCTGCGTTTCAATGGGATACTTGATAAAAATTGATGACAAAGCAGTTGAAACTGGTGCAACTAGAGATGTATTGCTATTTCTATAATAAAAATCACCGTAGTTCACAAATTTAGTTTTATATAAATTTTGTTTGGGTAAATTAGAAGTTATTGTTGGTACATACAGAGTGTTTCTCTTGGGTAAATTATAATTTAAATAATAACTTTCCAAAAAGAAATCTGTTTTGTCTTCAAAAACATCATTGCATGGTGTAGTTTGATTGCTAAATGAGCTGACTAAGAAGAAATTGCCATAATAGTTTGTGAGTGCTGTTACAGGAGGCACAAATAAGAAAGAACCTGCATATGCAAATGTGGCTCTATAATCAGGGCTCAAAGGATTCACACCACCATCTGCTAAAATATCATAATAAACTTGTGTTACAGCAGGGTTAAATGATGGGTCATCAGAAGGATAATCTGGTAATAAGCCTGAGCTAGATGACACAAAACTAAACCCATCTCTTACATTGCAGTTAAAAGTTGTAGTTACTATGTTTGAACAAAAGTTTTCAGGCTGGAACAAGTATGAAACTATGTTTTCAGGTATGCCTGAAAGTGAGAATGATGGTGCACCATTGTTATAATAGAACGTGCTCAATGGTGATGTGCCTGTTATACTGGACGCATGTGTATAAAATCCTGACCCTGGTGGTATGTTGTTAGTTGTTTTAAAAATTACACCTGAGTAGCCCAGTTCAGAGGAGCTTATAGCATAATTAAAATTAAATCCTGAAACTAGATCATAAAAAGTATGACCATCTAATACAAGGCAAAATTTATCAGTTTGCTGTTGTTCAGATTGTGTTAAAATATTTGAAGTGTCTTTAGCAGGCTCTACAAATTTATAAAGACCATATTCATTGCCATAAACATCTGATTTGTATTGTACAAGTGTTTTGTTTATAGAGAGCAAAGTCTCTAGTCTTTTTGCAATGGGAAACTCAATAATAGGTGCTAGTGAGTATACATCTGAATTGGCCCATACATCTTTCTTTTCTTTATTGAAAAAGTCTTGAGGGTCTACATATCTTGAGAGGCCTTGATTGGAATAATTAAGACTTTGCTCTCTGCTTTGATATCCTCTAATAGTGGGTAGCAGAGGGTCACTTACTGGGTCACCAAATTTATAACTATTGGCAAAGCTAGATCTTAATACATAATTATTTTCAAAAAATGACAATGGTGTTGTTTGATCTTGTTTGGTACCGCCTGTTACATTGCCATAATATTTTGGATCGGGAAATATATAAACAAAATTAGAGCTAAGAGCATCAAAATTTATACTATGAGTAAAATTAAAATTATTAAAAGATAAAAGCCCAACTTTATCTGGTTTGAAGAAGAAGCCAATATTTTTAGCTGAAAACAAATAATCCAGGCTTGGTACTGCTGCAATTGTAGGTGTATTTTTATTTAAATAATTTGCGTATGGTGCATCTGCTTCAAATAGCTTGCCTGAAACAAATTGAGATGCTGTGCTACCGGTTGAAATATAATAAAAATCAGTACCAATAAATTTGGTTGTAAGAGATTTTTCTAAAAATAATTTTAAGTTTTCTTTATCATTATTGTTTATGTTTGTTATAAAATCACTATCTTTAAGATAATTTAACTGAGTGGAGCTTATACCAGGTGAAATGGATAAATTGTTTGTGCCAAGTTCAATTAAAAAGAAAGGATAATCTTTTATGGCATCTACTATGGCTTGATCAAAATCAATGAAAAGGTTTGGCTTGATACTGTAAGTATTAAAATCAAAATACTCATTTCTCTGGCCTGTTGATGCAAGGTATGCAGATGCGGGCAAAGTTCCTAGATCAAAATAATTAGGATACAAATCATAGAGCTCTTCAAGATCTACTGTAATATTATTTCTAACTGAAGAAACTGAAAGGTTTAATGAGCGTATTAATTCTGTTAAATCTTGATTCTCCAATGCTTTAGAAATTTCATTATAAATTAAATTCTTTAAACCAAAATTACTACCCTTTAAATTGTATTCAAGAGTGGCATTTTGAGCCTTGTCTCTCAAAGTAGAATAATATACACAAATGTCTTTTATTTTTTGAGCAAAAAAAGGAACCGCTATACTTAAATCATTTGGATCATTTGGGTCTATATTTTTTAAAAATCTTCGTTCATCGATAGAAGTATAATTTAAAATTATTTCGTTTAATAGGTTAACATATAAATCTTTTATGGAAAGCTGATTATTTTCAGGTATTAAATTTTTTGCAACATACCAGTTATTCAAGTAATTTTGATATCTATACAATAAATCTGAAATATTTGTAGCTATGGCTCTATTGTATTCAACCCATTGAATAAAAGTTAAAGGTTGATTTTTATCAACACTTAAGTTTTTGTTATCAATAGAAGTAATTGAATTAGGAATTACTTCATTAGAAAATCGGCTGCTTTCAGGCATTAAAATATTTAATTGTTGTATTGTATGTTGGCAGCACTTGTAAACAATCTTAAGCCTTTTGTCATTTCATAGCTAAGAATATTTTGCATGATACCATCGTTTTTTATCCAATCACCATAAGAAGACAGTGTTGGAGACAGTTTATTAAGAGGATCATACCAGTTTATAACATTGTTATAATAAGAATTCTCGTAAATGTCAATAAAATTATAAAAATTATAGTATATGCCTATATCTCTACCTGTAAGGGATTCTGGAGCTACTAGACCCCATGCCCAATTATAATTGTATGTGCTTAAAGGCAGAGCTTGATTATAGGAGGTATTTGGTATTATGGAGAAATTAACTAGAGTATATAGACCTGAGAATACTTCATAAGCTACAATTGGAACACCAGAATAAATTGTGCCAGATACAGGTGATATTTGATTGCCTAAATTAATGCCTATGTTTGAATTTATGCTTCCATTTTTAATAAAATTTAAATTGTATTTGTTTTGATCTCCAAACAACAACTTGTGTTTTATGGACAAAATATCTACTAATCTTCTCAATTGTGGTGGAAAGGGGTAATTGTATTGTTCAAATTGAACGCTTAGTTCATCACAGAAAGAAAGTAGCTGCTCCAAATTGCATTTATCTACATTTGCAACATTATTAGTAAAATTAGCTATTTTTTCATAAATTGTTTTTCCTAATTCATAAGGTTGTGAGCTCAAATCGCCCACTATGGTGCCTAGAAATTCATCAAAAAATATTGTCTTGTCAATTAAAAATTCTTGATATAATGTTTCATCATAGAAACCCTTGGCATTAAAATCTTCATTTACTTTTGTTATATTATAAATGCCTTCATCTGAATATATGTTGAAAGGTGTTGAGTTTCCTGAAATATATCTGGTAACTGTAACTGGCACCATGTATTTGTTAATCCATCTGGAACCATTCCAATCACCGTAAGATTGAAAAATTTTCTCAGCAAATGCACTTACAGGATAAAGAGGATCATTGTCTGGAGGAAACACAAGATCCACATTGTCTATACCATTTACTGATGTAATAGATACACTATAAGCATCCAGGTAGTAAAGCTTATTATCAAAATTGTTTATGGTCCAAATATAATTTCCTGTATCTGCAGCAATGCCTCCAATACTACAAATATAATCTGTATTGTTGTTTCCTGCACCTGCTACATAATTTAGTAATGCAGCTGTATTGCCATCTATTCGTGTAACTGTTTCTAAAGCATGGGAAACATAGGCACTTTGAGTCCCATCCACAGTTATATTGCCAACAAGTTTAAACCCGCTCAATGGATAGCCTGAAACCAAAGCACCAGTTGAATCTATTTTATAAACATAATCATTTCTATTTAAAATATTAGGAGGGTTGTAGGTATTATTGAGTGCTGTAAACCAAACATAATCATTTCTATCAACAATTATTTCAACTGGTGATATTAATGAAGGAAAAGGAACTGCTGTTAAAATCGTACCGTATGTATTATATTTGAATAAGAAATTTGAAACAGGGTGTGTATAAGCAACCCATAAATTATTATTCTTATCAGTATCCAAGGAAGCAGGTAATAAAATATTTTCACCTGCAAAACCTGATAATTCAGGAATATTATATGTGGAGCTCAGATAATAGACAATGTTTTGTAGATTGGGGTATGCTACAGATTTTATGGCACCAGAATTATAATCAATTTTTATGCAAGAAACTGTGTCAAATAATGAAACCCATACATCACTATTTCCATCTAATGCTATGCTGTTGGGTGCAGCACTCGATAAAACCTGTGACAATAAGTTTACGTTTACTATCCCGCTTGGTGAAGACAGGGGGTATGAAGATAATGAAAATGCTGAAAGTATATTGCCAAAAATATCAATTTTATAAATTTTTTCTGCAAATCCATCACCAATCCATGCCAAATAATCATTTCCAAAACCTGCACCAGAAGGTGCTACTGCCACACAATAAGATTCAGAACTATTTGGTGTTGAATAATCTTGAACATAAGCAGAGAGATTTACATTTACAGAGCCATAACAACTGTTATAAAAACTTGTTTTAAATAATCTTTTAATACTTTTATATTCTGGCTCACATACCCACCCAACTAAACTATCTTTAGGAAAATTGACTGGGTCTACTATGGTCATTCCAGCAGTTAAAATACAATTGAGCAAACTATTTTGTGGTGTAAAATAACCTTTATAAAATGCTCCTATACTTCTGGGTATGTCTGTGTTAAAATTGGATACAAAGTCAACACCAGGTACTCTTATGTAATTGCCTGCACTAAGAGTAGCCAAATCAATGGTTAAATTAAAAGCTGAAACTGAAGATAACGCAACCGAATCTGCTGTTGTGCAATACAAAGGAGGGTATGTTCTGGTAGTAAAATTTTCATTGTCTTTTAATTTTACAACAAAAGGTATTTGTGTGTTTTGCCAACTAATGGGCGGTATATTGAAATTTGTAGCAGATAAAGCTCCCTCACCATCAATACCATTGCTTGTAATGCTTAGTTTACTTGCAGGGTTGTGTCTAACTTTAATAATAGGCTGAACAGCTGGAGCTATGCTCTGAAATCCATAAGGTGGAAATGGTATATAGTTAAATAGTTTTCTCTGTTGAGAAAAATAATCATTAAATTTTGAATTATCTAGCGTTGCAAAAATAAAAATAGGATTTTCTCTGGTGGTATAATTTTTGGTTTTATCATCTACATAATAAAATTCAGCATATCCAGAAGTTCCAACAAAAACTGCTCCTGAATCATTAGGACCACACACTTCCAATTGATTGCTATTAATTCTTGCATATAATTCTGTATCTTTGGTGGAAAGAGATGTTACAATAACATATTCTTCATTATTACCTATTTTTTGTTTTTCATAAAATCTAGACAATGATCTCAAATGACTCCACTTGTCATTATAAAATGAATTTATATCAATAAAGCTTCCACCTGCACCTGATGCATAAAGATTTACTGTATATCCTTCTGCAGAAAGAGCATTATACGTTTGCCAACTGTTGCGTCTTATTATTTTTAATGGATCAATTATTTTGCTTGCTGGTACATCATAAATAAATTTTCCATAATTTTCAAAAATAAAATCATCAGCAATAAAATCTCTTATGGTTACAGTTGGTTTGTAACTGCTGTCATAAGCAGTTCCATTTGAATCAAAGATAGTCAATTTTACTTCATATGTTCCAGGCCATGTATATACATGGGAAGCTGTAACTTCATTTGAAAATGTTCCATCACCAAAATTCCATTGTATTTTTTTGTTAGAGATAACTACATTGCTTGATAATAAAGGTGATGTTGTAAAATCAGGATAAAAATAAAGAGGAGTATTTTCTAAAGTATAAGAAGATAATGAATTTATACCTGCATAGTTCTTGATATCAAAATACAGGTAACTGTAATTTATTGATGCCATTAGAACTCTCTCTGAAGTAGCTGAATAGAGGGTGTAACAACTACTACTTTGTTAATAAAATCTAAAGAATTATTTAAGAACGGAAATTTAAAGAAAGGCAATTGTGTGTCTTGAGATATTACATTTATATCTGTGTAAGGGTAGACAGGATTGTAGATTACCAGGCTAATTCCTGGGGTTTCATATGTATTACCGTTTTCTACTCTTATAGTTTTAATATCAGTTACACCTTCAATTTTACTAATTTGATTGGATAGATCTGTTAGAGAAATAAGAAGGCCTAAATTATCTTTTGTAGTTGAGAAATAATTTTGAAAAATTTGTGAAACTTGTTTTTTAATTGCTTCAGGATTTCTTTTAGCAGTAATATTCCTTGTAATTTGAATATAACTGTTTTTAGAAATATCAGGAGTTAATACCTCATCAGGAATTTTAACACCTACATCCACTTGCATGTACACAGGATCATTAATTACTACTTCTGCTGTAGCTAATTTAGTTGTGTTTAAATCATTTATAATCAAATTCTTTTGTGCAGCATTAAGATAATTGGCTCTTGTGGTAAGGGAAGTTAATTTTTCCAACTTAGGAACAGCATAAACATATATGTTATTAAAATTGCATGCATCTGCAAACTTGACTTGATTAAATAAAACTCTTGATTCTAAATTTGGTTTTTCTATTCCTAAATCAAAATAATATTTTACATGCTGGCTTATGTAATCCCAATTGTTAACAACTTTTGCTGAAGCTAAAATATTTCCATAATTTTTAAGCAAATAGGTAGTAAAATCTTCAGATGTTATGAGCCTGTACTGGCTTTTGAATGTGTTTATGGCATTATTTTTAATGCTTGCTACAGATTCAGACTCAACATAATTGGTTGATGGGTCAGTATTGCTAAAAGAAAGATAAGAAAGTTCGGTTTGTGAAAGAATTTTTAAATTAGGTGATGTGGTATTAGCTTTAATTTGCTGAAATCTTGGCGTATTAAATGAAAATAGGGAATTGCCATTGAGCACATTGGGGCCCACTTGCCCTTGGACACCATTAGATTTAATATAGTAAACAGCAACTTCATCATTAAAGTTAAGTTGCTTGCCATTTATATTGTTACCAAATTTTATTTCATATCTACCGTCTTCATTTAATCTTATTTCATATTTAAATGAATTGCTTCTTTCAAGAAATAAAGACTGTGTGGGTTCCCATTTTGTCCAAACTGGGTTTGATAGAGTGTTGTCTCTAACATAAACATCAATATTAAAATGATCAATTAAAATATTATTTCCTTGATTATCAACAACTGTCATAGTAAGAACTTCAAAAGGTTCTCCAGTAGCAACATAGGTAGGATACTCAGTATATGAACCTTGATAAAGTAAATTTTGTTCACTAAAATCTGATAAAAATTCTGTGCCAGTAATTGTTTTTGTAAATGTAGAGTCGCTGTTGAAACTAAAAACTATGCCATTAACAGTAAAGTATGAATACCTTTGAATGGTATAAGTTTCTGGTAGTAGTTGATAGTTGGCTGTAGCTTGAAATGGGAGTATGGCAGTTTGAATACCTATGGGTTTGTAGCCAATAAGTTTTACAATTTTGTTTATGTTTTCATAAACTTGAGCAGAAGTAAAGGTTGATTCTGCAGCAGTTTGGTTCAAATAAAACAACAATACATTGTATGCATATGCAATAATATCAATAACAGAAGAAATATTGCTGCCTTCAAAATTTTGATCTGTAAAAATTGTGTTGCTGTTTAATCTTGAAATTATGAGCTGTTTTAATGAAAGTGCATCAAACGCAGCATAGCTATCAACGTTTAAATCAAAATTATTAAATGTATTGTCAGAGGCCATGTTTAATTATTTAAAAAGAAACCTGAGTTGCTCAACGTTCCTACCAATTTTAATTCTTTATTTTTTATTTGAGGAACTGTAAAGGTCAAACCAATGGTATATGTTTGGTTTTCTTCACTATACAATACGTCCAAATTTCTTATGATAATTCTGGGTTCATATGTATTCAGACCAAAAATTATGTCATTAGCAATAACTGCCGCAGTTTCTTCATTCACAGGTTCAAATAGATATTTTGCTAAATTTAACCCAAAATATGGGTTTAGTAGCTTTTGACCAGGAATGGTGGTAAAGATATTAACTATGCTGTTTTTAATAGCATCATAATCAAAACTATTGATTGAATCTTTAATTTCTTTATTCTTTAATAATTCATTGTTAACAGTGTAATTGAACTGTAAATCCAGTTTTAAATCTGAATAAGTAAAGCCTTGCTCTGTTTTATCTGTTTTTTTAAGTGAATTGATGCTTATATTGGCCACATTATTATTTATTATTATAAATAAAGAAGGAATATTAAGCTCTTGAAAATAAATAATTTAAATGGAAAAGAAATTTATAAAGCTCTTTGAAGCTACATTGTCAAGATACACAAGAGGTGGATTTTTAACTAGTGATAGAGTTAAATTTGTAGATAAAGCTCTATCTCATGATTTTTTTAAAAATGCACCTACTGAAACCAAGGCAGCAGTACAAGAACTTATAAATTCAGGTGTAAATCTAAGGGTACGTAATGTTAAATCATTCATGCCTGCAGTAATGGGTGCAGGCAATCCAGATGATTTTGGTTATAGTTTTAACATTGAAGTGGTGCCTGAAATTGCCCCTGGTCTATATGATGTTAATAAAGCTGTAACTGTGCCTTCAACTCTGTTGGATCGTTTTTCTGATTATCCAAATTTACCTCCAGTACCAGACAAATTAAAGTATGATAACAAGGTGCAAATCAAGCCTTCAGAAGTGACAATTAACGATGATAAAACTATGCTTACACCCAGATCAAAAACACACTTATCTGATGTGGGAGATAAGAAGTTGGAAACAGGTGATAGAGAGCTAAAAAATGTAAATGTAAAGATACCTTCAAAACCTGCAGAAGGTCATAAGGATCCTGCATCTTACACAGCACAATATTTGCCCAAGAGCTGAGTATCAGATAGTAACACAATACACGCAAAGAAATTTATTTCTTGATCTACAACAAATGCTGAACGGTACAGATGTTCAGCAATAATAATAAGAGCTTTCTTTTTAAAATTATCATCTGTTTCATTCTGTTCTATAAAATTAAACAGTTCTCTTAATAGAGCTACATAATCAGAATTAAAAGTTGCTTCATTTTCAATGAGTGCTTTCCGGAGTGAATTAATATTTTTGTTTTTAATTTCTTTGTAAATCAAATTGATTAAATCATTGCTATCAAATTCATTGATCTTAAGTTTTTCTGATACAGATGATTTTTGGAGTTCATTTATACATTTACGGAGGTCAGGATAAAAATTTCTAACTAGTTCTAAAAGTTTAGCTTTTTGACCATTTTCAACTGCTATATTCTCATTTTTCAAGATATATGCACATCTCTTAAGAACAGAATCCAGTGGGGGTGTTAAATCTAAGGTCTGACATCTGCTTTGTAGTGCAGGAATAATTTTATATTTGTAGTTGGCTGTGAGAATAAATCTTGCAAATCCAGATAATTCTTCCATGGTATTGCGCAGTGCCCTTTGTGCATCAATTGAAATGCCATCGCATTCATCTAAAATAATGGTCTTTAAATTACCATCAAAACTTTTAGTCTGTGCAAAGCTTGTAACCTTGGTACGTATGGTGTCAATACCATTTTCATCACTTGCATTTATGTACAAATACTGGCAGTTGAGAATATCATTAACAATAATCTTTGCTAATGTTGTTTTGCCTATGCCTGGTGTGCCAGTGAAAAGTAGATTTGGTATTTGAGCTTTCTTCTTAAAAGAATTTATAATTTCTAAATTTCTTTCAGATACAACAAAATCACCCAAGATTTTTGGACGGTATTTCTCACACCATAAATTACTAAAATCGTTAATGGTCATTTGCCTGAACTACCAAATCCCTTGTCACCTCTAGTAGTTACCACAACTTTACCTTCCTCTACTTGCATATGAACTGTCATGTAGATTACAAATTGTGCAATTCTGTCACCCTTTTTTATTTCATAATCTTTATCAGTTAAATTGTATAGTTTGATTCCTGCGTCACCTCTGTATCCATTGTCTATTATGCCTGGGTGGGCCATGATACCATGCTTGAATCCCATGCCACTGCGACTCTCAACTTTAACCCAATAACCTTCAGGTATTTCTGCAAATTTTAACCCTACTGATACTACTGCACTGCCCTGGGCTGGGACAATCTTATCTTCAATGCAAAACACATCATAACCTGTGTCAGATTCATGGTTTTTTGTGGGTAGCTTGGCATCTGCATGTGTCTTTTCAAACCTTAAAATAGGTAAATATGCAAAATTAGGATCTGTATCCTTAATACTAATCATGCTTTAATAATAATATATGTTTGATAAAAATCAATATCAATTAAATATTTCTAATGAGTGAGGAATTGAATGAAATGGTAGGTGATTTATTGAGTCAACTAAATGAAGCTCAAGCTAAAGCAAAAGAAGTAGAAAAAGAAACCAATCCACTTAAGAAAGAAGAATTAGAAAAATTTGTTATTGAAAATGGAGGCAATCTTGTTAAGGAAACCATTGAAATGGTAAAAAATGTGAGGGATTATATTGTAAATGCACCAGAAGCAAAAGATGTTGATGCATTTGCAAGTTTAATTTCAGCTGCAGCAAATGCAATTGAAACGCTCAACAGAATTGCTATTAATGATAAAAAAACAGATACAATTGTCAAGGTCAAGCAAATGGATATAGATGCAAGAAAAGAAATGAATCAAGAAAATAATGAATCCAAAATGTTAGCAACAAGAGAACAAATATTTAAACTACTAGCTGCAGGTGCAATTGATGCAGAGATTGTGGAAACTAAGCAGATTGATCACCCTCAGACTGACAAGTAAACAATTTGTTGTATAGGCTTTTAAATGCATCAGTAATCTTCTTCTCAAAGCTTTTAACAGCTTTTTTAAGAAATTCTTCAACATTAAATCCTTCAATACCATTAAACTTAATGGCAAGACTTTTAAATTTTTCTTCTAGTTCATTTATTTTTGCATTAAATATGGCCTCAATATCAGGTACTGTAATACTGGGAATTGTGAAATTACATGCAATATTTTTTGCTTGTTCAATGATGCTAAATAAACCAAATGGATCCAGTGATTCAAAATCAAAATCACCTGTTATAAGGCCAGTAGCATTGCCAAGTAGTGCACCTGCATCTAATGGTGGTTGCCCTGCAAGTGAGGCTGCAGAACTTGCCAGTTCAGTAATACCGCCCAAATTAATACTGGGCATGTAAGATGGTATATCTATAAAATCTGTAACATAAGAGAGCAAATCTTCAGGACTTGCTAGCTCATTTATATCAGGTATGCCTGGAAAATTACTTGCCAAGGAATCAATTTCTTGCAATTGATTGATATTATCTGATAGTTTTATGGCATATTCAGGTGTGCTATCAGCTGGTACTGGAACTGATTTGGAATTGGGCGTAGATGTAGCCATAAAATTACTTATGATAGTCCTTCAGTTTGGTTAATTTCAGTAGTTGTATTGGTTGCTGTAGATTCTGTTATGATATTAGAAATAGTATTTTTTATGGTACTGTAACTCATGATATTTTTAAATTTTCTCTGCAACAAATCTACTGTTTGTGTTATTTTTTCAATATCCAGACTAAAAAATAATTCATTTATGTACTGTTGATTGGTACCAGTTTTTTCTGTTGCATCTCTTGGGTTGTATCCATCATTGTTTCCTATGTTATTTAAAAAAGCAATGTATGAGTATATATTAGAATAATATTTTATAAGACTATAAATAGGTTCAGCTAAATTATTATTAATAATTACGTACGAATTCAAATCAGTTATTAAATTTAAACCATGAGATGTAAGAGCATCAGCAGAAGGGTCAACACCAGGGGTAGGAAGATTTATTTTTTTAAGATTGTTTCTCATTAAAATTGTATTAGATTTAGATAAATTATTTGCTACTTGCAGTGTAGTAGGAGAAATTTTGTTTCTTAATTGCACAGGTATAGTATTGGGCGCATTATAGATGTTGGTTGTATAGTCAAAAAAAGGTATGGTTGCATCATCTAATAAATTGTAACTGTTTAATAATATACCAATTGAATCGCTTAATTCAGTAAAAAAACTATTTTTATCAGACCCAACTTCTTCTAAAATAATTTGTTTCAAGGGCTCTGTAGTGCTAGAAAATCTGTTGACCCAAAAATTTACAAAATCATTGCTTAAAATTTTTAATTTATTATCATTAATATCTTTATAAAAATTTATAAGCGATGTTGTAACATCACCACTTACAAGACAATTATAATAATCCAAACTTATGCCTATTTCAGTGGTGAAATTGCCTATTACATCTAAATAATTGCTAAATTTTTTTACAAAATCTGCATTTTTAGCAAAATTTATATCTGCTAGCTTAGGAAAAGATGTATTAACAGCAGTTTTCATAACACATTTTTATTTAAAAACAAATCATTCAATAGATAGGTTTTTACACAAATTAAATCATTAAAATAAGATGCATCCTGAAACAAATGTTTGACTTCTATAATTAAATAAATGCCCAAAAATTTCTTATCAAAGTCAGATGGTTGTTTGCTTGAATCTCTTACTATGCCTATAAATTTGCCTGACTGTCTATGAGTTGAGCCCTGGACTCTAAAGGTTACAAAATTATTTAACATAATATAATTTTTAAGATTTTTAGATAGCCCCAGACTTAATCTTTGATTGGGATTTTGTTCAACTGAAGCAAATACATTTTTTAAATTTTTATTTTCTGTTCTAAATTTACCCATTTGAAATGTTTCAGTGCCTTGTGGTGCTAGTGGTAGAATATAATCTGATTTGGCTGCTTTAAGAAATTCATCTATGCTATTTCTAAAACAATCAATTTCAAATTCTTTTCTAGTATAATCATAGAAATGAACAGCTTTGCTGTTTATTTCTTGTTGAGAATATTGCCCTGCAATAAAATCAAAACTATATGCATCAATATTACCTGCAGTTTTGAAATAGGGAGCTATGGAAGGTGCATATTCTATGTTTAAAGTTGGTACTGTAGAATTACTTAACTCTTGATAACCTGCAACTTTATAAGTTTCCAGGTATTCAAACCCTGGAGAAAGAGATCCATTTTGAAAAGTAACTGCATTAGTAAAAATGTCTTTGAAGCTTCTGAGACTAAAAGCTTTTGGGTACCTATTTAATCTAAAAATACAAGAGTCAAAATTTGAGTCTGGACTGCCTACATGCTTAGATAATATGTAATTAAGTGAGTCCAGCGCTTTATAATTTGCAGGTGCACTAAAAAATATGGTGGTACTGCCTGTATCAAATTTTTCAAATGCTGTATTAAAGCCAATTTCATTTGGATCAAATGTTTCCACAAGTAATGAAGATAAAGCAGCACCAGTTGGAATTCTTCTTTCATTATTGCTAAGAGTAGAGATATCTGCATCTGATCTGAGGTAGTTGGAAGTTGAAAAGTATGAATTCTTCTCTCTTAACAATTCATAATGATAGTCCCAAAAATAAAGTTTTTTTAATTTTTCTCCAGAGCTTCCATCATTAAATTCTTCAGTATTGTATATGACAAAATCAAATTTAAGTAAAAAATAACGCAACGTATCTTCAGAATAAACTGTTGAAATATTTTCTGAAACTTTGGGTAATATTTCAATTTTTAAAATATCTCTACAATCTCCATTAAAAATAAAAGTTCCATATTGATCATAGTTATTAGTATTTTTAGGAATGTAATAATCAGGAGAAGTGGGGTCTTTATCTTTGTTAAAATAACTGCTTTCAATATTATCTTCTCTATTATCTAAAATAATGTATCCATCATGAAAAGGTCTGTCCAGACAGTCATTAAGCATCAAGGTTCTTATGGATGAGGGGCTCAAAGATTTTATTCTGCCGTCAAATGATACTAAGAAGACTCTAAAATCATAAAAATTGTTATTTATTAAGTAAGAGAAGCTGCTATATTTTGAATCGTTGCTTGCAGGTAGATAGTCGCTCATACTAATTGCTTTTTAATTTCAGATATGACTTGAGAAACAATATCTGGATTTAAAGCTTTAATAATTATGCCTGTTTCTGGAGCTTCAACAGGGTTCTTTATTTTATTAAGAAGGCATATTAACCACCACAGTTCTATAGTGTTATAAATATTAAAGCTTACCATGGTCCAAGGCATTTTTCTTCTTATTCTGTAGTATATGATTTGACCTGGATCAATATCTTCGGGAACAGTTATGGTTTTGGTAATATTGTAAAAATATTGAGCATCCTTATTTTTATACATTTTAAAAATATTTTCATATCTTAAATTGTTTAAATTGGACAATTCTGGTATATTGTTTTGATATTTACCTAAATCCATAAAATTATTTATGAAAAAATATTATTGAGGTATGTTAGTATTTGTTGAAAAATTGGTGTTGTTATTGGTAGGAAAAGTTGGTCCATTGAATTCATCACCAGGCAAAGCAAAACTATTGCCTAAACGCTGGGTATTTAAATTTTTAATGTTTTCATCTTGATTCTGTATTTTTATGCGTGTATCACCACCTTGGCCTGCTTGTAATGCATAAACCATGAAATTTCTGGTTTCTGCTAGCAGTGATTTTAAGGTAATTTTTACCATGTAAGCATCAGGTATTATGGTTGTAAAGGTTCTGTTTTCAGTCTGTATTTGTTCATCTATAATGGGCACTTCTTCTACACCTTCTGTTCTTCCAGAGTCATTATATACGGTATTTTGAAAAGGTAGTTGAAATTTTAACTCCCTTCTTGCACCTTTAAAATCAACAGTAATACTGGAAACATAGCAAAAAGGATAAAATTTTTGGCCAGGTATTTCTACTTGATATATTACTGGTGGTTCAATTATGGATCTGTTTAGTCTTGCTGGTTTATTTTGATACAATAGCATAAACAGCAATTGCCAGTTTCTAACCACATCATCAAAAGAAGCACTGCCAGTGTTTATAAGGGGAAAAGTAAAAGAAATTTCTTCTCCTTCTGTTGGAAAATTATAAAATTTTGCTCTTTCTTGAAAGCTAAACCCAAATGGTTTTTGCAAAGCACCAGCTGCTGCAGCTAAATTGGTAATTAGTTCAGAAGTTTCAATTCCTACATTCATTAAATTACCAACACCATCACTGCCAAATACATTTTGAGAGCTTGAATAATAGTCATCAAAATAAGGAAAAATGTATCTCCATCCTGTATCTATTGTGGGATACAAATCTTTGTATGCTTGTAAAAGGTCAGTTTTCATGATAGGATTATCATCCACTGTTTTATTTTGCAATCTGTTAAGATAAGATTTGGCTCTTGCTTTTGCAATAGCTATTTGTTTTTTTTGTTCTTCTGTAAGAGCATTATTAATAGCATTGCCTGCACTTTCAGCTAGTTTTTGCAATGTTTCTGTAAAGCTGCTTACATAAGGTCCAATCTCTGATTTTTTAAGATTATCCAAAACATTTCCTACTCCTTCAGTTGCAGTATTAAAGGAAGCAATTATTTGAGCTACCATGGCGTTGGTTTTAAGTCTTTTTTCAGTTAAAATTATTTTTGGCACTTCTTTGCGCCTAGAAGCACCCAGTGGGGAATATGTCCAATAGAAATCATTAACAACATTTACATTGGTTGTGGTGGGTCTTAAGGTTGAGCTTTGAATAAATCCACTTGCTTTGCTAGCAGGGGCTAATGTTGGTGGATGGCTCTCTATATTAGAACTTGTGTTGCTTGTATCACCTATGTTGTAACCAGTATTCGCAGCATCGTATTTAAAAGACCATATTAAATTGGGCATATAAATATTTATACAGGGTAAGCATATCTCTCATCTCTAAAACTTTTAGATGTTGTGGGTGAAATGGTTATGTTTGTGCTATTTCTAGAATTATTAATCATGTTGACGCTTTTATTTTCATTTAATTTGTTTAATTTTTCATTCATTTCATTAAAAACTATTAAACTTTTTCTGCTATTTTCCTTTAAATCTGCTGTAAGTTTGTTTATGGAATCAGAAATATCCTTGCCAAACAATTCTGGCTTTTTTAAAGCAACAACAGTGTCTTGAGGGCTAAATCTCAATGGCGCCATGCCTGGTCTTGAAATAAAATCTTGAGCAACTGGGCCTTGAGGGCTCCCAACGCTAATTATGTTACCTTTGTTATCAAATTTAGTTAATTCTTTTAATGCTTCAACAGATTGTTTAATTTTATCTATATTCAGGTTACCTGTTCTATTCAATGCAGTAAAAATTCTTTCAATGGATTTAGATACTGTGTCTAGCTTTGCAGCATCTAATGACTCATACTCTCTAATGGCTTCTACTGGGCTTTTTTGACCTGTTAATTTACCCCAGATGTTTGTAAATGTATCAGCTATGGCTGATACACCACCTTGAACTGATTTAAAAGCTAAAGCAGCAGTAAGCGCTACTATAGAACCAGCGACGTTAAAGAGTTTTGCATAATTTATCTCTGCGAAACCTTTGAATACTGCAGGTAATCTCTCGTATGTGTCAATGGTTGCTTCAAAAGCTTCACCTATGGCTCTTATGGCAGCAGTAAATGTACCACCAGTAACTAGTAAGCCTGCAGATCCAAACAGCCCACCAATAGCAGCAGCTTCACCAGAGCCAGGTATGGCAAAAACTGCTAATGTACTTAGAACAACAGCTAATGCCTCGCCTGCTCCTAATAATGCTTGTGTTGAAACGTCATTCCAAGGTTTTAATGCATCAGCTAGCTTAGGTAATAGTGCAATTAGGCCACCAGATACTGCACCAGCTCCAAGTATACCAAAAAAAATGTCCCAGCTTGGCTTCATCGCTGACAATCCCTTCACTGCAACACCAATACCAGTAAGAGCAGCACCAGCTTTGCCTAAATTTTCCCAACTTAAGTCACCAAACATTTTAGCAGCTTCAGCTATGCTTTTTAATCCTTCACCAATTAATAAAAATGCACCGCCAGCTGCTAATCCTTTCAAGCTACCCAGCGTGTTGGTTAATAAATCTAGTGCTACTTTTGCACCTAAGAATGTACCAACTGCAACTCCAATGGCTGTTATTTTTTCTGCAAGAGTCATTTCGCTAAATTTCTTTGAAATATCTATTAAATCATTAGCAAAACCTGTTACTGTTTCTCTTATCACAGGTAAATTTTTAAGCAATATATCAAATAATTTTGGTAATTGTTCTATGCCTTTATCTACAGAATCTAAAATTCTATCAAGAAAATTTTCAGCAGTTTTTAAAAACTCTTTATAAAAAGGAAACAAATTTTTTGCCATTGATTCAAGAATAGTAGGTAAATTTTCTTTGCCAGATTTTAAAACAGTATCAATAGCTTTGGAGATTTTTTCAATGTTTTTTACAACATAAAAAGCCAAAGCTATACCACCTGCAGTTATTAGAAAGGGTATCATCTTATTAATGGCACCAAAAGCATTAAAGGCACCACCTAAAACACTGCCTAAAAACCCTAAAATGCCTCCACTTTTTTCTTTCTTTTGTTTGCCCATGGATTCTTTTATTATTTTGCCAAATTCTGGAATAACAGAAGAAATTGTCTTTCTTAACATTTTAAATGAATCTTTGTCCAGACTTACTTCTGTTTTTTCCTTTGTATCATCTTTCTTTTCTGATAGTTCTTTAAATTCTTTGGCAAAAATTTTAGCTATTTTAGTAACTTTTCTTTTTTCCCCATCTTTCATGTTGGGATTATTTTTACTGTCTTCTAAAGCTTCTTGAATATTTTCTGGTGTGTTGTTTTCAGTCAATGCATCTATTTTTGAAGCCAGATTAGATAGCTGTTGCAGAAGTGCATTAAACAGTTCTTCATTCATACTGTATTAATACTTAATGAAAAATACCTAGTATGAATATTATTCTTTAAAGAAGAATGAAGAATCCAGGGGGATAGAAACCTTATCACCTTTGTGATCAATTTCTAGGATAGAATTTTCTATAGTTCTAATTTTTTTTATAAAATTAACAAAATCATAGTTTAAAGACATGGGTACAGACTCAAAAGCTTTTATTTTTTGTTCTAGTGAAAGCTCATTAAAGTTTATTGTATTTTCTTTTCCGTCTACAGTAAATTTTATGGCTTTAATAAATTTTATAAGTTCTACAACAAATAATTCACCTATAATTTCTTTAAGCTTATCTTCATCTTTAACTTTTTCAAAAAGCTTTTTTAACTGCACATTTATTGAAGTATCTTCGTCCAGAGTTGGAAGCTTGGTAACTATGGTAATGCTTCCATGGGAAATGTCCTTAGTAGACTCATTCAATGAAAAAGTTACAAGATTGGCTTTTTCAATTAAATCAGAAATTTTAATTTTTATCTTTTCATCTTTAAGAGATAATTCATATTCATCTCCTACTGAGTTTTTTCTCAAATTAAGAAGTATCAAAGGTCTGTCCATTGTGAGTAATTCCATATTTTCTGTTAAATTGTTTTTTATTATTTGATTGGCTTCTGTGTAGAATGAAATGGGTGATAGCAGGCCTTCCAGAGCAGTTTTTAAAATTTCTTTTTGCTGTTTAACATTTAATGTTTTAAGGGTGGCTGTTTTGCCATTGGAAAGAATTTTAGAGGTTGTAGTTTCAACCCCCACTGCTTTAGAAAGAGCTTCTAGAAGATTATTATCTGCCATATTTAATATTTAAATAATAATATTATTTTTCAACTTTTTGTCCAATAGAATGTGCAGGTTGTGTGGGTTGTTTGCTAGCTTTGGCTAATTCTTCTTGTTCTCTTATGTACATGTTGGTTAGTAGAGTGGATTCTGCAGGTGTAAGATCTTCAAAGTCTGATTTTGGCAGATTTAATTTAGTGCCAAATATATAAATTAAATTGTAAAAATTAATTAAGCTATCTGAAAAAACGCTTAGCATGAAGCTGAAGATGTTATTAGATAGCAAACTGCAATTAATGCATTTAAGATTGAAGGTATCATCTGCTTCAATAAGAATTATTTTGCTAAGTGCTTCCTCTGCATCTTGAACAAATTTGTTAATTTCAAAGAAATAACTGCCAGGCAACAAACTTAATGTTTCTGATATTTCTTCTGAGTCTAAAATTATGTCATTTGAGTCATTAGTTATGCTGTAAATACAACTATCTATTACTTCATCCAGGCTGTTATAACTTAATCTCTTGGGTAAAGATAGGTTAAGTGTTAAATTTTTATTTATAGAAATAGATCTTTCAAATTTTAATTCTTGTAATTTTTTAATTATGTTGCTAATGTTTATTTTTTTAATTATTTTTTGTAATTTTTTTGATTCAAGGGTAATTTCTGGTGATATGCATATGCTTCTAAGAGTAAGAAGAATAATGGCTTTATCTATTAAATTAATTCTTTTAAGTAATTTTTTATCTTGTAAAGACTCATATATTAGGTTTTCTAAAAAAATTGAAAGGTTTTTATAATCTTGATTTTGAGAATATTTTAAAATTGAAAAATAATCTCTATTCTTTAGCTCTTTGCAGTTTACTGATATATTATTTGTTATTTGTATTGGTATTAAGAAATCTGTTCCCACGTAAATATTTAAAATTAAATTATAAAAAGCCCAGAGGGTTTATAGACCCAATACCATTTTGCAAAGTAGTAATTCTGGGAATTGATCCAGTTGATATTCTGTTGACTATATCTTGAACAGGCAGGTAAAGATTATTTTCTAATGTATAATTTGAATAAGTAAATCTAACAGAAAAATTTTGTAAAGTTTCATCTGAATAATTGAAGCTTTCTTCTCCAATATTATAGGGCACACAATTATAAAATGTCCATGCTTTTCTAGGTATCATGGAGATGCTGTTTAACGTTCTTGTATATTGCAATATGGTCATGTTGCATTTTATGTTGAGTGGATCTTTTTTACCCTTTACATCTCCAGGCCTGGCTGCCATGCCAAAGTGAGATGCAAGAATAGTCCAAGGTCTCATTACAAAATCTGTAAAAGATGTGTTTGTTTCACGAAAATCAATTGTTAATGTGGGTGGTTCTGTTTGTCTGGGCCCTGCTAGAATTCCAGGCAAAAACCCTCTGTTGTTAGGAACAGTGACTGAAGTAACATCATACTGCTCTGCAGGAATTGATACTGAGGCAGCAAATAAGCAACCAATTATTCTCTGCAGAGGAAAGCTTTTTAAAATATTAACTGCACTATCAATATTATAACCTTTTTTGCTTCCATCTATTCTTTCTAAAGCTTGAATAATGCTTGTTCTTAATGATCTTGGATAATTATCAATAACTATTATCCATTGTGTGGTCATGGGCAATGCAGTAAACCATGATTCCATCTGAGTTAAAAAATAATCACGAGGGCTAATCAAAGGTACACCTGGTATATTGAATCCAAATAAACTAGTTACTTGAGGAGCAAAAAGAGGGTTAGTGCCTGTAGCAATGCCTTGAAAATTTTCTCCAATAGACTGTAATGCAGAAGTGAAAGGGTTATTCACTTAAATATTTAAGAATTTTTACTGAATATGTGCTCTTGTTGCTTGGCTTTTTTTGCTGCATTAATCAAGAGTTTAATGATATTTCTTAGCTTAATTTTCTCCAGTAATGAAATGAAATGGTAGCTACAAATTCAATAGTACTGCCGTTTCCATCAGAAATATTATAATTTAATGGGCCAACGCTTCTTACTGAAACACCAACCAATTGATACTGACCAACTTTATTCATCTGATTATCAAGCTGGACTAAATCAATGATAGCTGTTTGTTTTGGAGCAAAATAATTGCCAGTAGAAGTTGCATCATTAAAAATATCTTGTGACCACTGCTCAAACTTCTGACGTATCTTGGACTGTGAATCAGCATAAAATGTTAATGAATAAGCGTCAGAGCCAGGATATGTGGCGTTGCCTGGAATATTAAAATTTAATCCCATGTAAGGAACAGTTACATTGGAGATTGATCTTTCAGGTAAAGAAGCTGTTTTGATATAAACCAAATCATCATTATCAAAAGTTACATCAGAAGCACCACCTGTGCTAATGGAAAGCACTCTGAAATTATAATCACGTGCAAACTCTCTGGTAGTTGCTACTCTGTAAAAGTCGGTTATAAGTTGATTTACATCTGCCATAAAATTATTTATTCACCTTTCTTATTACGATACTATCTCCTGGAAGTTTATGCCAGTTCTAGTGGCATAGAAGTTAGCAAGAATATATTCTGCTGTTCTTGTGGGTTTTACATATATGTCAACAATTAAGGTGTTGTCATCAATAACAGCAGGTGTGTTATTGCGTTCATCACAAATGATTAGATAATCATAAACACCTTGAGTATTCTTTGCATTATCAAAGATGGGTGTTAGCGTATTAATTACCTGTGTTCTGGTAAACAATGTGTTGGGTTCAAATACAAAGAACTTAACAGTATCGCGGGTTGCAATCTCTAAATTAAGGAACAATCTACGCACATTGATTCTATCAAATGCACTGGGCAATTTTTGCAGTGTTTTTTGTCCATAAACTACAAATCCTTCAGCAGGGAAAAATGCAACTGGATTGAGGTTAATCTTGTACAATTGATCACGCTGTTTTTGTTTGGGATATAATCCTAGATCTGTAATGCCTGTAACAACACCACGTGAAAATCCTGCAGGTGCATACCATGGCTGGAAGTTAGAATCTGTGTTGGCCATGAGGGCTGCAGCAAATCCAGAGAATGGTACCCATACTTGCTGATTGGTTGCAATGTCTGCTACCTTGGCAACATTAGCATATGTACAAACATAGCTTGAATTGATGGTACTAAATTGGTTTCTTAATGGCCAATAAATGTCAGTAGAGAATGTTTTGGTTAGATCTTCCAAAGTCTTAACATTATTTTCAACAAATATGTTTGTAATGGCATCAGCAATGAACAGGTTGTCCTTGCGACGTGTACCACTGAAGGTAACAAATTCTGCTGCAACTGCATTGTAGCTGGTAGCTACTGCAGGGAGTGAGACTGGATTCTGTGCTGTAAGACTTTGGATTGCTGTATATCCAACTGTGTCGTCAAAATAACCGCTGGTAGCAGGATTTTGAGAATTGACGTAAACAGTGCCTAATCCACCTTCAACTACAATGTTAATTGGATAAACATCATAGTTTTCAACCTTGTCAAATAAGGACTGTAGTTTGGCTGGTACATTGCCAATGATCTTGGTATTAATGTCTTGTGAGACATAATCACCTAGTGCTACAAGAGCATCTGTTGTGCCTAATGCTGTATTATAGTATGCTACAACTGCACTGGGTGTACCCACTCTGGTTTCATAAGCACTGGGTGTATCATTAGCAACTCCACTGGCTAATGCTGTGCTCAGAAAGCGCACTTTCTTGGTGGGTATACCATCGGTGTTCAACCATGTGGTAGTTAACCTATTAGAAATGTAAGGATTAACACGTGTTGTAATGTTGGTTGAATCGTTATCCAAAGTTTCTACAAAGAAGCTCTTGGCAGGTCCACCATTGGGATCATTGATCTGGCGGTATGCATCAAATGATGCAGTGTAACTCTCCTCTAAAACATAATCTAGAGCAATGGTATCAGGTGAGAAAACTGATTGACGCAACTTAAACACACCTAAAACAGCTGTATCATCAAATTCGCTGTTGTAAATATCAAAACTAGGAATGTTTTCAATAACTTCTGATACACTATTGCCTGTGCCTGTTTGTGTGGCAGACAATGGGAAGTTTAATCTTACATCTGGAAGAACAATATAATTGGATCCACTTACAGATGTTGCTTCTGAATTAATAGAAAGCACTCTGTTGACATCATCAAATTGTGTGGCAGGGTTAAGATTGGTATTGTCGATTACACCTACATAATAACCTTCAAAGCGACTATTAATGGAAGACTGTCCTTTGTTAAGAACAATCAAGCCTGCATTGCCAAATTGACTAACAGCATTGAATGCCTTGGCTCCACCAGTGTTAGAATTCCAGGTGAATGCTGTGCCACGGAGAATATCATAATATTCTTCACGGGTTAATTTCACATGAGATGGTGCACCAAAGAGATATGTGGCACTTGCAGAAGATAATATGGTGTTGTTGGTTACTGGTACATAGCTAGTGGAAGTATTGGCGCTGGTTCCAGGGTAATAGGCAACCACTGGATATACAAGAGCGCTGAAATCATCACTTGTATTGATACCAGAACCTTGGCCATATGGCAAACGATACACAAGAACATTGGCAGGGCTCTGAAATACTGCTTTGGTTGTATGATAAAAGTATCTTTCAGCAGCATTTGTGGGTTGACCATAAATTTGTTCAAATTCAGACAGAGTAGATATTGTGATGGGCTCAGCAACAGGGCCTTTTGGAGCAAAACCAGGCACCAGAATAGTAGTTGTTGGTGTGGCTGCAGCTCTTAATGATAAATCTACTTCTTTAATTTGGACGCCAGGGCTTTGAATCGTTCTTGCCATATAAAGTATTTATTTAATTCTGGACAAAGTTTTTGTAAAAAAAATTATAAATCATTCACGTTCTCCACAAGCTTCATGATAAACTGTGAATAGGCAAAAGTAAATGTGGTTTCTAATTCATCAGCATTGCGATAATTCAAATCAAACCCACCAATGGCAGTGGGGAAAGCGTTTTTAAATAAAAACTGAACTGATCTTTTGTCATATTCATCGAGTAAGTATACAGAAATATCAGCTTTGTATTCAGTATCTACCTTGGGTCCTATGCTTTTTAACTGTGCTGGTCTGTTGGTCAAATTATTCTTATCATACAAACCAGTTGCATCATCATTGAGCATATTTAGCCAAGAATATATGGCCCAGTAGTTGTTAAATCTGTTGTCAATGGTGAAATTAACAGTAGCTGGTGTCCATGGTGGTCTATTGAAACTGGAGTGAGCAAAATTTTGATTGCCATATTTAGTATCAACTTGTGGTATGCTTATTTCAGGTACAGTTAGACCATACACAGAAAATTGCATGGAATTTAAGTTTAAAGATTCATTGTTTCTATTAAACTGTGTGTTTATGGTTTTAAGAGCGTCAGGTAAATTTAAAACAAGCAAAAATTTATCTTTGCGCTGTTTGTTAAATGGGCTCTGTACGTACTGAACTGAATTAGCCATTTAGAAGCCTCCACCCCATCTGCTCAAGCTCAGATATGTCTTGGTTACCTTCTTCTTTGTTGCCTTGCATGATAACAGGTGAAGGAACATATTCTGTTTTGTTTTTTTCATTATTATATATGCTGTTGGGGTTCACAAAATATTTAATGCCATAATCTAATGATTTGATCTTTAATGGCTTTCTATTTTCATCAAATTCAACAATTTCAAAATATTTTTCTGCCAGTTCATTTTCTAGTATTACTAGAGACCATACCAAGGACATGACCCTATCATCCCAATTATCTATTCCAGGGCGTGCGCCCCACGTTCCATTTGAATAACGAATAAAGTTTTTTAATTCAATGAGTGTGTTAAGATCTCTAATTTTAACTGCTTTGAGCTCATTAACCCAATATCTCATGTTTGTAACTCCTTTGTATTTGGTATTAGTATGAGCTTGAACACCAATTTTATTATTGGCAAGGGTCAGCTGGTGAGGGTTTTTTATGCCATAGGTTACAATGTTTTCATAATGCAGGGTATTTTTTAGCTGGTCTACAACTTGTGCTCCACAATTGTTTCTTTCAATTAATGCCAATGGTGATCCCCAGTGTTGCAATATTTCGTGCAACTTAGCAGTAAAGTTGTAGGGAGAAATATTTCTATCATGATAGGTTGCAACCTGCTCAATATTTCGCAAATTTGTAATATCTAAAATTTGTATTACACTGGCTGCAGCGCCAACACCTTCACTTATGTCGACTCCAGCAACATAAATTCTATCTTGCTTGAAAGTGTCCCAAAGCAAATATTTGCCATCATCATAAACAAATTCAGGTTCTTTGACTTCTGTTTTCATTTCTTCAAACAACTTGTCATTAACAGAGCTTTCACCAGACTGCAAAAACACGTTACCAAATTCTTGTTCAAATGCTTCCATGCTGCCTAAGGAACGCACAGTCTTTTCTTTCCATTCATCATCTCTGCCAGGTACCTCCCACCAGTCAACCCTTTCTGCTTTCCAATCATTTTTGCCTTCAGTTGCTCCGTTGTAGAGTTCGTAAAACAAGTTGTCTGTACCGTTGGGAGTGCTGGCAATAAAGATTTTACTTTTCTTGGAACTAGAGATGATGGGATAAACTGATCTCCAAAACTCCTCTACCAAATGATTATCAATAAATGCTAATTCGTCTAATATAAGGCATTGATGGCTTAAGATGCCATTAGCAAAATACCTATGATTGTCACTTACTTCAAGTAATTCATACACAGGTGCTTCATTAGTAAATTTTTCAATTGAAATAAGCTTAATATTTGCATATACAGTATCATTTAACTTGAGATCTTTTGCATATATCCAATTGAATTTATTATTAGTAATAATTTTATGCATAGGGGTACAAGTTAATTCTTTACCATTTGAGAATTTAAATTTTAATTTATTAACATTTTTGCCAATGATTATCCCCTTGAAGTCTTTAAACCCTTCATCTGTAAGTACTTCAAATTTTGTATTCTTAAATGTTTTGTGGTTTTTTAGGTCAGCCATTTTTATTAGCCTGCTTTCTAGTACCTGTACCTCTCAACCAGTCTTTAGGTATCTCTATATTTGGCGAGTATCTCTTTACCTCGCCAGTAAAAGAATTGTGTATGTAGATGCATCCTATGCCGCTGCGACGTTCTTTGATGTCTGGGGGTGCATTGAGAGCAGCTCTTGACATATTTTTTCTTGCTTGTATTGATCTTAACATGCCAGTATGAGTTAAAGCAGTTTTATGTATTTTACGTGGGTCTTTATTTTGCGGGTTAACTCTGGGGCGTCCAGATAATGCCATAGAAATTTTTTTAGCTCTTGCACTTGTATATGCTTTTTTGAGCATATTATATCTCCATTTTTTATTTTGCCATTGTTTCTTTTTATATTCAGAAAATTCTTTACGATGTTCATCGGACCATTCACATCTACCAAAACCACCTTCACGTACATTATATGTATCTTTTCTGTTTATATATTCAGGTGTAACAATTTTTCGCTCTTCATTTAAAGCTTCAATATATGTGGGGAAGAATGTTAAAATTTCCTTTGTAAAGTTTTTTTCACCATATTTTCTTATAGCTCGTTTTAATATTTTGCCTGATCCCATGTATCCGTCGTTTAAATTATCTGTTCTATGAACGCCTGTATACTCCATACCATTAATGTTGTTACGAATACAGTAAACATAATTATATGTTCTATTAATACGTGGGTCGTTAGGTCCCATGCAGATATTTAGTCTAACGTTTAATTTTAGAGGAGATAGCATTTATATATCACAATCTATAACTGTGGGTAGCTCACCATTTTGTTCGAGTAAGTACGACAGGTCTTTCATATTAATATCAAATATTTTTTTTGTTTCTTTATCTTTTAATGTTAATATAGTGCTTCCATCAACACAATTCACTGAACTGCCTCTTCCAGCATCAGATGATGTTGTTGAGATGCCAATATTGCTACCGTTGCCAAGTGTCATGGAAGTTTTTCCGTATTCTATAGCTCCTGGTTTCAAATAATTGGGCAATTGTTCGTATGCAAGTCTTACACGCTTAAAAATATTAATTGCTGTGCTTTCTTTGTTTGCTACAATAAGAATGTTTTGATCTTCATTGAAACATGCAACCCAGAGTGCATAAATGGTTAACAAGGTACTCTTGCCAATTTGTCTGCTGGCTAACAGAATAACAAATCTATTGTCTCTTAGTGATCTTAAGATTCTTCTCTGTGATCCGTACAGTTGTATTTTTTCTTTGCCTCTGTCCAGATTGACAATGTAAAAAAAGTTTTCTGCAAAATAAAGAATATTCTTTTTGCATTTTTCTATGTCTTTTACCCACTGAGGATTACTAGCATAATCAAAAGTAGCATCAGGTCTAGGTAGATTCTTATTACCTAAATAAAATTGTTTGCTATTCTTTTCACTCATTAATATAAGTATTTACATATGAATTTAACTAGACAGATGAAAGATATGGAGAATGTTTATTCTGAAAAAGTAACATTTCCTCCCAAAGGAACTTTTGAATTGGCCAAAGATGCAAAAGTAAAGAAGAAGCCTTTTATTGGCAAGCCTACAGGCCCTGATGCATCAGTAGGTTTCCAGAAAGAAGTTTCTGATCCCAAGGATTTGAAGGGCAAAGAAACATTTCAAGGTACTGAAAAATTTAGTAGTGAAAATTTTGCAGAAAATACTGAAAAAGTTGAAAAAAACGACCAAGAGGGTATAAATACTTTTATGAGCAAATCAATTTTTGATAAACTTTTTGAAGATGTAATGGGTCACCAGGATGATGCAGAAGATGCAGCTGATCTTGGTCTTGATGTAGGTGCTGGTGATGCCGGCGCTGAAGTCAGTGCTGAAGGTGATGTAACTTTTACATTGCCACGCGATGTTGCTCAGAAGTTGCATGATGTGCTCATGACAGCTCTAGAAGCTGGTAAAGAAGAAGGTGAGAAAGAAGATGCTGAAGATGCAGAGCACAAGGATGAAGAAAAGCATGAAGGAGAAGAGAGCGAAGAAGATGAAGACAATCAAGAAGTAGCTGGTGAAGCTACTGAATTAACAGCAGTTCCTGATTCTAAGGGCCTTGCTCTTACAGGCAAGAATAACAAGGTTGGTGATGAAACAGCTAAGCTTGTGACTAAGGGTGAAGGTGATGGCAAGATCAAGGATGGAGCTGATGGCAAGCTACACCCTCAGAAGGAAGTAGGCGCTACATCTCCCAAGGGCAAAGCCAATGTAGTTGCTGGTAAAGCCTCCAACGTTGGTCATTATCTCTTCCAGAAATAATAGATTAGCTTAAAAATTAAAAAAGCCTAACGCAAGTTAGGCTTTTTTTTTGATTAAATATTATTATGACTTTTCAGGACTATTACAATAAAAAACAAATTGGTCCTCGTCACTTAAAGAATGATGGCTTACTTAATACCAGAATTCCTCATAAGCCTGTACCTGATTATTATAAGGTTAAAAAGGCAGATGGAACTGAATCTTTGAAAAACAATCCCACAAAAAAAAGCCACATAATAACTGTTTTGCAGGGCAAGGAATTATTAAAAAAATTTAACATTGCAAGCTTACAGCCTGGTGAAAAAAAGAAATTAGGCAATACTGGTATATCTGTTGCTTTGAATACTTCTGGAGGTTACATACTTACAAATGACTAACGAAGATTGTACAAATTATTTCAAAGGCAGTCCAACCATATTAACTTATCCTAATGTTAATCAAAATGTAAATGAATGTTTTTCATTGGTTGATAAAACTAACAATCAAGGTGATATAGAGCTACAAAACAACTATTGGTTAGAACAAATTAATCTTTATGGTCAAAAGGTTGGGTACATTGTTAATAATTTTACTACTGCTTCAGCAGATAATTTATATGGTGAACAACCAACTCAGGCTTATTCTGCACCAGTAACAATAAAAATGTTAATTGATATAAATGAAAATGCTCTTATGCTTTCAAAATATGGGCTGCAATCAGATGATGAGGTAACTGCTTTTGTGCATATAAGTGGGTTTTATGCAACATTTGGATATCCAAATGAGCCTAAGTCAGGTGATTTATTTCAACTCACAGAATATGGTAATGATAGACCAGGTGGTAGAAACGGTAAAATATTTGAAATTACACAAAAATTGGATGAAGAAGCATCCAGAATAAATCCATTGATGGGACATTATGTGTGGTTGCTTAGAGCCAAGAGATTTGAATATTCTTTTGAACCTGGAGTATCAGGAGAAGCTGTAAATCAACAAGTGTTTGATGATGCAAAAAATCCTGCAGTCTCTGGTGCAGATAAGCCATATTCATACAATGTATATGATGCTTCTAAGAGTATTTTTGATTATAGTCAAACAAACTATGGTGATGTTTATGGTGGATATTAACCACCTTCAAATTCATCCTTAGCAAGAGGTTCATAATAAACCTCACTGCGACAAAAAGCAATTATTCTGTCTGCATCTCTGCATGAACTAAACTGCATAGTAATTTTTTCTACTCCATTGAAATTAAATGTATATTCAATAGTATTTTGGTTTCTTTTTATATTTAAAATTGAATAGATCCCGTCTTTGAAAAGAAATTTGCCTCTAAAAGGTGCAGCAGACAATTTGCTCTGATTTACTGCAAAGTTAGTTCCTGTTGGGTATTGCATAATTGTTTGGTGATAATCTTAAGTTCAGGGCTATTTTCAAAATGCTCAATTTCATCTTTCATTGATTCATGTCTTTCCTCAATATATTTTTGAAAAGCCAGAGGCTTAATCCAATCCATGTTGTTGCTAATATCAACCTTTATTTGTTTGGCTTTGCCACAAACAAGTTCAATGGCTTCAATTAAACAGAGCCATCTGGAATATGTTTCTAAAGACATTTCTTCAGACTTGTCTTTATAATTAACTGTTATGGTTTTTCTTGAGGTTGTTGATTGCATATCCTATTATTATCATGAAAAACTTGTTGGCGTCAAATGTTTTTTTATTTAATTTTAAAGTATTTAGTAGACTATCAAACATGGAGAAATTGTTTTCAATATTTTTTAATATTAAATCTAAATACTCAATTGCAAGTTCTTGCTTTTCAATATCAACATTGTTCTCTCTCATTATTGTTTTATAATAATCATTAAGCAGGTAAAAGAAATTTTTTAAACAATTTATGCTATCATTCCCACTTGTTTTGTAATAATTAAATCCTTTATCAAAAAATTTTTTAAGGTCATGTGTGAGTGCATCATCAATACAATGGGTAAAAAAATCTGCATTAAATTTCTTCTCCTTGACAACTGAAGTGAAGGTAGCAGGAACTTCAGTAGTAATTTCATTAATTTTTTCAGGTAATTGCATCTTGTATAATTCTAGGATTTATGGTGTTGGTATCTTCAATAGGTTCAGTAGTAAGAGCTGTAGTAGAATTTAAAAAAACTGAAATAGTTTTTTGACATTCACCACATTTATATTTGTTTGAGGTATTTAAGCGAATGGGGATAAATGCTTTTATTTTACGGCTGCAAGGGCATTCAACTTCCATGCCTTGCATAGTAAATTCCTTGATCCTTTCATTTTCTAGTTTCTTATTTTTTAAAGCAGTAATAGTATTTAAAATTGAATTAAAAATGTAGGTAAAAACAAACTGAATTGCTATGCCAACAGCAGTGCCTAAAAAGAAATTCAATTCAAACTTCTTAAAAATTACACCAAATAATATGGAAATAGTAACAAAAGATACTAACTGAAAAATAGTATTAACCATTTAGATATATTACTTGACAGTTGTTATTTTATCAAGAAAATTCGCTGCTTCTTTAATTTTATCTGCAGCTGCAGCAAGACATTCAATGGAACTCCTTGCAATAGAAGCGTTTGTCTCATTCTTAACCAGTGGATTATTGATCAAGTTTTTAATGATGCTTATGGAACTCTGCAAACTTATTAGTGCATTTCCTATGGTGGGAACAAGGTTAGTCATAGGATACGGCAAAACATTCTGTGCTTTTGATTTGTTGGGATATTGCTTTTCTCTTTGATTATCATAAAGAGAATTAAGAAAAACCTTGTTAGAGCTAAATTCTCTGCTGGCTATACCTTTGACCCATTTATTGTAATCCATCACATTGGTATCTTCAAAAACAGGTTCTTTCACAAAATTATTTAATCAATTTCATAAATAATTACATGAGTCTATTTGTAAATGCATTTAAAACAATTTTAGAACAAGATGATGATAAGCCAGATATGGCACCATCAACAGATAAAGAAGCAATGCAAGCCAAGTTAGACACTGCAAAACCAGAAGATTTTGATGTAAAAGCTCCTGTAATTACAGATACAGAGAAGGTTAAGCAAGATCAGCTGGCACATTTAAAAGAATGGATTACTAAAATTGATACTTTTATTAGTTTTTTAAATGGAACAGATGATGTGTCAGTACAATCTCAACTCCATAAATCTCCTTGTGAGACAGTTTTTCAAGACATAGCTAGAAGTGAAAAGAAGAAGATTGCTCGTCTTGCAGCAGAGTTGAGCTCTCTTTCTGAGAGTCTCAAAGGATATCTCATTTCTTCAGGTAACAACGGTTAATATCAACCATAAGCAATTCAGCCTTTAATCCATCATACGAATGTTCTGCAATAAATTCAGGACTTATGCTATCCAAGTTTTTAGCAATACAATAATCATTTATATCTTTAAAAGACTTGCCCATTTCTTCTGGCCATATGAACACTGTTTCACCTTGTTTAATGAGCTTGAGTGTTTTGCTTCTGCTGGCTAAATCTTGCCACTGACTGTCTAGTACCCAGATTCTTTTTAAAAACATAAGGCTTGTAAGCTGAGAGTATTGTAGCGGTGTGAACATATTGGAACTATTTTCTTGTATGCCTGCTACTGCAGTACTGTTTTTTACGAAAAACGAATCAATAGGACCTTCAAAAACAAACAAATACTCTATGCTTGGGTCTATTTTATTTAAATTGCACAGAGATTTTTCACTGTTAATTTTGCTCAAATACTTTGGATACAACATACCATCTTTCTTTAAGATAGTTCTGGATTGATAAAAGATAATATCATTTTGCTCATTATAGAATGGTATGATGAGCCGGTTTTTATGAATTTTATCGGCAAGAGAAACAAAAAAACTATCTGGTCTATTTATAGCTGTATCTAATCTTCTTTGCTGTAATAACATTAATGCTTCCTTAACTATGTTGTTATTATTATAGTAATTTGTTTGAAATGGGTCAAATAAGTTAATTGAATCTTTGGGTAATTTAGAAACAATAATTTCTTTCTTGGGTTTTATATCTTCATCTTTAAGAATATCTAGAGGCAGAATGTCGTAGCTTTTAGACTCTTTTAAAATTTCATTGTATCCCATGCCACTTACAGTTTCAATCCATTTGATTGGGGGACTATACCAACCGCAATTATGGCAACAAATAATATCATCATCCAGGATGTAATAACTTCTCTTTTTTTTGCCCCATGAATTGCCTTCTCTACATATGGGGCAACACCCTTGGTGTGTACGTGTTAATTTGTTGTATTTAGGTAGGCCAGAATATTGATAAAACTTCTGAACAAAATAATCCTGTGGTATAACCATTAAACTATTATAACGTGGTATACAGAGAAATAAACTTACTTGTTGTCTGGTTGAGTAATCTCTTTGACTGAAACAATGCCTTTTCTAATAAAGGTACCGCTTGCTGGATCAATGTATTCTGCTTCTGTAATTTCCTTACCATCACGAATATAGGTTTTAATGCGTGGTTTAACTGGCTGACCACTAATAGGTGAGACAATAATTCTGGGTGTAATATAATCCATAAAATTATTTATACACTATTCTTTATTTTTCTATACTGCTTTACACAGGTATTATAGATATCTCTGGGGAGCCTTTCAACAATATCAATAATTTTATTAACAAGTCCAAATTCAAAATTGTCTTGAGGTACTGTTCTTTGTACCATTTCTGGTAATGAAAGGAATTTATGCTCATGTTTGTTGGTTTCAATATAGACAAACAATTGACCAGCATATTTACCGGTTACAATAGCATAAACAAACCCTTTTTTAGGATGTCTTTTATTAAAGAGTATCATTGTATTTTTTTGCAAAAATAGCTACAGCCTCTTTGAGAGATTTGGCTAAACAAGGCAATTGCAGACCTAATTGTTTAATTTTTTTATCAGATAAAATACAATTTGATCTAGGGGCAGTAATTTTTAAATTGGATATATCTACTATTTTCCAATTAGGATTAGTTAAGCCATTGAAAGAGAGATATTCAGATATTAGCTTACATGTAAGAGGGCCAGGATTAACAACGTTCAATGGTCCTTTTATTTTCAAAAAATTTGAATGGTTTAGCAGATTTTCAACAAAATTTGAAAAATCGTCAACACTTGTTCCACTATTTTCTAAATCAATAATATTGTCATACTTTAAAACTTTATAAATCAAATTTCTAGGAGCAACATCTCCGCAAAATGGCATTCTTATTCTAAGAGTAATACTTTGTGTGTTTTTTAAGAGTGCTTCACATATATGCTTTGAGAAAGAATAATAACTGCTGCTTAATGAGCATGAACCAAAATTAGGTTCATCTTTCTCTGTAAATTCTTTTTCATAGCCTGTATAGATACATCCTGAAGACACATTAATAAATTTAATTGAATTGTTTTCACAGACTTTTGCAATTAATGTGGGCACTGAAACATTATAAAAAAAGCATTTTTCTTTTTCTATTTCACATGCATCAACATTTGGATAGCCAATGAACCCACTGCAATTTATTACCACATTTATATTTTTTGCAATTAAAAAGTCGTTCAGTATTTTTCTGTTAGTATAATCTAATTCAGCTCTTGAAAAGAAAGAAATGTCCAATTTGTCTTTTAAGAAATTATATAGCTTGTTGCCTATAAATCCTTTGCCAATGAGCAAAACTTTCACATTAATAAATATAGTGTAAAAAAAGGTTTATTTCAACTATTATCTTTTAAATTGTTGTTTATAAAGATTTTGTTGACCAGAGTAGCAAGAGAGTCAGCTTCTTGTTGGTTGTGTGCAGAAATAAAATTAATTGGTTCACCATCAAAATTATACCCCAGAATTATAAAACAATTTAAAAATTCTTGCACTGTATTTACTAATGCTTCAATGTCTTTTCTCTTGATATTTTTTTCTTTGAGTTTGCTTTCAAGATGGTGCAATATGGCACTATTAGTTAATTCGCTCTCTTGAGAAAACTTCTTTGGGTCAAACTTATCAATATCGTCCTTTTTATTCTGATCTTTGTAAGGTCTTTTCATCTATATTATTATTTAGTCTAGGAGAAACATATCTACATTTTCCTGGGTAATCACAATTGGTAATACCGTTTTTAAAGAGAAAATCAATGATAACTTCAATGCTCTCGGTTTTTAGATAAAAATTCTTGGGTATTTTTATGCCACCATCATCTAGTTCAAATAAAACTTCACCCAATTCATTTTTATTGATATAACAAGTACAAAATACTGAACTGCCTGTAGGATTAATCATTACTGTCCATCTGCGTGGATCATGCTTGCCATAAACAGCAAAAAGCCTCAAAACAACTAGCCCATTATCTCTGAGTCTTTTAATAAAATAGCCAGGAGTTCTTAATTTATTCTTAGAAGAGAATGCTTTCATTAGTTTGCTAGAGCAGAGACAACAAATTTCATGGTTGCTTTATCAAGCTCAGTATCAAAGATATAAACACCCACTTTGCTTGAGAATGAACAAGATAGTTCTTTAAACCTCATAGAAGAAATTATTCTAAAGAGTTCAAAATTCAACGGCGTAGGTACAGATAATTGTGGGCCACTATAATTAGTTGAGATTGTTAATCCATAAGAATCAACATTGGGTCTAGATTTATCAGTTAATTCACCGAGAACTGTGTTGTTCTTGTAAGAAAGATAAATCTTATTTGTATCTGTGGCAATAGAACTACCTTTTATAAGATTCACTAAATTAGTAAAAGGCAAGGTAAATTTACCATCCATTTCCAGGGTGGAGAGACGGTTCATATTTAGCTTGGGAGTTACAATAATACCATCTTCAAACAAATGATATTTGAATCTTATGTTATCTGATGAATAAGAAATGCTATTTTTATTAATTTCTAATGCAACAGTTTTATCTTCAATAACTGAAAGAACTCTGATCAGCTTGTTAATATCAGGAATGTTTAGGGAGAAAACTTCTTTATTAGACTGCAACTCAAAATTTGAGTTTAAAATTATTGTATTGTCGCCAGTTGCAATGAGCGAGCTGATATTATTATTATCAATTTTTAAAACAGCACTATTTGTTACTTTGCCTATTGGTGTTAGAAATGTGTTAATAAATGCATTTCTATCATCAATAACAAAATTCATTTATCTATTATATGATAGAATTATCGTTTTTCAAGAAGCTTAATAACAGTTTCAAGTAAAACTGTAACTTTGTCTAAAACATTTACTAGAGCGTCATTGTTAGGTACAGAAATATTGTTGCTATAATTATTTTGAGGCGGCAATTGTCGCAAGTGCTGAGCAGGAGCTTGAACATTATTAACTTGTTGATTATGAGAGCCAGGAATAGAATTTAAAATATTTTTAACATCTAACCTATTGCCTTGAAGCGTATTTGTTCTGTTGATAATATTTTTATCTAATTCCTTAAGAGCTCCCATGTTTTGGCCCATGAACTGAAGAGCAACCATTTTTGCTTCTTCAGGTGTAGGCTCTCTAAAAGCATCCATTATAGGTCTTCCAGTAGCTTCTGCAAGTTTTCATCATCAGCTGATGTAGGCTTTGAAGCAGTCTTGGTTTCAATAACTTTTGCAGTTACTGCAGGAGCTGATGGCTTAACTGCAACATCATTTTCTTCCACATCAGTCTTGCAATGATAATGCTTGTCAAGCATATCTTTGAGCTCATCATATGATTTAACTGTCAGGTAGGACTGCAGATCAAACACACTCTTGTAGACCTTATCATAGGAATCTTCATCAAGACCTTCAACTTCCTTTGGAGAGGTAAACTTGGAAGAAACATAGGTGGGATAATCACCTTGTTTCTCAACCTTAATTTTTAAATTGACACCTTTGGGAGAAAGATCAAAAATACGGGCGCCAAGTTCATCTGCATCCTCACCTTCCATTGCCTCTTTGATGATCTTGTGTAACTGTCTGCCAAAGCGTAATACTTTGATCTTATTGTTATTTTCTTCATTCACTGGATCATTAACAACATAGCAGTTAACCAGCCATCGTTCAGTTCTTACAATAGCTTTTGCCTTTTCCTTCTCAGTTTCTGTGCCATTGCGCAATACACGGTAGCGCTCTTCAGCAATAGGATCACGTTCATTCCACGTTGTGGGGCTTACCAGAGTAATAAGCTGACCTGTGGAGAAGCTGTTCCAACCATGAGAATAGTAATGTAGAAATGTCTTAGTTGGGTCTTTGAGGTTAGGCAGCAACCTCACGGTATATGTATTGCCAGGTTCAGTTCGTAGAAAATCTTTCTGCTTGTTAGAGCCAGAAGTATTTTCCTTAGTCAATGCGGATTTGATGCTTTCAAACATCGAAGAAGTTAAAGAATTCATACTATGAGTATAAGATATGCAAAGTATTAATCAACGTTTTTTTTATTATGTTCTATTAATTTTTGTAAACCTATTGTAACTAGGTGTTTACATTTTTTAGAATTAAAATATTTTATTCTTTGCAAGCCTAAATTGTTCAAAAAGCATTCGCCAAACATAAATTTTAAAAGCTCTAAATCTGATGCTTTAATTTGTTTATCTAAATTTATAAATCCAAACAAAGAGTAAATGTTTATTTCTCTGTTTTTAAGGTGTAATAAAAATGAAAAAACATTATTAGTTTTATGATTGAGGTAATTGTCAATTGTTAAATTATTCTCTCTGCAAAATTTATTAATAAAAAGAAAAGAAGCTTTTACAAAATCTAAGTGTTCTTTTGTATCAGGATCAAGCATTTCAATATTCTTATTCTGCAGAGTAAAGGCTTTTACAGCTTTTAGAGATGTAAAAAAAGTCAAGTCAAAATATGCTTCATCTTTATAGAGATTATAAGGTGCAGAAAAAAATACCTCTGGTTTTATTTCCTTGTGCTTGTTGAAAAAATAGGATAGTTTCTTGAGATTGGCAATATCTTTCTCTGCAATATCAGAAAAATCTTTTCTTAAATTGAATGGTTTATTCTTTTTGCTTCTAGAAATTTTTAAATGTGTATTGTAGAGAAATTTTTCAAAATCTGTAATCATTTATAATAGAGCCATTTTAACTTACTAAATTCAGCTTTCAATTTTTTCTTTTTACTTGGCTTGTAGAAGCAACGCCTGAATCTAAGTTCATCTAGTATGCCTGATCTTTGTACTTCTCTGGCAAACTTATTGTACATTTTATCAAAATACTCCTTGTTGAGGGCTTTTTTTCCATCTAATTTTACTTCTACGTTTACAGTGTTACTCATAATTGATTAAAATTTTTAGAATTCAAAAACTTCATAATATATTTACTCTTGTATAGGGTAGAATCAAAGAATAAAAAATATTTTAATGCAGAATAATCATTTTTAAAATCACAATAATCTTTAAGAAGTGTTCTGAATTTACTGTCCTTTAGAACAAGTAAAAACACATTTGCAAGATTAAGCTTCTTTGTTTCTAGTAAAGAACAAAATGAACAAAAAGATAAAAACAAATGGTTTGTCTCTTTGTCAGTTATTTTTTCTGTAGGGTCAAGATTCATCAATGGGGTATAAAAGCTTGGTAAGCTCTAAAAAGGTTTTAGTAATTTTACCGCCTGCAACTGAATCATCTCCACCGCCATCAAAAACTTTGCTAGCAAATTTACCAAGGTTAACACTGCAGTCTTTTTTCTTTCTAATACTAACATTGGAAGTATTAAGATTTACACTTATGGCTACATCACAGTCATAGCATTGAAGCATCTTGTCACAAATTTCAGAAGGAAAAATGTTGTTAAATGTGCTGCAAACATTAATATCTTGACTGCCTATTTTCAAAACACCTTTAAAAATCTTAAGAGTATTGAATGTATTGTTTACTCTATCTATAATATTATTAATAGTGGTTTCTTGTGTGCTTGTAAACCCTTTGAAACCAGTTTCAAAGTTGTTAAAAAATTTTAATAATCTATCACCATCTAGAGAATGCAGGAGATAATGAAGTTTTTTTGATTCAGGAAACTTTAATGCATAACTATCATAATCATTAATATAAGAGATAAGAATTTTTTCATCTCTTGTGAATGGTTCTTTGAGCTTGTCTTTAATTTTTTTATAGAACAATAATGTGCAGCTATCTGCATCTTCTGATTCTTGTCGTAAATTTTTAATTATTATGTCTTTATATTTAGCAGTGTTTCTATGATTAATATAAACTACATTAGGTAGGTCTATAATATCAGAATTTTTTTCTAATACACTCAAATCACAAATATATATTCTTTTGTATTTTTCTTTATTTTCAAGAGCAGAAAACTGTTCACGAAATTTTTTTTCAGATGTTTGTATATGGCCAAAGTCTTTTCCAACAAATTTGCGCAAAACAAAATAACAGCCAGCACCATCTAAATCAGAGTCTGTAAATAGATACAGATCATCTCTAAAATTATGGTCCATAGACTATTTTACACGTAAAAGTGTCTAAATCAACTCATGGATAGATTGGCAAGAGTGGCTATAGATGAAGTTGAAGCTTCAGTTTCATTATTAATCTCATCTTCAGTGATAGTTAAAGTAGAATAATCAATTTTCATGTTACAACAACCAAAGTTTTCTCCAAATCTATTTTTCATTAATCCCATCTTGATAACACCTAATTCTTTATCTGTATCTTCCTGCCAAATGCTCAAAATAACATCAGCAGTATGGCCTAAACCCATGGATTCAGACAAAGTATTAAGACCGGGGTCACTAATATCATAGCCTGATCTATTGAGCTGTGTGGCTGAAATAACAGGGAAATTAAAAACATAACTTAATGCTCTCAATTGTTCAGTCACATGTTTTACTCTCTCATATGTATTATTTCCTAAAGTTGAGTGAATAAGGTTAATATAATCCACAACCAGGGCATCAATCTTTATGCCTTTATTGGTAAGCTTTTTAATGAAAGCTTTTAAATGATTGCATGTTATGGATGATGGTGGGAATTCTTTAATAATAATTCGTGACTCTGAGTTTTCATTTTTATATTCTTGTAATTGTTGATAAAGAGTTGAGGACTCTGCTCTTAAATGATGGAAGGGTATTTTAGTTATATTAGTACACAATCTTTTAGCATAAATTAGCTCAGGCATTTCAAGAGATACAAGCAATACAGTTTTTCCTTGTGAAGCCATGTTAATGGCTGCATTACCAAGAAAAATTGATTTGCCAATATTAGTTTCTCCTGCAAATACGTAGAGTGATCTGCCATTTTCAAGAAACCCACCACCAATTTTTTTATCTAACCACTTCCATTTGGAAGAAATGTATTTCTCCTCAGAATTCAAATCTTGTATAATAGTGTTAACATCTTCAAGCAAATCTAACCCAATATTAGTAGCAAGAGATATATTGCATGCTTTTTCAAATTTATTGAGAATGGAGGCTGTATCAACCTTGCTTTTGTTAATATCGTCCACTACCTCAAGCATGGTTGTATAGACTGCTTTTTCTCTTAAAAAAGTTTCTGTATTTTCATTCAATTCATCAGCATTTAAATTTTTATCAAAGTCTTTTATATTTTGAACAGCGTTTTTAAAGCTGGTTTTGAGTTCATCGGTAGTGAGATGCGTCTTGATCTCAGTATTGTTAGGTTTTGTGCCCCTGCTAAGATAAAAATCTTTTATTACTTTGAAAATATTTTTTATATCTTTATTTTTAAAATAGTCAGGCTTTATGTAGTCAATTATGGAGGCTAAATATGTATCGTCTGTAAGAGATTTATACAGAATTACATTCTCAAAAAAATCTAAATCTAACTTCTGCATAATACTATTATACTACCAGTTTGAATATTCTCTAATAAATTTTTCTTGACTATCGAGAAACAATTTGTCATTAGAATTAAGCAAGCCAGGTGATTTATGAATAACCCAAATAGGTGCAACCCCAAGCTTGAGCTTTTTCTTGTTTGCATCTAAACTACTAGCAATATCGTAATGATGAAAAGTATAATTTTCATTAAATCTCCACCCTGATTTTTTAATTGATTCAGTCTTTACACTTAGAAACAAGCCATCTAATACTGCAACTCTGCAAGGTATAAACCCAAAGCTTGTCATAAAAATCTTGTCATTATTTGCATAGTGTGCAACTGCTCCTCTTAAATTGCCGCTATTAAATCCGCCACACATTAAATGCCAGAGAGCTGGTTTTTGAATTTTTGGATTAATCCCACCGGCCAATCCTACAATATCAAACTCTCTGTGTGCTTCATCAAGCTTTTCAACTACTCTTGCATCATCTATGTAAACATCATCATGGACAAAAACAATATACTCAAACTTATCTATGCATTTATCTAGTAAATTGTTGTATCGCTTGCTGAGGCCTTCTTTATTGCCTTGATCAAAGCAAATAAATTTATCCCCTTTTACATTACTTACTGACTTGTAGAAAAGTGTATCTTTTATATCACCCCGCGTAACGCTATGGAAGGCTACTCTCATAATGTAAAGAAGGGTGAATGTGTTTTAAAGTTGCAAACAGAGGTAAGCCCTTCTACGGTTTGCAGGTAAAGTACCCCTTCCTCTAGTGGTTTAAAATCACTAATTTTTACAGAAGAAAAATCATTGGTAATAAAATCTGCATACAGAGTGCTGCCTGATCGAGCCAAGTATACGTGGTTTGTTTTACTATTTAAAATCCATAAGCCAAAATTGCCTTTGAGTGTGGAAAGCGTGGCACAAATAGCCTTGTGCTCATTTTTTTCTGTTTTACTATGATGCTCAATAAGTGCAGGAATAAGAGAAGTATCAACAGAATTAACTGTTTTATAGTTTTTAACTAAAGGCCTTAATTCACTTTCATTGCTTAGAACACCATTATGAGCAACATGCCAAGCGGAGCAATTGAAGGGGTGTGTTGTATTGTGAGAATATTTTCTTGAAGAGGAGGTAGGAGCTTGTGAGTGTCCCAGGTAATTTTTGAAGTTCTTGAAGTCTTTCTTTTTGTTATTTTTGAGATGCAGATATAATTTATCAGTTAATTTGAAGACACCGGGAGATTTAATAGTTGCATGTATATCATTGTCAATCATGATGCTGCCATAGGAAAAGGCACCGCGATCTCTATTTTTTGCATACAATTTAATGTAAGTTTTATAGTCTTTTGAGCCAAAGATACCACACATTTGGTATATTATATAATAAAAGTATAAATAATTCAAGAATGAATAAAGATTCCAAACTTATTTTTGAAGCATATTTTAATAAAAAGCAAATGCTAAATGAAGCGCCTCCTGCATATGGTTTAGGTGATCTGGATGTTCCTGAAACCAAGCTCAAAACAGCACCAGGTGGTGGTTATGGTTTAAAGAAAGCAGCAGCAAAAACTGGTAAATCCATGAAAGAAGTGACTGATGAATTGGTAAAAAAAATACAAACACAACTATTTAAACCAGAGACACACACAGTAGATGGTGTTGAATATAACCTTTTTTACCCAGGCAATGAAATGAAGTTACGTAATGATTTGCAAAATCTTGTGCAAAAAGAATTGGGGCTTGGAAAGACAGAAGCTGGTTACACAGCACGCATTGTTCGTAACATGTTAAACATTGTAGTAAAAGATGAAAATACTGGGGGCGTAGCAGTCAAGCCTGCTGCAGTTAAAAGTGCAGTTATTACTGGTGTTGCTAAGCCTGCAAAGACTGAAACTGTGTTTGAAGTTGACAAGAGTGTAAAAATAAGTGACAAGTCATTAAAAACCTTGCTTTATGCATTGCCTGATGAAGATGTGCATGAAAAAGAAATTCTTTCAACAATAAAGAATGCCATACGTGAATATAATGATACACCTGGCTTAAGTAAGGAAAAAATATTAAAGATTAAGCCTATGGAAGCGTTTGATAGGCTTGCAGAAGTTGGTGCTCTTAAATCCAAGCAAAAAGAAGTAACTGCCAAGGAGGGTGAAGGGTCAGGAGAAATAGAAACAATAGAAGATTATCCTGAAGCTGATGAGCCAACATCAGTAGCAAGAGAATTAGGGTTTGTTGGCCGTGGCAGGGGGATTGATCCAGGAAGCTTTAGCTTTCAGGATTAATATCTTTGCACTTAAATTTTTTCCAAGGTATTTGTATTTTGTAAGGCAATGGATCAATAAAACCAGCATCAATAAACCCTTTGATGCGTAGAGAGCAAGCAGTACATTCACCACAAGCTTGCTCCTCTCCCTCATAGCATGTCCAAGTATTTCTAAAATCAACATTTAATTTTAATCCTGTTTTAATAATCTCAGCTTTTGATTTATCTATGAGAGGTGCAATTATTTTGATACAGTGTCTTCTGTTTAAGTCTGCAAGATTGTTGATCTGTGTCAAAAATTCTTTGCTACCATCCCAAAATCCTGCAACACTATCTGCTTGAGCTGCACCATGAAGTACAGCATTAGCTCCAGCATTTTCTGCTATAGCAAGAGATATACTCAATAGCATGGTATTTCTAAAGGGTACATAATTTACAGTTTGAGGGTCACCCATAACATCTTTGGCTTTTGCAACCGCAATATTTTTATTGAGCAGAGAGGAGACATCACAAATGTCTTTAAAGAAAGGCAATTTTATCCATTTGTATTCAACAGGCATATCAAGTGATTCAATTTGCAGAGTTGCACAATTAAGCTCTCTGTCTCTATGTTTTTGCCCATAATCATAGCTTACGGCTATAATTTGATCATATTTAGCAGCTGCATAGTGCAGCAGAACAGAACTATCCATTCCCCCACTGATGGGAACAATGGCTTTACTCGACTGGGTCTTCGTTTTGCGCTTCATTAGAGTTATATTTGTATTCTTCAGCTAAGCGCTTGTCGAGTTCTGGTATAATGAATTCCTCGTAGAAAGCGGGGTCTTTTGCAAAGGTTTTTGCATACCCTAGTTTATCGCCCTTTTTATATTTGCCACTAGTAACACCAACAGTATAAGTTGAACCATTCTGCTCAACAATGCCTCTTGCTGTAGCCATGCTAAGCAGTCCGCTATACTTGTTTAATCCTGACTTAAAAGATAGGTACATTTCTGTCTCTAGAAAAGGTGGCAAAAATCTATTCTTCACAACCAATGCTCTAAGAGTAGTACCTGAGTACTTGTTTGCTTCTGCTAACTTCTTTTCATCAGTATCAAGAGAATCACCTTCACCTTCCTTCTCATGTCGCTTGGCTAGTTGAACAAGAATGCTGGCCATGTAAGTGGGTCCTGAGCCACCAGCTTGATTCTTAATTAAAGAAGGAAACATGGAAGCTGGATCATCATAAGTATGATTGGTGAAGAGAATTGTAACGCCTGCTTTAGCAGCTTTAAATGTAAGTGTGCGGAATAAACTTTTGAGTGATTTGGCTCTAAGTCCCATATCTGCTGCACTCTTGTCTTTGGCCACATCATCCAGCTCCTTCTGTGAAGCTAAATTGCCCAAGCTGTCAATACTGATAATAAATTTACCTTTTGCATTATTTTCAATGACACTATCTAAAAATGCACTTATCTGATTACGACACTGATCAATGGTATCTACCGGGACATATTTGGTATTTTCAGGATCTAGTCCTACACCTTTGGTGCTATTCTCATCAATAGCAACTTCAGTATCAAAAATTACTGGTGTCAAGCCTTGCTTCTGAGCATTTGCAAGAATCTTGTTAACTATGAATGTTTTGCCTGTCTGACTGGGCCCAGAGAAACCAGTGATACGACCCTTGGGTACACCACCCTTTCTGCAGCTGCCGCCCAAGATAGCATTGAGTGCATAACAGCCAGTATCAAACCATGTATCCACATTGCTTAATGCATTATCACTAAGAAAAGAGGCTTCTGAATTTAATTTATCAAGACTTGCAAATACCTTGTTAATATCTTTGCTCATAGTTCAAGTATAGAAGGCTTAGAGTTTAATTCAACTATTATTCGTCAAAAAGTTTAATTACTTTTTGATCATCAGTAACAACAGGAGCAGCAGCAAATAGTCTATTATATTGATCAACAAGCCTGCCATCATTTTCAATATTCACTCCCTGAACAATTGTGGCCTTATTGAACTTCCAACTAGTTCCGTCGTTCTTATTCTTATCAGAAATAAATTCGCGAAAATAAAGTGGAATAGTCTGCACATTGAGTTGACCAGTCTGAGTAGGCTGCACATGGATAATGGCAGGGTTTTTGACAACAATGTGTGTGTCATTCTCTTCAACCAGTTCACCTACTAGGGTTCTTCCAATATGATCAATAAAAGTTGTAATGTTACTCATAGGTATATATTATGAAACTTTTTAAAAAAATCAACTACCTAATAATTCAAAAAGATCTGTTTGTACTTGTGAGCCAGGAGATTTGAGCTTCCAATTAACAGATTCATAAAATCTTTCAATGACTGAAAATATAATTTTTTCAAACATTTTTTCGTGATCAGGCTCAAAAACTTCTGCAAATTCTTTAGGATAGCTGTATTTGAAGCCTAAAACACTGATACCAAATTTGTTGGGCTGCCGAGCATAAAAAAATCTTACCTTATCACCAGATGATATTTTTTCATATTTTCTACCTAAATTAAAGCGATCCAAGAGCATATTATAATAATATGCAGCTTTAACATGTATGGGCATGTGCTTGGCAGTAACAAAGCTATTGCATTGTGCTGCATATTTTTCATAGCCTTTGCATCCCATAGTAAATGCCAATTCATCTACAGACAAGTTCTTGAAGATTTCATAAGTTTCTGTAAAAATTTTATTTGTTTCGCTGAAATTTTTCGTTGTAAGCATTGTTTCAATGATGCGTTTTACATATGGCTTGATAGGAGCAGGCATGGTTGTGCGGACCACTTCAACACCTGTATATTTGAATTTGTTGCAAGGTATGCCTTCTTCATCCAATATATGAATAACATATCTTTTTTTCTGCAAGAATAGCCCTGTATCTGCTATGGCTTCGCGTTTAAAAATTAACCTACAATCTTTTGAATTTAGAGCTGTTGATCCCCATTTTTTTATTTCAGCATTAAGATAATCCTCAATTTCTTGTACTGCATTATAATATTCGCTTGTTATTTTACCATTTGAATCAAGCATTTTAATTCCAAGAGCCTTGATTAAATGTTTAATTGAAATGTAGCTTGAATCAGTATCATTATAGATAATGGGATTGTCGTTCTTTATATCCTCTTCTTTGAGATTTGCTCTTTGAGAAATATAATCAATTAACAGCTTGTTTGATTGCTTGATGACTGCTTGTCCTGTGAGAGTAATAGACTCAGCTAATTCATCATCACCTAGCGGGCTATGTTTATTACCAAAATAACCATAAATAGTATTAATCAGAATTTTAATTGTGTGTTGTTGAATGTTGAGATTATCAACTAGGTTTTTAACTTTTGGTTTTTCAGGGTCTTCTTTTTTTAACGTCGATAATTTCTTTTTAGCAATTTTTAATTGTCTTTTGAGTTCAACACGCTTTTCATAGTAATGGTCTACTGTCTCTGGTATAATCCCTTTTTCTTTTTGAGAGAAGAGCACCTTGGCCTTGGATATAGCTATTTGTTCTTTTTGAATAAACTTTAAAAATTTTTCTGTAGAGAGTGTGAAGTTTTGTCCATTGACATGTCTAAGCGTAACTTCTTTATCAGTCTTATCAATAATTGTGCCTACTTTTGTTTCAGGAGAAAGGTTGAGGGTTATCATAACATTGGGGTACAGGCTGTTAGCATCAAAAGAAACAATATTTTCCTGAAATCCCCTCTTAGGCTCACCTACATAAGCACCAGCATTTTGCTCGTCGCTCTCTCTGCTACCTTTGTTAAAGGTGGGTATGCGTTGGTTGCGGTGCCTGGCTCTTATGGCGCAAAGCCCAGTAATAACAGAGAGAGAGCCAAGAGCGCCTTCAAATGTAGTGAGCCCTGCATATGCAATCATTCTTAACAATTGTAAGTATTGTAGTTTTTCTTCTAGTCTAACCAACAAATTAACGTCTTGAATATTATAGTCAACAAATGTCTCCCAATCGTTATCAGCTAAGCTTGAGAGATCTGTATCACCATAATCAACCTTGTTTTCTCCTAGTTCTGTTTCACCAATAGCATCTAATTTATATGATTCACGAAGTACAGGGCAAAATCTTTTATAAATATCCAAATAATCTACACAAGATACTCCTTCCACATGCCAGTGTACTTGCTCTTTGCCAAATTTGCCTGTGAAGGTAACAGGTCTTATGATGCTCACAGGGGATAGTTTTTTAGTTTCATTTTCACCTAATATTTTGGTCATTCTGTTAATAATATAGGGGATGTCAAAAAATTCAGAATTCCACCCTGATAAAATATCTGGATAATCAGATTGAAAATATTTTAAAAATTTCTCAAGCAACTCTTTTTCGGTTTTACAAGAAAAATAAAAGCCATTTGCATTTTTCTTGCTGTAGGGCTTTAAGCCCCATGTAATGAATTGGTTTTTCAGCGTGTCATAAACAGTAATAATATTAATAGGATGTTCTGGATTATCAGGACGAGGAAATTCATCCGGGCTATATGTTTCAATATCAATAAATAATACTCTAATAGGAAACTTGTTAAATTCCTCTTTTTCATTATTTTCCCAAAAGCAATCAATAAGAAATTGTTGCTGTACGTTCAAATTCTCAAACACTCTCTCAATTTTATTGTCCTTGAGATATCTGTACCTTTCAGCTTGATTTTTAAACTTCTTTTTCTTTAATTTGGTATTGAAAATGCTGAGTACATCTTCTCTATTGTTTGTCTCAAGATATATGTATGGCTCAAAAGTAGTATCATAAGATATGCGTCTTCCATTCTCATCCCATGTAAATAAACGGATAAGCTGCTCTCTGGGTAGGTATGCAACATTTCTAAACACAATACAATAATAAATGAAATTCTCTTTATATCAAGGATTGACAGTATTTAAATATTTTCTCTCAGGTGATTGATATGGAAAACTATAGAGCTCATAATATTTGTTAATATTTTCTTCATTTTCCAGCCATCTTGTTTCTGCGTGCTTGCGGGCCTTGTTGCATATGTTCATGTAACGGCCTTTCTTGGACAAAGTTTCTTCAATTTGTGAAACCATTTCATCTCCTGTCTTAAATTTAATGGGGGCATTTTCGTATGTGCATATGTCCTGGCATGCAATTGGCAGGCCATAGCAGCATGCTTCAATATATTTTAAATCACTTTTAGCCTTGTTAAAGGTATTGTCTTGTAGAGGTGCAACCATCATGTTTACTTTTAAATTATAAATTTTTTCAGGGTAGCTATAAAGCTGAGCCCAAGGTTGATATTCAATTTTACCAGATTGAACAAGGTGGCTCAATCTCAAGGGAAACGCCCCCAGAAACACCCATTGAAACTTATCAACTGTTTTTGCAATAACATCAAAAACATGTGCAAAATCGTCATTTTGTCCAACCCTGTTGTCTACATCAAAATGTGCTCCTGACCCAGCATAGAGTATGCGGGGCTTCTTTTCATGCAAATCAAAATTTTCTGAAATGCGTTTCTCACTATAAAAATTACCCATCCACCATTTTGGGGGATAATTGGGTATAACAGTAACATTTTTATTGTTAGTTTTAGACTTGTAATAATCACGCATGAATTCACATGTGACAGTAATTTCATCACACATTTCCATTATTTGTTGACAGTTTTTACGAATAGAGGGGTCAGTGAAAGCAGGCTTAAATTTATTATACTCAGGGATATCTTCACTAAAAACTAAGTCGTCAATTTCATAAATGATTCTAAAGCCAAGTTGTTTTGAGATCTCTCTTAAGTGCTGAACAAATTTGGCTTGGTGATCTGTTGCTTGACGCTGTATTCTTACAGCTTTTACACCACGGTAATAATTAGGATCAAGTACCATGACCGTACTGCCATGTATAATCATTTTTTGATGTGCATTGAGCAAATGTTCAGGCCATATCATTCTCCAGAATCCACAGCCAGAATAATCTGCATAGTAATTTAAAGCTCTTGAAAGAGACAATTCTGGTGGTTGAGGCAAAGGTTGAGAAACTGGTATTACAGGTTGATTGCTAGCAAATGGCTGAGCAAATGGTTGTACAAAGGGTGAAGCAAAAGGAGAGGAATGTATCATGTGTCAGCTTTATATTCTATATAGTCTACTTTTTTAGTAATGCCATTGCTTTTCTCGAGAAAGATAATATCACCTGTTGCAGCTTTAATGCTTTCTTTACGGTGGCTTATCACCATGGCACACTCATTGAATTTTTCTACACGTTCCTTGAGAATATTAATTACCAATTCAACCCCCTTTTCATCAAGTGAAGAATCAAACAATTCATCATAGATGGAGAAATTAAATGAAACATTGCCCTGCAGACGCCTTATATCCATGAAAGCAAATAAACATGCAAGATCAATATTCTTGCGTTCAGCTCCACTAAAATTAAAATAAGAACATTCCTTACCCTTGTCGTCAATAATTGACTCTTCAAAATATTCATTAAAAGTACAGATACAATTGGCATCCATTTTTTTCAAATAATATGCAAGCTTTGTGTTAAACATTTGTAGAATTTTCTTTACTATAAAAGATTTTATGCCTTCTTCTGACATAATAAATTTTACTGTATCAAGCTTGTCTAGATTCTTTTTTGTTTCCTCTATCTGCTCATTAGCTTTGCTAAGCTTTTCAGTATTTTCAGTTATGAGATTGTCAAAGTTAGTAAAATTTGTCTCAATTTCTTTTAGGTCAGCCTCTAGTTCATTCTGCCATTGATTGAGCTGTGCAAGTCTTACAGAGAGATTATCCTTTTCTTGATTTTGCAGATCCATCTCATGTATTTTTGCTTTAACTTCATCCAATTTTTTATGCAGTAGTTGTTTTGCAGATTTATATTTCTGTTCTTCTGCATTGTGTGTAGTATTGTCTTTTAAGAACCCGGTGATTTGTTCTTGTATTTTTTTCTTTTCTTCCAAGATATGTTTTTTATCTTGATCTTCAATGATTCTCAAGCAAACAGGGCATAAATCAGAATCTGTACCTACATTTTTAATCTTCTTTTCAAATTCTGATACAAGAGTTAAATTTGTAGTGATCAGGGATTTAATTTCATTTATTCTTGTATCAGCCTTTTCAATTTTAGAATTAATTTCTAAAATATTTTTCTTATACTCTTCTTTATTTGTAAGAGAAAAAGTTTGTAGTTTTTTATTTATATCATCTATTTCTTTAGAGTTTTTTTCTTTTCTTAGTAAATATTTTTCTTTTTTCTTGTTTTTTTCATCAATAAATTTGCTCTTTTGTTCAATTAATGAAGTTAAATTGTTCTTTGTTTCATCATATTTTACAGATAACATATCAAATGTTCTCTTTTTTTCATTGAGTTCATTCTTTGCTTCTGTAAGCATAAGACCAAAAATCGATAAATTAAAAATATCTTCAATAAATTTTCTTTTTTCTTGCTTTTTCTTTGCCATGAAAGGCACAGTATTATTGAGAGTCATGATAACACAGTTTTGAAATATCTCTGTTGTACAATCAAATTTTTCTTGTATAAAACTATTTGTATTGCTTATGCTATCTCTTGTTTTGTCTTCACCATCTATAAAAACAAAACATTTAGAAGGATCAAGTGTTCTGACAATTTGTATCTGTTCAGTTTTAGTAGGAGTGGTGATTTCAGCATCCAGAGTAATTTCACAAGCTTTCTTGTTAATATTGTTTATTATAAATTCTTTTTTTAGGTCTCTAAGAGTTTCACCAAAAACTGCAAAATAAATAGCATCTGCAATTGTAGATTTGCCTACACCGTTTCTTCTATCTTCTTTGTCTTTGTTAATGCCTGTAATAATGTGCAGTCCAGTTCTAAAGTCTATTATTACAGGTGTATTTCCTACGGATAAAAAATTCTTTATTGATATTTTCTTGAAAGTTATTTTCTTCATTTGCACCTTTTGTAAAGATCTTGACAATATTCAATTATAATTTCTTTATTTTGTATGTCTAGCATATTAATAAACTCTTCTATGGCTTTTTCAATATTAATACCTGACATGTCTACGTTTAATTCATCATTAATTACTATTTCTGTGTTGGCTGTATAGTCTACAGCAACAGAAAATGGCTTATAGGTGGCTACTTTTTTAAGTAGTGTATCAATACTATCTGGTGCTATTTTCTTGTCAATTATAATTTTTATAATATTATTCTTTGCTGTTTCTTCTAAATTAATTTTTTCTTTATTTTCTAATAGCTCTGAAAGAATTATTTTCTTATGCTTGGGCGATAAATTATTTTCAAAAAACTCTAGCTGAAGAGTTGGTATATCAAGTATGTAATAGCCTTTGATTGAATCAACATCACCAAAATCCATCTCAAAAGGATTGCCAATATAAACAATTTTCTTATTTCCGTAGTGCCTTTCTTCACGTAAATGAAAATGGCCTGTTAAAACCAGATCAGCTTTATCAAGCAACTCAGAAGTTTTTGTGCCTTTATCACAGAGCTTGTAACTGTTCATCTTGAAGCTTTCAATTTCAAAATGACCAAACAAAATGTCTTTTTTTAAAATTTTTTCAATGTTTTCACCCCATGGTACAAATGCAACATCTTTGCCATGTAAAGTTGCTTCAGTTATTGAAGAAATAACGGTTACATTTTTCCTCTGATCAAATATAGAAATAGAATTAACATCCGCTCTATCTTTGTAATAAGAATCATGATTGCCTACAAGCATAATAATATTAAAATTTTTCCATAATTTAAAAATCTCGTTGACTGTATGAAGCGTATTGACAGCTATTTCATCTCGGTAATGAAAGATATCACCGAGAATAAAGATGTCTTTAATTTTTTTAATATTAAGTTCATCTCTTAGCCATTTGGCCCAAGATACAGCAGTCTCATGCCAATAAATGCTGTTCTGATGCACGCCAATGTGCAAATCAGCTATGCAGCAAATTTTATTGTTATGAACTATTACTTCGGTATTAGTTTCCTGTGGCATTATAATTATCGTTTTCCTCAGTAGAACCTGGATCTACATATATATGATAACCAGCATCTTTGTTGTTACCGGTCATTGTGTCTGTATAAACTCTGTCTCTATAATTTGTTATGGTCTCATGGTGCTTTTTTTCTTTTTTAATCCTATTGATAAAAGCGTGAAAAGCAATAGTAGTAAAATAAGAGAAAGGGCTAAATCCAGAATCAAGCTTAAATTTTTTATTCTTTAAGGCAGAAACCATTTTTACTATGGCATCACCTATCATTTCCTCTTTATAAGAATAGTTAATAAAATTAGGAGCATAAGAAAGCCCTGTAGCAATTTTGTTAATTGAATCACCGAGTTTAGCAGAAATATTGTTAGATTTATAAAAGCTTCTTATTTCTTCTTCAAATTCTCTACTGTTTACATAGTGCACCTTTTCTTTGCCGCGGAGTTTTTTTTCTGCTTCTACAGGGATAGCAGGCAGGCTTTCCGTGTTTTCTGCAGATTGCTTGCCAGTAGTTTTGGTAGAAAGTTTATTCTTGGATTTCTTTGATTTGGTATGAGATGTTTTCTTTTTCATATAATTGTTTTCTTTTTAAAAAATGTTGGTCACCGTAGAGCAATGCGTCAGCAATGTCGATAATTATAAGCTTATCTTTGTCCTTATGCAACCGTAAACCTCTTCCGATAGACTGTAATATCTTAATTTTTGCTTTTCCTCCGCCTGCAAAAACTATGTAGTGCAGGTTTTTAATGTTAATACCTGTGGAAAAAATCTTTGAAATGGCAACAACCACAATGTTGTCTGAAATTTCCATCAGGTTTTTAATCTTCTCTCTTTCCTCAACTTCAACTTCCCCACGGATAAAGTAAATCTGTTTATCAGGCAGATTTAATTTGAGAGTCTGCTCTAAAATCTGACCGTGTTCTATGTAATCTATTAAAATAAGAGTGTTCTTATTAATTTTAGAAACAGCTTTACTTATAAAATTATTTCTAAACTTGTTTTTTATTAAGAATTCTGTCTCTGTTCTGTATTTGTCTGTTGCGTTGTAATTTGTGTCTGGATATTTTGGCTTTTCCTTATATTTTAACTGACAAACAACTGCTGTTACATTGCTAACAAAATTTTCTAAGCGCAGTTGATAGCTGGATTTTTCGTAAATAATAGGACCAATTTTTCCAATAATATTCCATTGATCTAATAAATTTTCAGGCATAGTTCCTGTAAAGCCAAATCTGACGGGTGTTTTAATTTTTTTGAGAAGTTTGTTGACTTCATTGCCTTTTCTCAATTTGTGTACTTCGTCTATTACAAGCACATCAATATCTTCAATCCAAGAAACATCACTATTTTTGCTCTGTAAAATACCTAGATTAGCTACAATAACATTACATTTATCATGATTTTCAGTTAAGGGATTATTTCCTGTCCATTTGTTAGTGCAAAACTTGACGTTGTATGATTCAAAATCTTTATATGTTTGCTCTACAAGACCCAGGTCAGGAACAATGTAGAGACATTTTAGTTTATTATTGATTTCATATATTTTAGAAAGAAGTGAGGCTGCTGTAAGTGTTTTACCGCCTGCTGTAGCTAGTACAATAGTACCTCTGCCAATTTTAAGTGCTTTATCAACAATTTCTTTTTGGTAATCTCTGAGGGGCAAAGCAAGCTTGCTCTCATCAAAATTAAACAGGGGATTATGCAGCCACCTTTCTTTGGAGGGCATTATTTCTCTAACAAAATCATCGTGCATGTTAAGCTTCTGTGCATACTGATTGGTGGTAATAAATTTTTTTATTTCTACATATAAACCAGGCTCAAATCTTCCTGTAGGAGTAATGGCATAAGTTCTTTGTGGTAAGAACCGGCCATATCTTCGCATAAACATGGCTGATTCATTTTTAACAGAAAAATGTTCTCTTATTTCATTAAAGAGATCACCAGAAAGAATTCCAAGGCGCTTTTTATTATCAAAATTTATTTCTATCATGTAGTTTCAAGTTTAATAATGTCAATAAGATTCTTTAAATCATAGCTTGCACTTGATAGAGTTTTTTCTGATTTTTCCAATAGTTCTACAACAAGTTCAATTTCATGAATCTTTTTATCGTATTCTTTTATTTCATCAGAAGAATCAACTATTTTATCTAAAACAGGCAAAGAAGGCTTAACAGCAGAATTTTCTAATACTTTTTCTTTAAGAGCTTTTTTTAGTTTATCTTTTCTTGACTTCAGGTCAACGAGCTCCAACTTGTGACGTATGCATCTGCCTGCCCATTTGTGCTTTATGCCTGGTAGTCTGAGAGTATAGTCTTTAAGATAAAGTTCATCTATCTTTAAATCAGCCTCCAATTCCTTAATATAGTCTTCCAACACACATAAATAATAATATAAAAATATACAATATCAATGAAAACATTTTTGCAGTTTTATAGAGAGCAAAACACAGCAGGGCCAGGTGGTGCTCTCGGTACTTGGACAGATACTGGAGGAGCATTTCCAGCAACAGGTGATGCAGGCTATGCTCCAGGTGATTCAAGAGCTTTGAGTCCATATGGGCCTGCAGGAGCAGTCTTGGGTGCAAAAATTAAAGGAAAGAAGAGGAAGAAATTGCCCCAGGTCAAGTTTAAAGTGCAGCGCAGGCCTTTGCCTGGCCTATCTCTTTAATAAATAGACTTGTGAATTTGGGCCATTGGATTTTAGCAGAAAATACTTTATTTACAGACAAGGCTTTTGGTTTTATCTATGAAATAACTAATACAGTTACTGGAAAAAAATATATTGGTAAAAAACAATGTTTGTCAAGGTTAAAAAGAAGGCCTCTTAAGGGTAAGACAAGAAACCGCATAGACTATAAAGAGTCAGACTGGAGGGAATATACAAGCTCTTCAGTTGAACTAAATGAAGATATAGAAAAATTAGGAAAAGAAAAATTTATTTTTAAAATAATTAAAATGTGTGGTAGCAAATGGGAATTAGCATATTTTGAAATAAAGGAACAATTAGATAGAAATGTTTTGTTAGGCAATGATTATTATAACGGCATTATAAATGTGAGAATAGGCAGACCACCAAAGAATTTTCTTGATAGCATTTGATATTACTCCATAATATAGTATGCACAAAGAATTAGTGCTGCACCAGCATAACTTACAAATTTTTAATTATAATTATATCTTTAAGAATGATATAGAGAAAAAATTTATAGATGATTTGTATAATTATAAGTTGACTGAATCAAAGAAAGATTCTATGGTGCGCAAGCTTTTTGTTCATCATAATATTCACTCCGTTTGTGAATTTATTTTAAAATCCCCAAAAAAAGGTAAGCAAGTTGTGTATTTTGATGATAATAATTTAATAGATGGTGAAATTTTGGAGTATGTTGATGAAGATCATTTTAAATATTATTTAAAACATGTTTATTTAAAATTTAGAGCTTTGCTGCCTTTGAGGGTTTATTGGTCAACGTTTAGTTTTGAATATTTTGTAAATAAGGTAAAAGAAAATAACGGCATCGGTAAAGAAACGGTTTTTAAAATTAAATCTCTAGTAGAAAATAGTTGTTTTGATAGATTTACATTTGAAAAATGCAAGAAGTTTGTAAGAAAAGAAGGCCTAACCTTCTTGGATAAGACATATTTTAATAGTCTCAAATCTAAACAATTGCTTTTGAATTAATAAATAATATTAATGAGCTTCTTACAAAAACTTAATGAATATGTACTTTCCGTAGAACAAGATGAAAATCAACCTGTTGCAGGTGCTCCAGAAGCTGCTCCTGCTACAGAACCAGAGCCTGACAATAAAGAAGTAGTAAAACAAGAGGTAGCTCCTGAGGGATATACTGAATTAGTAAGACTCTTGGCAAAAGCTCTTGTAATGAACGTGCCTCCAGATGCTATCGATGAATTATTTACACAAAAAATTACAGGTGAAAATGCAGATAATATACGCGAAGGTTTGGAGGAGCTAATGAATACTTCTACAAATTATCAAGATAACCCAGAAAGACTGGAAAATACTCATTTCAAATCTTTTTTAAATTCAATAAATGAGAATAATTTTTATAGTAAATTAAAAAATATTATCTCTGCTATGAAAAAATACAGTAATGATATAGATATAAAATGAAAAAGTACAGGAGTCTGTCTGATATATATCTAGAAAAATCTTTTAATAAAGATGTTTTATTGCCTCCGAGATTGCAGATTTTGTGTGAAAAGGCAAAGCAAAAAACAGCAGATTTGCCCCCTATTAAAATTGAAGTAAGCGATTCTTTTAAGAGTGTTTCAAACAAGTACATATCAGGAGATTGGTCTGATTTTCAGAAATATATTTTTAATGAAAGAAAGACTGGCGGTGGAAGAGGTGAGTATAGTGTTGCAGGCCTGGTTTCAGGTTTGGAGCCTACTCCCACTATGCCCGCAGCAGAGCTTAAAGATATCTTAGGGTATTGTGTTTCGGGGCAATCAGAATCTTTTGATGTTGCTGTTCCTCCAGATACTAAAAAATATAAATTTGAAGTAAAAGAATTGGAGAAAGGTAGTGTAAGAATAGGAGCTGAAGGCAGGGGTGCAACCAATAGAATAGTAAACGGGGTAATGCAAATTTTAAATGATTTAGAAAATGTATATCTTTCTCTTGATAGTAACTCAAGATTGCAGGTTGATGAATTGTTACGCAAACAATTAAATTTAGGCAGTGAGCTTAAGGAGCCTGTTAGTAAGAGGACAGATACTCAGGCCTATCAAGCTGCATATTCAGAATATCAAGCTTCAGTTGAAGCTGCACAAAAATGGACTTTAACGGGATTTATAAACGCTATCTATCAAAGCGATGAAGAGGAGGGTAGAGGCATAAGAGAGCTGCCTGCTTCTCTTATTAAAAGAGACGCAACAATAAATCCAAGTGATTTTAAAAACCCAGAAAGAAAAAAATTCTTCTTACGAAATTTGCAGCAAGTTTTTGATGCAATTGAAAATATTGCGGAAAAACAAAAAGATTTTTCTGTTGCTGTTCCCAGTAAGACTGATGAACTTAAGAATATTATTAAAAAACTCTATCTGCCTGAAATTAAAGATGATGAGCAAAGGAATAAGGAGTTAGAGTTTTTAGACCATGAAGCTGATGTTTTGGATAGAAAGCTTACCAAAAGAAAATGCAGTGTTGCGGGTGGTGGCTGTTTGGATGCAAAATATTTTTTTAATTCAGTAAATAAAATGAGGCTATTAAATAGGCTCAGAGGTGTTCAAGATCTTCTTAAAGATCCTAAGATTTTGCAAAAGCTTTTTCCTGTTGATATAACTGGTTTATTTATAGTAAATGCAGCAGGCTATGCTTATTTGCCAAAAGATTTAATAGATCAATATATAGAAATTGATCAAATATCTGCTGGCGGTGTAAAGATTATAAAAAAGGCTTAATATGCTAAGTTTTAAAAATTACTTGCTACTTGAAGGCGGTGCAGCTGGTCACATGGCCCATCCTTTTGATTTAAAAAATGTAAAGACGGGAAATGATTTAGTAAAACTTTTCAATGCAATAGAAAATAGTGTAAAAAGAAACAAAACTGCTGTAAAATTTGATGGATTAAACGCAAGTGTAAAATTAATAAAAAATGAAGCTGGAAATTATCAATATGCTTTTGATAGGGGCAGTGCAAAACCTATTGATTTAAAAGGAATAACAAAAGATAATGTATTGGAGAGATTTGAAAAAGGCCATGGAATGATTGCTGTTGTAAATTTCTTATTACCTGTTCTTGATTCAACCATTGAAACTACAATGCAAGAAATTAATAAATTGGGTCTCAAGAAACCTAATAGGTTTCTAAACTTAGAATATGTTACTGGTCAAACTAATGTTACTCATTATGATAGAAACATGATTGTAATACATGGTATAAATGAATTTGTACCTCATTATGCAAAAAATAAGAGGCTTTTGAGCAGGACAAGCATAGAAGTACCTTATAGTAAAGAGGTATTGAATGAATTTGTAAAAAAAATACAGCCTGTGTTAAAGCAGCATAATTTTGAGGCTTTTGGTCCAACGGGTGCAACAATTGAAAGAGAGCCAAAATTTGAAAATGTTTTAAATAAACCATTAGGAATAGCTTTTTCTGATACTGATACAGAAACAAGATCATTGGGTAATTGGCTTAAAACTGCAAAAACCCCGGTAAATATTTTTGTTAAAAATTTGCAAGGTAAAAAAATACCTGCAATGAGTAAATCAAATTATCTATATGTTCTTGGTGGCAATCCTATTAATAAATTAGTAGGAAATGATAAATCCTTTCAAAAAGCTGTTGCTGATGGGGCAATATTTTATCATGCAACCAGAATGTTAGGTAATGAACTATTGTCATCTCTAGGGTCTGCAGCAGGCGATTTATCAAAACATGAAGGCATAGTCATAAGAGATTCAAAGGTAGCTTCAGTTCCTGTAAAAATAACTGGCGAATTTATTGTAAAAGGCATGGAGAGTAAATTTCAGAAATCTGAACAAGATGAAAATTTGCAAATGGCACCAGGGGTGGCAGGCCTGATAGGGTCTTTAAATTATGCAAATACAACAGGTGATTATATGCAAAATAAAAATTATGTAAGACAACCACCTTACGACAGTCCACCCAACCCAGGAGCTTATGTAGGATGAAATTTATTGAATATTATTTATATCTGGAGCAAACATCTAAATCAATAGTAATTTTGCCAGGGGGGTTCAAACCCCCACACAAGGGTCATTTTGAAGCATTAAAGTATCTTTTAAAAAATTCTAATTCTAATAAAGCTATAGTGTTTGTTGGTAAAAAAGAAAGAGATGGTATTACACAGGAACAAGCTCTGCAAATATGGGATATATACAAGAGATATATTCCTGCAGATGTTGAAATTGTAGCCGTTACTGGTGCTGATAAAGCAGGTAGAGAAGCTACACCTCTGAGTATGACGTATGATTTTATTGAAAACAATAAAGATGTTTATGCAGGTTTTGTTGTGGGTGCAGGAGAGGAAGACTTGGCGAGATTCAAAGGTTTAGAAAAAAATTCAATAAAATATCCTAATACAAAAATAGTAGCAATTCCTCCTCAGTTCAACAGAGTATCAGGTACACAATCAAGACAAGACATAAAAAAAGGCAAGATAATCTTTGTACCTGATGAAGTAACAGAGAAAGAAGAAATAAGAAAAATTTTAGGAATCTAAGAGCTTTATCACTTCTGCAAAAATTTGTTGCTTTGTTTCGATAGACTCCTTGCGCAGGACATGCTTGAGTGCGTTGACAAGATCATCACCACCTTTGCTTATGGCATTGTAAAGATCCATTTCTGTTTCTTCATATATACCACCCATGCTTTGTATGGTTTTTTTGAAGTCTTCATAATCTTTGTAGCCAAAAACTGAATTTAAATTATCATGTGCTTTGCTAATTTTATCCAATACCCATGCTTCAACCTTTGTATCACACCCACCCTTTGCCATTAAACTATATATCATGGAAGAAAGTTTAAAAATTCTATAAACTAATTGCTTGGCCATGTATGTGTCACTGTCTGTATCTTCTTTTTCAACTCCACATGCTCCGCCACATTCTTCACAATCTTCTGCATTTTTATTTGCAGCACATTGAGAACAGCCTGCACATTTGCAACCTTTTGCAGCATATTCACAATCTTCATCTTTAACAGGCATAATTGAAGGTGCTTTAGGATTTTTTTCTCCTGGTTTATTGATAGGTGTGGTAACTAATACTTTTTTAACAGGTGCAGAAATTTTTTGTAGTTTATCTGGGCTTAAGCCTGAGCCAGGGGCATTATCACCCTGAATGCCCATGGAACCAGTAAATTCTTTTATTTCCTTGGAATAAACTTCATTAAGAAGTTCAAAGTCTTTCTTAAACATATAAATATTTATCTAAAAACTAAATACTTTTATGAAGTCATTTGAACAAAGATTTAAAGATTGTTTGGACACCTCACTACTTGAAGAGAAGAAGGGATCTCGTTGTACCAAGGTTACAGGTCAAATGGCTTCAACAAGATCAGATAAGAAATACATGAGATGTGCTAGAGTTGACGGTAAGCTTAAAAGAGTACACTACGGTGATCCTCATTTGCGTATTAAAAAATCAAATCCAAAACGCAGAAAAAGTTTTAGAGCAAGACACAAGTGTTCAACAGCTAAGCCTGGTACAGCAAAATACTTTAGTTGCAAAAACTGGTAAATTATGATTACCTTTAAACAGTTTTTTGCTGAAAAGAAAGATAATTGCTATTATAAAGCAAAGCGTAAATTCAAAGTCTTTCCAAGTGCATATGCCTCAGGTTATATAGCAAGATGCAGAAAACGCAGGGGAAAAATTAAATGAGATTTGATCATCTTGTCTCTTTGTTAAATGAAGAAACACTAAGAGATTGGTTTAAGCATGCTCATAAAGACTCAAGAACGGGAAAAACGTTTCATGGTTGGGTAGATTGCAAGACAGGCAGACCTTGTGGCAGGCAAAAAGGTGAAAAGAGAAGAGGATATCCTGCATGCAGACCAACAAAAGCACAGTGCAGTTCTGCTAAATATAAAAAGAAAGGTCATAAGAGAATTAGCTGGAAAAAAAAGAAATGAAGAGTTTTAAAGAATATTTAGAACAGGACGTTTTGGGAATAAAAGAATTCATTACTTTCCCCAAGTATCCTGAATTAGGCAAAGTAGAAGCAAAAATTGACACAGGCAATGAGGCATACAATGTTTTGCACGGAATTAACATTAAAGATAATGGTAATGAAGTTACCTTTATGACTATTGGTGATAATGAAATAACATTGCCAAAAATTGACACAATTAAAATACACATAGGAAGTGGAGTAAAGGAAGATAGGCCTGTTGTTATTTTGGACTTCATTTTAAATGGTAAAGAATATAAAATGTTTCCTTTTAGCATTGCTGACAGATCTGAAAACACTGAACCAGTATTATTGGGTGAACCGTTTTTAAGAAAAACTGGATCTGTTGTAGACCCTAATAAAGATTCTGATTAAAGCCCAAGGCATTAAGTACTTGCTTGATATTATAATGATCAATTCTATCTGTTATAAAAATAGTGGGTGCATAGTGATGTTCTGTATCAATTCTTAATCCTGTTTCTTCACCTATTTTTAAAATATCATCTACGAAATCCATGGCACCAAAATTCTTTAAATATCTCCAATAAAAGTCTTTCTCTAGACATTCAACTAAAACTTTTAAGTGAGCTACTTTTTTAGCAATCAATGTAAGCTCTCTAAAACAAGTAACAGAAGTAGGTGGATTAATTATGTCCCCATTTATTATGAGGTTACTAATCACATAATTATTTAGTCAAATTAAATAAGCTTTCTATTTTGAGCAAATTCAACAAATTTATAAAATTCATTTCTAGAATTGTCCTTATCATCTAAGAATGCACCTGACATCCTGGCTGTACGCATGGTAGAGTCATGACGAATGCCTCTATTGGAACAGCATGTATGACCAGCTTCAATCATGACTGCAACTCCCTTGTTCTTTTTGCATACTTCATCAATATATGCATGAATCTGCATGGTAAGATTCTCTTGTACTTGAGGTCTACGGGAAAACCAATCTACAATGCGGTTGAGCTTACTTAAGCCAATAACTTTACCATCTTTAGCAGGTATATAAGCAACATGGGCAAAGCCGGTAAAGGGTGCATGGTGATGAGAGCATAGTGAAGTTACTTTAATATTAGTTTGAGCCACAATGCCATCATACTTGTCTACATTATCAAAAGCTGTTACCTTGGGTGGTTCACTGTAACAACCCCAAGCAAAATCTTCCACAAATGCCTTAGCTACACGGTGTGGTGTATTGGAGCTGTTGGGGTCATTACGCCAATCATAACCCAGTGCATCCATGTAGGCTTCATAGGCTTTGGCTGCTTTCTCTATGATTTGTTCTCTTTCTTCTTCAGTATGAGGATAATTATGGTTTGCAAAAGCTAGCTTCTTTTTATTAAACATATGGCTTATTATATGATAAGCCTCACCATGTTCAACATAAATAATTGCATGGGATTTCATAATATATTGCAAGAATCATTGCGTAATACTGGCCTGAAGAGAATAAGGATAAAAACTGATCCTTCAAAAGTTCAGAATCATGAAGATTTTGCAGATATAGATGGATATGAGGGTTATATATTGGCAGAGAGTTCGGGCAACTTAAAGATCTTGGTTTTAACTCATGATATGCCTATTAGAGATTTGCCCCCTGAAATCATTCAACATATACATGATGAAGCAAGCATTGATACAATAGAAGGGTTCAAAAGATTTGTAAAAGAATATTTGCTTAGTACAAAAGGGAAAAAACAAAATGATCCTGTTTTTGCTCAAATAGATAATTCTTCTACTCTATCTGATGTGGAACAATTCTTATTGCAAGCTGGTGTGAAGGAATTTGAATTAAACAATTTGTACAGGGTTTTTATTGAGCATGAATAAATTTAATGATTTGTATGAAGCTCTGGTTTCTGAGGTTGATTGGCGTAAATTAGCCAACGTTGCACCTGGAAAAGCCATCTCCGGAGCAGGAAAAATTACAACAACAGCAGGATCTTTGGCGGGTAAAGCCACAGGTATGCTTGGATATGCTCTAGGCACAGGGGGAAAAGCTCTACCAGGAACACAAGCATTACAAGCGGGCATACAGAAGGGTGCAGCTGCAATAGGTGGTACAGCACAGAAAGCAGGAGCTGCTATAGCAGGTTATGCTGCAGGAGCTGTTGATAAAGCAAGACAAGCACAGAGTGATAAAATAGCCAAGCAACTGGGCATTTCTTCCAAAGTTTCCCCTAAATCTGGTGAAACAGTGAGTATCACTTTGGGTAAATTTGCGGGCCAAGGTCTAGGCATAACATCACAAAAGGCAGCATTATTGAAGCCTGTAGCATATGAAGGTGGTATGCTTTACACAGTACCGCTCAAGGGTGTTTCTGCTGCAGGTAAAAATATTGATACTATAAAAGTTCTCTATAATCCTTCAAAACAAGGTGCAGCAGATATTTTTTATTTTGATAAGAGTAGTCTACCCATACAAAATGCAGAAGAGTTGGGTCTGCCTGGAACAGCTATACTAAAGCCTAATCCGGATAAGCAAATCTCTGGTTGGATTTTATCAGACAGAAAAACTTCGGAGCCAGTAGAGCTAAATACAAATGCAAGACAGATCAGGGGTCAAAGAATTGATGTCAATGCTGTATTCAAGTATACAGATCAAGGTGGGAAGATAATTCAATTCAAAGCTTTAACTGCACCTGATGCAACGGGTAATTTTGTAGCAATTCAGATATAAATAACTATATGCCATTAAAAACAGGAAAATCACAGAAAGCAGTTCAGAGTAATGTAGCTGAACTTATACACAAATACAAGAAGACTGGTAAGATTGGATCATCCAAGCCAAAGAGTAAAAAAGCAGCACAAAAACAGGCAGTTGCCATAGCTCTCTCTCAAGCTGGAAAAAGCAAGAAGATGAATGAACAGGCAATTAAAATGTCTTTTGAAGAAACTGTTAATGCACTTTTGGCTGAGTATAACAATCTCAAATAAAAAACAGTTGATTTTTTAAAAAAACCAGTTATAATATTAATAGATATAGAAAAGACATTTACTAGAAATAACTAGTTGATTTGTTTTTTATACCTGTTATAATCATAACATGAATTACGAAAGTACCAAAGTATTAGAATTAGGCAGTTGTGCTTTTAGACAGTGGAGAGCTGGTCACAGTCATTGCAAGTTTATACATGGTTACAGATTACAAGCTAAATTTTGGTTTGGATGCTCTGCATTAGATGATAAAAACTGGGTAGTAGATTTTGGTGGCTTAAAAGGCCTCAAGCAATTGCTGGAACAACAATTTGACCATACACTATGTGTTGCAGCAGATGATCCTCAATTAGAACAATTTAAAGCTTTGCATGCATCTGGTGTTGCAGATGTACGCATCATGGACAAAGGTGTAGGTATTGAGAGAACTGCAGAATGGTGCTTTGACAAAGCAGATGCATTTGTCAGATCTGAAACCAACAACAGATGCTGGGTTAACAAGGTTGAAGTATGGGAACATGAAAAAAACTCTGCAATTGTTACAAGAGAAACTATACAGGGGGGTGTGACTAACGCTATTGATCTAGAAGTTATAAAGAATTTTGAAATAGCACAAAACCTACCTGTAGCTACTGCAGTAGCAGCACCTGCACCAGAAGTACAAAATAGTGTCTCCCCAGGAGGT
>Ga0214923_10000156_pt1 | contig 103323 bp, 91 predicted proteins | sample LL1510_MetaG_FD_177993 | JGI IMG/M metagenome (GOLD analysis project Ga0214923, IMG submission 177993) | Freshwater microbial communities from Lake Lanier, Atlanta, Georgia, United States - LL-1510 | ecosystem: Environmental > Aquatic > Freshwater > Lake | place: USA: Georgia | collected... | reverse complement strand
ATTTTTCGGCAGAATTGCAGAATTAACCCAAATTATTTCTCAAGATCCAAATCAATTGGAAGCAAGAATTGCCAGAGCTAAATTATACTTTCAAGAAAATAAACCACAAGAAGCAATTACCGATTTAACGTTTGTCGTAAATACGGATTCAACTCGTTTTGAACCCTACAGCCTTCTCGCTACTTGCAATCAAAAACTTAAAAATTGGGAAGAAGCCCAAAAAAATTGGGAAAAATACCGAACAAAAAACATTCTTTCTCCTTCAGAAACCTTAGACCTTGCCATTTGTTATTTTGAAACTGGAAATCTAAATTCTGCATTAAGCGAATTTATTGCTTTTTGTAATAAGAATCCGGAAAATAATGATGCTCGTTTTTATTTAGGAAAAACACAATTTCTGTTAGGTAATTATTCAGAATCAGCAAATAGTTTAACTGAGGTCCTAAATAAAAATCCAGATTTATCACAAGCATGGTATTATAAAGGACTGTCAAATTCCGGACTAGGAAAAAACTTAGAAGCTATCGAAGATTTTAATACTGCCTTGAAATTAGACCCAACGTTAATTGATGCAAGTATCCGAAAAGCTAATATTCTATTTTCACAGAACCAATATTTACAAGCGATTGATGAGTTTGAAAAACTAATTTCGACAAACCCAACCAAATTCGAAATATGGATGAAATATGGACTTTCAGCATATAATTCGGAAAAACATTCTTTAGCAGATTCTGCGTTTTCAAAAGCACTTGCCATTAATGAAAATTTAGAAGAAGCATGGTATTATCAAGGATTATCCCTTTTAAAATTAGGCAAAGCTGCTGAAGCGGAATATTGTTTTACAAAACGTTCAACCTTTACACTACCCCCCCCAAGCGTCTGGAAAAACAGAGCGATCAGCCGAATTCAACAAAACAAAACAGCTCCTGCCATTGAAGATTTAAATCAATATTTATCTACTGAAACTACGGATATAGAAATGATTCAACTACGTGCAGAATTATTACTATCTCAAAAAGAATATACTTTAGCAGTTCAAGATTATGTAACGTTAATATTACAAAACCCTAGTGATGATGCAGCCTTTTATGGAAAAGGTATGGGTTATTTAGGATTGAGAGACAATGAAAATGCATTGGCAAATTTCAATCAGGCAATTATTCTAAAACCCAATGAGAAAAAATATATTCAGGCTAGAGCAAATCTATTAATTCAAGAAAATAAACTTGCATTAGCAGAACAAGATTTAAATTTTTTAACAAATAACTCTCCTGAAGATAAAGAAACAAAATTATTATACGCAAAATCACTAGTTGAAAGTGGAAAATCAAATGACGCAATTTCGATCTTTGAAGAATTATTAAAAAGCCCTCCTGTTAATCCGGTTGTTTTTCAAAACTTAGGGTCTCTTTATTTTCAACAACAAAATTGGCAAAACGCGATTGATAATTATTCTTATTATTTAAAACAATCTCCCAATGATACCTTAAGCCTACACAATAGGGCTCAATCCGCCGAAAAACTAAAAAATTACACGCTCGCTTCTCAAGACTATACTCAGTTAGCAAAATTATCTCCCGATAATTTTAGTTACCAATATGGAAAAGCAAATTCTTTAGCTAAAACTGAAAACTTCCAAGAAGCACTAAACGCAACTAACGCTGCATTAACGTTATCCCCCTTAAATCCTGAATTAGTGCTAATTCGCGCTCAATTAAATAAAACTAAAAAAGATACCGCTCAACTTATTCAAGATTTAGAATCATTATTAAAAATTAAACCTGAACAATGGAATATTAAATTAGAATTAGCGCAATTATATTTAAATACAGGAGAAAATACCGCTGCCCTATATCAATTAAATGAGTTTATTTTAAATGACCCTAATAATAAAGAAGCCCTCCTTTTAAAAGCGTCTATCCTCGAAAAAACAGGAAATTCTGAAAATGCAATTGAGGCTTATTCAACCTTAATAAATGTTTACCCTGACCTAATTGACGCCAGAAAAAAACGAACATCTCTTTATTTAACAAATCAATTATACGCCCAAGCCCTTTCTGATTTAGACTTTATCGTACAAAACGAACCTGATAATATTAAAGCTAAAATAGATCGTATAAATTGTAGGTTGTCCCTTAAACAATTCGGTCCCGCAGAAAAAGAATTACAATCCTTAGGAGAAACTGGGCACCAACCTGAATTCCCCTCGCTATATAGTACATTGGGTTCCGTTAGACTAGAACTTAACCAAAATAAAAATGCGCTTCAAGCATTTCAAGAACATCTAAAATTGTTCCCAAAGGATACTGCAACCCTCAGGATTGTTGCCAATTTATCTTCTGAAACCGCTGATTATTTATTCTCGGTTCAGAGTTATCAGCAACTTGAAAAATATTACCCGCAAGACCCTGAAATACCCAGACAAATTGCCCTTGGATTGGTGAAAGCTGGAAACCCTGCAGAAACCCTTCCCGCTTTAAACAGAGCATTAGAATTAAATCCTGATCAACCTGATTTATTATTATTAAGAGCTAATTTATCCAAAGATAAAGATGACTTTAAACAGACCATTTTAGACCTTGAAAAAATAATTAAGAAAAACCCAGATCAAACCCATACTTGGCTGCCATTGGCGCGTGCTTATGTCATGGTAAAAAAACCTAACGAGGCTTTAAATGCCTTTGAAGAATTCCTTACAGCTTTTCCCGAAGAATATGAAGTATTTATGGAAGCTGCTAAAGTTGCACAGGATAATGAAAAATTAGCAAAAGCAATTCTTTGGCTCGATAAAGCAGAAGAAATACAACCTCAAAAAGTTGAAATATCTCAATTACAATATCCTTTGCGTATTCAATTAGGAGATTCTATAGGTGCTAAAAGTCCTTTAGATAAAATAGCAAACGCCTCACCAGCCTTAACAACACCCCGTTATTTATTAGGTCGTATTGCTTGTAAACAAGAAAAATGGGACGATGCCATTTCATACTTTACCCCTATTGTAGAAGCAGATAGTACTTACCCAGATTTATATCGTTGGTTAGCATTAGCAAATTTAAATGTAGCCAACCCTAAAGAATCTTATAAATGGTTAAATAAACAATTAACAATTCAAGCCATAGATACCTCTGCTTTACGTTTGCACGCACAATTGGCAGAATCATTTGGAGACACTGAAAAAGCTTTATTAGATTGGCAAAATTTAATATCCTTTTATCCTCAAGATGCATATTTAATTAAAAAGAAAGCGCTTGCTTTATACAATTTAAAACAAACAGAATTAGCAATTCCAGCCATTGATCAAGCAATTAAATTACAACCCAAAGATCCTGAATTACGATTAATTCGTGCGGAATTATTAAATGGTAAAAATGATTTTACTACCATAGCCCAAGATCTAGAAGCCGTTACGGATGCACAACCAGAAAATGCAAAAGCCTGGTTTAAATTAGGTGATGCGAAATATGCATTACAAGTATTTCCCCAGGCAGCAGAAGCCTACCGTAAAGGTTTAGCCATAGACCCTGCATTCGCACCCGGATGGCTAGGACTAGCCCGATCTTCTATTAAAACAAATTCACTTAAAGAGGCAGAAGAAGCTTACAATCAAGTTGAAAATATAAATCCTAATTTGGTTTATCTCCCAACAGAACGATATTTATTATATGCAAAACTTGGAAAATCAACCGAAGCACTTAATTCTATTCGCCAAGAATTAATTAAAAATCCAGCTAATAATGAAGCTCGAGAAATTAGATTAGAAATTAATAAAACTATAAATGATACCGTTGCGATATTAGAAGATATCAATTTTCTATTAAACAAGGATCCAAGTAAAGCATTATTAAGATTAGATAGAGCTAAAATATATTATAACCAAAAAGAGTATTCTAGTTCTATTCAAGATTTGTCATTAATCGTAACCATTCGCCCAGATATATCAGAAGCTTGGTTTTTTAGGGGAGAAGCGAATCGGCAAATGAGCGTATATGAAACTGCTTATAATGATTTGGAACAAGCTTATAAAATGAAGTATCCAGATCCAACTCTCCCTTGGAAAATAGCCCAATGTAAAATTGAACAAGGCCAACCTAAAGCAGCTAAACCTTGGTTGGATATTTATCTAAATAGTTCAGGGAATGACCCGATGGCACTTCTGGAAAGGGCCAAACTAAGAAAGGAAAATAAAGAATTTATGTCGGCATTGGAAGATCTTAATAAAGCAATTTCCTTAAAGCCTGAAGATAAATCTATGCTAATATTAAAGGCCTCCTGGTTATGTGATCTAAAACAATTCAGAGAAGCCTCTACATTATTTATTGAAAATTTATCCCCTGAAAATACAAACCCTCAATTGCTGCTTCAAGCAGCAGATGCATCGGCACGTTCAGGTGAAATTACGTATGCTTTAAGTTGGTATGCAAAAGGATTGGTTAGCCCTGATGCTCCTTATACCTCCTTCCAAAATGCAGCTATGCTCGCTCGCCAATTAGGTCAAAAGGATCAAGCATTGGAATGGTTAAGCCGTGCAATTGAAATTAAACCCCAAGAAAGAGGACTGTATGATGAACGAGCTTCCCTTTTGCTTGAAATGGGCCGCAATGCCGAAGCCTCAGCCGACTATGAAAAAATATCCAGTCTGGAAAGAGGAAGCGAAACAGCCTATGCACAAATGGGTCTGCTGAAACAAGAAGAACAATCCTGGGCAGAAGCCATTCAAGCCTATGCAAAAGCACAAAAAATTAATCCGAATAATTATTTATATCCCTATGAATTAGGTAAAATTTATTTAAAAATTGAACAAACGGATTCTGCAACAATTGCATTTAATAAAGCCCTTGCCTTAAATGATACGCTCGCTGAAGCTTGGTATGTTACTGCAAAAGATGCGTATACTAAAAAACAATATTCAGAAGCAGCACAAAGATTTACAAAGTGTATTGAATTAAATTATCCTATAAAAGGAATTTATTATTACCGAGCGGAAGCAAATCGATTTAACCAAGAATATCAAAAGGCCATTGATGATTATAGCCTTGCCTATGCTGAAGATCAAGCACCCTTAGAATTATTAGCCAATCGAGGGAAATGTTATCTGGAACTAAAACAAGTAGAATCTGCTATTAAAGATTTATCGAAAGCAGTAAATATATCCCCCAATGATGCGGAACTACATTTAATTCTAGCGAGTGCCTATCGATTGGTAAATAATGACGAAGGATGCTTGCGTGAAATTTCTGCCGCCCTAAAACTTAAAGGGGATAATGCTTCCATATTTTTAGAAAGAGCAAACCTCTATTTAAAAAATGGAGATAGAAATGCCGCATTTAAAGATATTAATCGTGCATTGGAAATAAATCCGGAATTCCTTCCAGCACTTAAAACTCGAGCCGCTTATTTTCAACAAGACCTTAAATGGAAAGATGCATTAAAAGATTTAGAATTAATTCAAAAACTAGATCCCGAAAATGTTGAATTGTACTATCCATTAGCCCTTTGCTTGGATAATCTTTCCAGAACAGCAGAAGCCTTACAGGCATATAATCAATATACAAAATCCTCCGGAAAAAGGCCTGAAGCTTGGTATAGAAAAGGAGAATTAGAATTAATAAATAATGATACTATCGCTGCGCTAGAATGTTTTTCCAATGCCTATACACTCGATACCACTTCCTCTGTCTCACTTACCAAACTCGCACAAATTTATATTGCAAAACAACAATTTCCCCAAGCTAGACCCTATATCACTAAACTGATTTCTATTCAACCTGAAAAAGGTATCTGGAATTATGAATTAGGACGTATTCTGAACGCTGAAGGAAATTCAGCTGAGGTTGTAGCACAATTAACCGTTGCCGAAAAGAAAGGTTTTGTTCCCTTAAATTTATTCTTCTTAAGAGCGCAAAACAGTATTCAACAAAAAGATACTTTAGGTGCAAAAAAAGATTTAGAAACTTATTTGTTTCAACAAAAAGAAGATACCGCTGCAATTTATTTATTAGGTAAAATAGAATTTAATCAACAAAACTATTCATCCGCAATTAAAAAATTTGATAAAGTAATTACCGCTGGAAATAGATCAGAAGACGTACTAAATAGCCGATTATTCTGCAGATTACAATTACAAGATTCAACCTTAGCATTAGAGGATTTAAATTCTTTATTAACCAATTATCCTCCAACTCCTCAACGATTAGAACTCAGGGCTAAAATATATCAATCCAAAAATCAAATTAAAAATGCAATTACCGATTGGGAACAATTAATTCAACAACAACCTACTCGTCCAGATTTATATTTAAATATCGCTTATGGAAAACAACAATTAGGCGATACCTTAGGAGCACTACCTTATTTTGCACAAGCCGCCACTTTAAAACCTAATGACCCAGATATTTTATGGGAAAAAGCAAAAGCCCAAGCAGCCGACCAAAAACCTGGTGATGCGGCCATAACGTTAGATCAATTATTAACTGTTGCGCCTGAAAGAACAGCGCTTTATTTACAAAAAGCAGAATGGCTATTAGCAGCAGAACAACCTCTTGTTGCTGTGCAGGCTTTTGATACGTATTTAAAATTCTTCCCCCAAAATGGACAAGCAGCCTTTCGATTGGCCCAAACCCGCTATGCAATTAGTGATTATGCGGGAACGTTAGCAGCGATTCAACAAGCAGAAAATGCAGGATATTCTCCTAAAGAATTACCCGACTTAAAAATAAAAGCCCTAACCCAATCCGGCAGAACTGAATTTCCAGAAAAAGACCTTTTAGCATTACTCTCCCAAAACCCAAACGATACCATTTCCCTGTATCGCTTAATTCATCAACAATACACTGCCGCAAGATATACGGATGTATTAAAAACTTTATCCAATTATCCATTACCAATTAATAGCTCTGGAGATTGGTATTTTTTATTATCTGAATCTTTAAGAAATACCGGTAATAAAGACTCCTCTACTTTTTGGCTTAATAAAGCCATTGAAGCAAGGGTTTCCCAGCCTATGGCTTATGTTCAAAGAGCATCTCTGAGTCTTGAAACGCAACATGTGGAAAATGCGGAAGCCGACCTTTCTCAAGCCCTTTTGCTTTCCCCAGCTTTAGATACCGCTTTGGCTATGCGATTCGCAATTAGATTGGCAAAAGGAAATATCTCAGATGCAATTGCAGATGTTTCTGAACTTATTCGAATTAAAGGAGAAACCGTTGATCTAATTGAAAAAAGATTGTCCTGTTATGAAAAAGCAAAGGACTCTTTAGGCATGTTACAAGACCTGCAAAAGTTAGAACAATTAGGCGCATTAAAAGACTCCGGATATTTATTAAAAGCTAAACTTATGGATAGCCAAGGTGATTTATTAGGAGCAAAAATTGCCTATCAACAATATTTAAGATTAAACCCTGAAGATAAAACAGTAGCACTTAGATTAGCACAAATTAAAGCACTATCCGATGAACCTGAAGATGCAATTAATGCTTTTGAAGAAATTGTACAATTAAATCCTAATTATGCATTGGGTTGGCTTCAGCTCGGAAGACTTTATTCTAAAACCAATGATTTTCAAAATACAGTAAGATGCCTGGATTATTATTTGGATACGTTGCATCAATCTAATACAGAAGCCCTGTTATTGCGCGCGCCAGCCTACACCCGTTTAGGAAATAAAGAAGAAGCTATTCTCGATTATACCCAAGCATTGTCTCAAGATTCCTTGCTTCCAGAGGCTTGGTGTTCTTTAGGAATATTGCATTATTCTTTAAGTCGTCCGGTAGATGCAATTAACGATTTTACCAAAACACTTGCATTAAATGATCGCTTTAATGAAGCCTATTTATTCCGTGGAAAAACATATTATGAAAGGCAACAATATAATTTAGCAAAAGCAGATTTTGAACAATTATTCCAAAGAGAACCGAATAATTTTGAAGTAGGTGCATTATATGCCAATACCCTTATTGAAACGGGTGATACTTTTGCTGCCCTAAATATTTATGATGAATTAATTAAACAAAAACCCCAAGACAAAGAATTATTCAGACTTAGAGCTGAAATGTTATTTAAAATGAAAAAGTATGATAGAGCATTAGTGGATTATGATTTTATTTATAAGAGTGATACAACGAAAGAAAATATAATTGGAAATATTGGTATCTGTCAATATTATTTAAGTAATTATCCGGATGCTATGATATGGCTTAATCGGGCGGCTTCCCTGAATTCTCAAAAAGCGGAATACCCATTTTATTTAGGCATGTGTTATCGAAAGGAACAAAATCTGGATAAAGCACTCGAATATTATAATACTGCATTAATGATTACCCCCAATTATCCGGAAGCATTGGTAAACAGAGCTAATATTCGATATTCACGCAAAGATTTCTCTGGCGCAATGCCGGATTATACCAAAGCGATTGAATTACGCCCAGATTATATTGAGGCCTATATTAAAAGAGGCTTTGCAAAATATGATTTAGGAGATTATCGTTCTGCTGTTAGAGATTATTCTAAAGTGCTAGAATTAGATCCGAATAATATTGAAGCTCTGGAAAATAGAGGTATAAATCGTTTGAAATATTTAGATGTAAAAGGTGCCTTGGAAGACTTTGAAAAAACGATTTCAATTGAACCCAATAATGGAAGGCATTATTGTAATCGAGGTTTAGCAAAAGTTGGACTAAATCAAAAAGAAAGTGGTTGTATTGATATGAGTACTGCTGGTGAAAAAGGATATGATAAAGCCTATGAGTATATCAAGCAACTTTGTAACCGATAATTTTCGATCCCAATTAAAATATTATTTATGGGAAGAATAATGAGTATTTGGTTTGCAATTGTTTTAATCTTATTTAAACTCATTGCCTTTCCTATTTTTTTTATTTTATTATTTAAACCTTATCCTAAAGGCCAAGCATTAGCGCATCAACTGAATATATATTGGTCTAAAATTGTTTTTTATTTATCTGGAATACGCATTCATATCATTGGTAAAGAAAAAATAGATAAAAATGGCACGTATGTGTTTACGCCAAATCATAATTCATATTTGGATATCCCCGTATGTAATATTGCTGTTTCTAATCCGTTTCGATTTATTGGAAAAAAGGAATTATCTAAAGTACCTTTATTCGGTTGGATGTATCAACGCTTATATGTTACGGTGGATCGAAAAAGCCCGCGAGATTCCTATCGCAGTTACTTGCGTTCTGCTGAGTTCTTGAAACAAGGAATTAGTATGATGATTTATCCTGAAGGTACGATAGGAAAAAATAAAGTAATTTTAAGTGCATTTAAAGAAGGAGCCTTTCGTGTGGCGATACAAACTCAAGTTCCTGTTGTACCCATTAGTTTGATTGGAACAGATCGTATATTAAAAGATGATGGAAAATTCCTACTCTACCCCGGAAAGGTAACCGTAATTTTTCATGAACCTATCTCTACTGTAGGCTTAACTGAAAACGATATCACTCCTTTAAAGAATAAAGTGCATGACCTCTTATACTACTCTTTAACCCGAACAACCGCATGAATATTACAGATGAAATGATTGATAGGTTAGCTACCTTATCTCGTCTTAGATTTAATGGAGAGGAAAAAATAGCAATTCAGAAAGACCTTAATAAAATGCTTGATTTTATTGGGCAATTAGAAGAGATTGAGGTATCCCAAACCCAACCCTTAATTCATGTTACACATCATATTCATGAATTAAGAAAGGATATCGTAATTCCAAATTTACCTGTGCAGGAAGCTTTGAAAAATGCACCTGACCATGATACCGATTATTTCAGAGTTCCTAGAGTACTCGAAAAATAAAGCTAGTGGACCGTATCCCCTTTGTTTCTGTATTTTATTTTTTCCAGCAATATTCTCCTTCTGGAAAAAAATTATTCATAGGCCTGTATGTAGCAATACTCCTGTCCTGTGCACTTTGGTTATGGGCTTCTTTTTCCCCGGAAACCCAAGGCCTTCAACCCCAACAAGGAGAAAAACTCTTTAGCGCTCAAATACAAGCGGGTGAACTTTCTTCCCAAAATGTAAACACCTCTTGGGCACTCACAGCCTACTCCCGTTTTGATTTGCCTCAATATGGGCTAATATATCCTCCCACCTGGGCCGTATGGATATTTATTTTATTTCAAACCCTAGCATGGTCTGCTTTATTAACGGCAACCTCCAAACTAAAACCTTATTGGAATTTAGTCCCGTCCTTTTTATTTATTTCCTGGTTAGGATTATCAGGAATCGCTCAACTTATTGTAGGGCAAGATCCTTGGTATTTGATAACGGGATTAATTTCACTCTGCTTCGGCGCACTCCTGTTTTTTTATCAGCAAAAAGGTAGAAACATACCCATCCTGCTTCAGTTTGTAACCTATTTTACTTTATTAAGTTTTTGCATTGGCGCGATTCGAATAAATGCTGGATTTACTGGGATTTTTCAATTGGTGACCAATACTTTTCCATTAATTTATTTATTCGCATGTGCAGTGCTCCTCTATGTTGCCAAAGAACCTTTACACTTAATTATTTTATTAGCAACAAATCATAAAGATTCAAAAAAACGAATACCCTTATGGGCATGGATTGGATTTCCAGTTCTATTATTATTATTTCTGATTTTATTAGAAGCCCGATTTACCGGATTTATTTGCCCAGAAATAGCCGGTATTTCTGCTACTTGGATAGCTATTATTGCAGTATTGGCGTTACCGTTTACCGCCCAAGTTATTTATCACAATATTAAACATGTATACATTGCCAATATAGGTTTTACCCTTGCTTTGCTAGGCTCTGCCCTCTTGTGTGTAAGCTTTTGGGGGTTTTCGCTGACCTCCGGAAACCTATTAATGCAACATCAATCTGACCGAATAATCACTGGACTTTTTCCAGTTATGTTATTATTACAAATGATTTATGTTGGAATTAATTTTTACAGATTAATTAAAACAAATCAACCTTTATTTTTTGTAATAATGATGCCTACTAAAATACGGTTCTTAATCGTATGGCTTACCTTCTTTGTTTGTATTGGTATTTTAGAAGGACAAAAATCTTGGAAAACGTTTCAATTATTGGCAGCCCAAAAATTATCCTTTCAAGCTGATGCACTATTAATTGCAGGAGATCTTGAAGCGGCAGGTAAATCTTATTATCAAGCGAATTTATACGCAAGTGGAGATACTAAAACTTTATATAATAGTGGAAGACTACTACTTAAACCAGGCACCTCTTCAGAAGAACCCTTGCAACTCCTCTTGGCGTGTGGGGAACATTATCCTTCCTTTATTGCAGGTGATTTAGCCTATGCGGAATACCAACGATTTACAGGCAGAACATCACTAGCACTGCCTCTCCTCAAAAAAAGAACATCCGAAACCTTTAATCCTCTATTGGTAAATTATCTCGCATACCTATATACTGAACAAAACCTCCCCGATTCTGCAATACTCTGCCTGCGGGATGCCTATTCCCATGCACCTGATTTTATGCCCACCCAAAATAATCTTGCATTAATTTATTTGCAAAATCATAAACCTAAATATGCATTACCGTTTTTAATTGAATGCGGAAAAAAATTACAAGAATATCCTGAAGGCCTGGTTAACATTCGTTACTATCAATTAAATTATTCAAAACAAGATTCAGAATTACAGTTTACGGAATTTTCTTCCCCTCCAGAAGGAGCCTCTTTTGCTTTAAAACTAAATGAAATTACTTGGCAATTATGTGCTGAAGATCATTCCATTAATCCAACTTGGATGCAAGCACTAGAGTCTGAAGGAGAAAAACCTGAGATACTTCAATTGCAACTCATTCGAACCTTTACTCAAGATTCTATTTTTCAGTCTTTATCTAGATATCAATATTTAATTAATACCTGGCCTGCGGAAAAAGGAATTACTGCGCATAATTTAGGGGCTTTATATTGGCAATCTAATTGCCCCGAAATGGCAGTTAAATATTTTGAAATAGCCGCACAAGAAAACAGAGCAAATGATTATATCCACGCGGGTCAAGCACTCGCCATGCAAGGGCGAAGCGATTCGGCAATTATGCTGATTAACCGAGCTAGACTTTTCGGAGAAAAGTATTCTCTTGCTGCAGCTAAAGAATCGGCATTATTATTATTTGCCTTTGGTCAAAAAAACTATGCTCAATTAGACTGGGATTTTAAAAACGCCAATTTTGATGATTGGATGAGAGCATCTCGTTATGCAAGTGCAGTAAACCACTTCGACCCCTTATTGGAAAGCCTTCGGTATGCCCAAGCCCTAGATTCTCTTAATCCTCAACCGCATCTTTTATTAGGAAATTATTATTTAAAATTAAAGTCCTACCCTCAGGCAATTGAAGCCTTAAAGGATGGTATTTCAATTTCAGGGAAACATCCTGAATTATTATTTGCCCTCATTTCTGTATATAATTCTGTTGGAGATTTTAATTCATCGAAAATATATTTACAACAATTAAAAAATGAATTTCCCGAGAGCGAAGAATATAAGATATATCAATTCTCCCAATTCTTACAAAAACCTACTAATTCGGATAGTTTATTATCATTATTAAATGCTGAACTTTTATCAAATCCTTTAGATTCGGTGAGATTAAATCTTGCTATTGAATATTGGTCAACAACAGGAGATGCTTTTCAAGGAGCGCAATATTTAAGTAAAATAATTCAGATAAATGATCAACAACCAAATTGGTGGATTGCATTTGCAAAACTTTCCCGAAAAGCTGGATTAGCAGAACAATCTGGATATGCGATTCTGCGTGCAATTCAACTAATACAATACCCCGCTGAAAAATTATCCTTACAAAAAGAATTTGCTGAGGTAATTTTACAATATAATTCCTCAATTAACCCATAAAATATGGAAGCGCTCATCCGAATTAATCATATTCAAAAAAAATATAAAATGGGGGATGAAGTAATTTTTGCACTTCGGGATATTACCCTCGATTTATTCCCTAATGAATATGTTGCTTTTATGGGACCTTCGGGTTCAGGAAAATCAACTTTAATGAATATTTTAGGTTGCTTAGATACTCCTACAGAAGGGGAATATTATTTAAATGGACAATTGGTTTCAGCCATGAATGATGAAGAATTGGCCAGAGTAAGAAATCGTGAAATTGGTTTTGTGTTCCAAACCTTTAATTTATTGTCAAGATCCAGTGCCTTAGAAAATGTTGCGATGCCCTTAATTTATGCGGGATTAACCGTAAGTGCACGGGAACAACGGGCTGGAGATATGTTAAAATCAGTAGGGTTAGGGGAAAGAATGAAACATAAACCCAATGAATTATCTGGTGGACAAAGACAACGGGTGGCCATTGCAAGAGCATTAATAAATCATCCTTCGATTTTGCTGGCCGATGAACCTACCGGAAATTTAGATAGTCGTACCTCTCACGAAATTATGGGTTTGTTTGAAGACCTCCATAAACAAGGACATACCATTATCCTAGTTACCCATGAAGAAGATATCGCCTTATATGCGCACCGCATTATCCGATTAAGGGATGGCAATGTGGAATTAGATGAGCGCAATTTAAATGTGAGGACTGCTCAAACCCGAATGATCGAATCTGCATGAAACCCCAATACCAAAAATGGCTTAAAAGAGCCGGATTTGCTGGATTCTTATTCTTTTTATTAAAAGGCCTTGCTTGGATTGGCCTTGCACTTGCCATTAGTTGGAAAGCTTGCTAACCCAATTTATAATAAAATAATTTATCTTTTTTGCGCTTGTACCCTAATCCCCGCAAATAACATCCAGGCGGTTCCCCGCAAAGGAGTGTCGGATTCCCATTGATAACTTCTGCGTGCCAGCAAATATTCGGCAGCATCATAAATTTCCATGCGAGGCATAAACCGAAAACCGATTTCAGGCGAAACCTGTATTCTCCATTTTTTATTTCCTTCGATTACTTTAAAAGAATTCCGTAATCCCTTTCCAATAGATATTTCAAGTAGATACTGGTAAGCACTACTCATTCCGGGGTCTCCAGGGTATCCTGAGGTTTCGCGAATCACTCGATAATATCCTAATCCAAATCCCATTCCTGCGCGTACCCAAACTGAAGAAAAAAATCCATTCCCATTTTCCCAAGGAACATATCGCATAGAAAGTATGCCTTCTCCAATACCTGAACGCGTAATAATTCTAAAATTATTCCCGCTTCCTTGGGCTGAAAAATGTTGAAACCCCAATGAAAATTCAGCATAACACTTTTGCCAAACAGGTAAGGAAACCCCAGCCTGAAGCGCTATACCATGTGATAAATAATTTAAGGGCTTATTCATCCCTACTTGTCCAAATCTATACTCATGATAGAGTTTATCTAATTTTGGGAATGTAAGATATCGGTATTGGGGGGTTACCCAAAAAATGGGCGTAGCATTTCCGCCCAAGAAAAGTCCTAGGAAAAATAACCCGGAAATGAAACTACTTATGACGTTCCGATTTCCCATACGGCTCTTTGTGCAGATTCCATTGCTCCCTGAACAGTAGCATAGTGAACATCATTCATCGCTTCCCCGGCAAAATAAATTTGTTGATTAACCGGTTGGCGCAATACTTTCCTATTTGCTTGCGCTCCTGCCTTCGCATAACTATACGCTCCTTGAATCCAAGGCTCTTTCGACCAATCTTGGATATGCCATTTTTGTAAGTCCTGTGCTAACCCTACCCCCAGATAATATTCTAACCGTCCTAATACACGATTAATGGCTGCTTGGGGTTCTAACTGACTTAAGATTTCAGCACCGGCCCCCATCACAAATACCGTTAAGGTTCTATTTAATACAGCTTCTTTTCCTTGGCTAGTCGCCCATATCTCAGGAAGGGAGTCTTCTAAAATTATTGAACCCATATCTTCAGGCCACCAGGTTTTTGAAAAACGCAAAAACATTTTAATCCCAGTATCCATACCAAAAGAATTAAATTGATTTATTTTTTCCGTGGGTAAGGGTGGATCAAATTGAATAATCCCTTGTTTTAATATACTTAAGGGTACGGTTACAATTGTTTTTTCGGCAGGATAAACGACCCCTTTAGCATCAATCACTTCCGTATATTCTGAACCATAATTAATTCGAGTAATAGGAGTTAATACTTTTACTTTGGGAATAATTTCCGGAAAAAGTTTTTCTAAATAATCGGTAAAACTACCGGAAGATAAAATCAAATTATTATCCCCAGATCTCCACTCTCTGTTTTCATAATTAATTGCCTTAACCGAAATACGATCCGCTGAAGTACCGAAATCGTTGCAAGATCGTGCGTACACCAAGGTTTGTGATTGCCTTTGATCTTGGGGTAAGCGTGCCTGCCACCAATCCGATAACGAATTATCCGACAATATAGAACCTGTCTCTAATTCGTTTAATACCTCTATCCCCGGCTTAATTCTACTATCCTGATCCCATAAATATTCTGGTACCAATTCACCAGAGATACTTAAATAATCCTGCTGGTCTGGGTCAATTAATTTTGCCCCAAGTTGAGATAAAGAATCAAACCAAATGGAATTTTCTCCATGTATTTCTTCTGCGCCTAATTCAATTGGATACGTTTCAAATCCATTCAAACTTTTAATTCTTCCCCCTACTTGCGCACTGGCTTCAAAAACTGTATGACTAATTTTATGCTGGGTTAATAATTTAGCAGCATATAAGCCCGCCATTCCTGCTCCTACAATATTTACATGACCCTTAAATTTAAATTCTTTATCCATGCGCTTCTCTTTACATCCAAATTCAAAAAGAGTAGGTAAAGCTACCCATCCAGCGCTTAATGCAGATTGAATTAAAAATGACCTTCTACGCATAATTAATAAATAATTATATTATCCTTCTGAGGTAAATAAAAATTCAATTTTAGGAGATGCCTGACGAATATTTTGTAATCCCCATTCTGACTCAGCAAAATATACCGGACGATCCTCTTTATCCCAGGCAATTTGGGAATACCGCAATCGAATAAATTCTTCAAGTGCTTTGGAATCTTCTGATTTTATCCAACAAGCTTTAATAAATCGTAAGGGTTGAAAATCACAAGATGCCCCATATTCATGCTCCAACCGGAAACGAATCACATCAAATTGTAATTCTCCAACTGTACCAATAATTTTTCGATTACCAGGTTGTTGTAAAAATAATTGAGCTACCCCCTCATCGGTTAATTGACGAACCCCTTTTTCTAATTGTTTAGTTTTAAAAGGATCTTTATTTACTAATTCCCGGAATATCTCCGGTGAAAAACTAGGAATTCCTTTAAAATGTAAAACTTCCCCTTCGGTTAATGCATCTCCAATTTTAAATTGCCCACTATCATACAATCCAATTACATCCCCAGGCCATGCTTCTTCAATAATCGATTTTTCATTTCCAATAAAACTTGCCGGACTGGTAAATCGTATTTTCTTTTCTAAACGAGGATGATAATAAAATTGGTTACGTTCAAACTTACCCGAACAAATACGTAAAAAAGCAATTCTATCTCGATGATTGGGATCTAAATTGGCATGTATTTTAAATATAAATCCCGTTAATTTTTTTTCATTCGCATTAACAGGTCTTTCTTCTGTAATTCTTTTTTCAGGTGCTGGAGCAATTCGAATAAAGGTTTCTAATAATTCCCGAATACCAAAATTATTAACCGCACTACCAAAAAATACAGGAGCGACGGATCCACTTAAATAATCTTCTAAATTAAATGTATCATATACCCCATTAATCAATTCTACATCTTCTTGTATTTTTTGAATATATTTTTCTTGCAACCAAGTTTTTAAGGCCGGATCATATAAATCATTAACCGCAATAATTTCTTCATTTACCTTCGTTTTATCAGGCTTAAATAAATGTAATGCCTGATCATATAAATTATACACCCCTTGAAAGGTTTGTCCTTGGGATATAGGCCAGCTCAACGGCCTTACCCGAATAGATAATTTTTCTTCTAATTCATCTAATAAATCAAATGGATCTTTACCCTCACGATCTAATTTATTGATAAAAATAATTACCGGAGTATTTCGCATTCGGCAAACTTGCATAAGCTTTTCCGTTTGCTCCTCCACTCCTTTTACACAATCTACCACTAGAATAACACTATCCACAGCCGTAAGCGTTCTATAGGTATCTTCCGCGAAATCTTTATGCCCAGGGGTATCTAAAATATTTATTTGTTTATTCTGATAGGTGAACGTCATTACAGAGGTGGTGACCGAAATTCCCCGTTGCCGTTCAATCTCCATAAAATCAGAGGAGGCTGATTTTTTAATTTTATTGGATTTTACTGCACCGGCAGTTTGAATAGCTCCTCCAAAAAGCAAGAATTTTTCAGTAAGGGTTGTTTTCCCGGCATCGGGGTGACTAATAATTGCAAAGGTTCTTCTACGGGAAATTTCCTGATCCAAATTCATGCGTTGGGGTTATCCTTGCAAAGATACAAATCGTATTCGGCTCACTCGCTTTATTTTACCTGAGGGCTCTGTTATCGCTTATCTGATTATATTGCAACAGACTTACACCTGATGTGTTAAAATATTGGGAAAAAATATTAACAGAAAATGAGATTCGAAAAAAGAAAAGAAAAAGTAGCCACCCTTCCCACCTTTATCTTTCGGATGGGACGGTATGCATTGTTTGCTTTATTTTTAATTGGTTTCTCAACTTCTTTAGGTACCGTAGGCTATCATTACATTGGGGAATTAGAATGGATAGATAGTTTTCACATGGCGTGTATGATTTTAACCGGTATGGGTCCAGTTGCAGAAATGAAGGGGAACTCAGCAAAACTATTCTCATCGTTTTATGCCCTTTATAGTGGGGTTGCATTTTTAAGTATTACTGCTGTATTTTTTTCACCTATCATACATAGAGTATTGCATATTCTTCAAGTGGAAGAAGATTAATTTATTTTAAATTTAAATTAGTCATTTAAATATTTTTATAAATATATTTAATTTTTATCCGCTTGATAAATTATTTAGAATAAATTAAAACAACAACCTGATTTTATTATGCAATTAATATTTTTAATCTATTAAATTAAGTATATTTACTCATACACTCAGATTAAAAAGATGTCCATTTTAAAACATATTCAAACCGAAGTAGATGCCAGTTATTTGTATGGGATATTAGCTCAAACGGAAGAAAACCCACAGGTAGCGGATGTTTTCAAGCAAATGAGTGAAATTGAACATAGCCATGCGGTAGCATTTATGGAAAAACATTTGATTCCATTAGCCCAAATGCCTAAGCCTTCCTTACGCGCTAGGGTATTAAAAGGAATTGGAAAAAGGTTTGGGAATGATATTTTATTAGGAGTTTTGTTAGATACAGAAAAGAGCCTTTCCTCCTCAATATTAAACATTCGAAAAAAATCTAATTTAGCCCCTTCCGTTTCAGATACCTCCCATGTTGCAGTAATTAGAAATTTACTGGACACCAAAAAATCTATTAATAGTTCTGTATGGGTGAGGTTCGAAAGTAGGCATCGCTCGGTGGGTGGAAATGCCTTACGAGCTGCCGTTTTAGGCGGAAACGATGGCTTAGTCTCCAACTTTAGTTTGGTAATGGGAATTGCAGGCGCCAGCAGTGGGCAGACCGAAGTGTTGCTGGCAGGCTTAGCTGGACTTTTAGCTGGCGCATTATCCATGGCTTTAGGGGAATGGATTTCAGTTAAAAGCTCTCAAGAACTATATGAGAACCAAATGGATTTGGAAATGGAAGAATTAGAAACCCATCCTGAAGGGGAACAAAAAGAGCTAACCCTTATTTTCCAAAGCAAAGGAATATCTCCCGATGAATCAGCCCGGTTGGCTGCCGAATTAATGTTAGATAAAACCAAAGCACATGAAATGTTGGTAAAAGAAGAATTAGGAATAAATTCGGAAGAATTAAAAGGTTCAGCCATGGAAGCCGCTATCTCCTCATTTGTATTGTTTGCGGTAGGAGCTATTATTCCAGTATTTCCATTTTTCTTTTTGGGGGGAAATACCGCAGTATTCTTAAGTATCGGCATGAGCGCCGTTGGATTATTTTTAATTGGGGCTGCAATAACCCTGTTCACTGGGAAACCAATTATGTTCTCAGGAATGCGTCAAATTTTCTTTGGTCTTTCGGCTGCGTCAATAACTTATGGGATAGGTTCCTTAATTGGATTATCCATAACAGGTTAATCCAGATTTATTTATTATATTTAGTTTTATTATCAATCCTTTATATCGTATATCTATGATAAATATTATAGGCTCATTAACGCTAATTTTTCTATTTGTAGAATGCAGTGCGCTTTCAATATCTCCTAAAAAAGTACCTGAAGCAATCCAGGAAGCGCAATCAAAAATGTATCCAGGAGTAAGGAAATTGTCCTGGAGCTTGGAAAATGAAAACTATGAATGCTCCTTTCATCAAGCAGGTATTGAGTATTCTGTGGTTTGGTCGCCATCAGCAATGCCACTTGAAATTGAAATTGAAGTTAAACTTTCTGAAATCCCTGCAATAATTAAGGATTATATTCAAAAAAACCACCCAGGGAAAAAACCAAAAGAAGTAGCAAGGATTACGCTTATTTCAGGGGTTATTCAATATGAAATTGAAATGAATGGAAAAGACTATTTATTTACGGATTCCGGTTCACTTATTAAGCCTGAAAAACAATAATTTTTATTGATTTTCTTAAATTTAGTATTTCCAAAAGTTTAGAATTTTGTAATATTACTTTACTTCTGTGGAGCTCAGAAACCACATTAATAAACGGGGCGGAATCGAAAAGCCATATGAGTAGAAATGTATTTATAACAACTATGAAAAAAACCGTAATGACCTTGTTGGCAATTTGTGTGATTGCTACCACTATGACTTCTTGTGCCACTGTTTTTGGAGGAAAAGTAAGTGATTGCCAGCGCACTAAACCTGCTAAAGGCCAACCGACACGCCAAATTAGAGCTGTTGCACTAATTGCAGATGTTTTATTATTCTGGCCCGGTATTATCGTTGACTTTGCAACCGGCGCAATCTACAAACCTTGCAATTCTAAATAATTACATTTAAATAATAAAGCCGGCACCATAAATGCCGGCTTTATTTGTTTATAAATATGAAAAAAACTCCTTTTAAATTAATTAATTTCAGTATTGATACCTCAGTGTTTTTTGGGTCCTGGTTCTTGGTGCTATATCTTTTTAACACATGGATTCCACAAGAGAATGTAAAATGGTACACCATGATATTATACTTCTTATATTATTTTCTATTTGAATTTTTCTTTTTAAAAACTCCAGGAAAATGGATTACAAAAAGTAAAATAAGTAATTCAAGTACTTTACCGATCCCCTTTATACTTGCTGTTTTTATAAGGAGCATCATTCGTTTGCTTCCTTTGGATATATTATCTTACTTGTTTTATCCTATTGGCTTACATGAGAAATTGTCTGGGCTTTATACGATACAAGAATAATATGAAATTATAGAATGCAATTAATTGAATTGTGCAGTTGTTAAAATAAATGTTAGAATCCTTTTTATTTTATTTACATTCGCTAATGTTCAAATATATTAAAGAATGTAATCGTTTAAATATAACTTATCTTAGAAAAATCAATTTTAATGTTTAACTTGTTAAATCAATAACTAGGCTTGTAAGCAATAGTGAAGCATTATTAGGTAACAATATGAATCTAAATACTTTTGAAAGCGATATAAGTAAAAAAACATATCCCGTAAGCGAAAAAATATCGGGTAAAGAGATAAGGCCAAGTATATTAAAAATTATTCAGGAAGACTTTCCTGAATTTTCGGAGAAAAACGATATATCCTTAAGTGAACTGAATATTTACCGAAATAAATATATAGCGGAAGCGCAAGTTTCACAAAACAATGAAATAGAATATCTAACGCAAAAAGTGCATCAGGCGATTACCGATAAAACGACGATATCGGAAGTATTAGCCGAAGATAATGAAGATCACCTCACCGTGGGTCAGAAAGTAGCAGATAAGGTTGCGCTTTTTGGGGGAAGCTGGGTATTTATCATTTCATTCTTTGTGTTTTTATTTATTTGGATATTAATAAATATATTATGGCTTTCCAATAAAGGGTTTGACCCCTATCCCTTTATTTTATTGAATTTAATATTATCCTGTATTGCGGCTATGCAAGCACCCGTAATTATGATGAGTCAAAATCGTCAGGAAGAAAAAGATAGAAGTCGCTCCAAAAAAGATTATATGGTAAATCTAAAATCAGAGTTGGAAATTCAAGCACTTCATGAAAAGTTAGATCATTTAATTATTCATCAACATCAATATTTATTAGAAATTCAAAAAATACAAATGGATATGATGAATGATATATTAAATCGACTTCCAAATCTTAATCCAGAAACAAAAAATCATTAAAGCATTCCTTATCCCCACTTCCGCCATATCGAACGATTTACCTACAATACTCTTAATTTCAGTACCTTTATTTACTATTAAACTATAAATCAAAAATGAGCTTTTCCTTTCAAAAACTATTTTATACGTTAGGTGGGATTATATTATTTCTGCTGTTTCTATCGGTTGCAAGGGTAATTCTAATACCCTTAGCCTTTTCGTTACTACTTACTTTTTTATTATTACCCATCGTCAAAAGATTATGTTCCCTCGGAATTCCGAATGTGCTAAGCATTTTGATCGCCTTAATATTTGCTATAGCAATGGTAGGGTTAACGGTATTATTCTTTTATGCTCAAATGCGAGAATTGGCACAAGATATCTCGCTCATTAAAAACAAGATCCTATTATTATTGGCAAATATTACTGATTTTTTTAATGCAAAATTTACGATGTTGCCTAAGCTAGAAAAAAATGATTTATCACAAAAAAGTAAAGATTTACTAAACAACTCAACCGGAGATATCTTTAGAACAGCAGTAGATAATGGAGCAGCCTTCTTTACCGGATTGATGGAATGTATTATTTTTTCTGTATTTACCCTTTTATACAGAAAAGGTTTAATACAGGCATTAATACAATTTTTTCCCAATACCCAATATCCCGTTGTTTTTAAGATGATCCAAGCTATTAGAAATATAGGGCAAAGATATTTTTTAGAATTAATCTTGGTAGTGGGAATTATTGGCATTACCAATAGTGTAGGCTTATGGATTATTGGCTTAGAAAATCCCTTATTATTTGGGTTTTTGGGGGCTGCGTTATCCATCATTCCTTATATTGGAACGATTAGTGGAGGGGCAATTGCAGTAATCTTTGCATTTCTTACCTCCGACTCAATTTGGATGGCAGTTCAGGTGGCGATTTTATTCTGGGCAGTACAATGGATATCTGATAATTTCTTAAGTCCTGCATTAGTGGGGAGTAGTTTAGATTTAAATGCTTTTACCGCAATTTTAAGTTTAATTATCGGAGCGATGTTATGGGGGCTGTCTGGAATGATTTTATTCCTGCCCTTTACAGCCATGCTCAAAGTGGTTTGTGACCAATATATTGAATTAAAACCCATCGCAACTTTATTGGGAAATGAAATACATATTAATCGAAACAAAGCGCCAAATAAAACGGTTGAGTATTGGAAGTCTTTACTATCAAAAATGAAAACTAAAATTAAAAAAAGAATTTGAGCATATAATTTATCATTTAATCCAAGAATCGTTCTCTAAAAAATAAATTAAATCTCCACCCTGAATAAACTAATTAAATACTCCGAAGGATTAAATCACTCCGATAAAAGAAAAAAAAATTGCAGAAAATCTTAAAATAAAGAAAGTGGCATATTGCCTGAAAACGCTGCTTCAAGAGACAATAAAGATGACTTCCGGGTTATACCCCCTTGATATCCTGTTAATTCACCGGCTTTGCTTACAATCCTATGACAGGGAATCAGAATTAAAAATGGGTTTTGCCCAATCGTTGCCCCTACTGCTCGCACGGCCATGGGATTATTCACTTCGCTTGCCACTTCTGCATAAGTAGCAGTTCTACCATAGGGAATGGTTTGTAATTTGGCCCATATTTCATTTTGAAACTCCGTGCCTTCTAAAGACAATGGCAAATTGAAAGAAAAACGCTTGCCTAAGAAATAATCTGAAACTTGACTTTGTAATTCAAGCGCCAAGGGAAATTCTGAGGGTAGTATTTCTTCCAAGTTGCCAAACTTATCAATTAATTGCGGCAAAGAATCTAAAAAACTAAAGGCATAAATTTTTCGGGTATTTAAGATTGCCTGCATTTCTCCAATAGGAGTTGAGATAATATATCTCCCATAAAACATACTCATGCTAATAGAAAAAAAATTGTGTCAAAATACTTTTGTTGATTACCTTTAATCCTCGAAAACTTATGAATAAAGTTATACAAGAATTTAAAACTTTTATCCTCAGAGGAAATGTAGTAGATCTGGCGGTGGGTATAATAATAGGCGGTGCCTTTGGTAAAATTGTCAATTCAATGATTAATGATATCCTGATGCCACCTTTAGGATTACTCATCAACAACATGGATTTTAGGGATTTAAAAATAACGATTGGCGGGGATAAAGAAAGTTTGGTAAGTATAAATTATGGAAATTTTATTCAAACCGCGTTTGAGTTTCTGTTAATTGCATTAGCAGTATTTATTTTAGTTAGATTTATGAATTCTCTTCATCAAAAAGAAGAGGCTCCAGTAGTAGCCACTACTCCAAGGGAAGAAGAATTATTGGCTGAAATCCGGGATATTCTTAAAAACAAAAATGTTTAAAATAAAAAAGGGCTTACCAATAAGCCCTTTTTTTATGTTCATAGAAAATTAATTACCGGAATGTAAACCGATACGATTTCCTTCAGTGTCATGAATAAAGGCCATGTATCCTGTTTCTTCATTAATAAGCGTTTTGGGCATTTCAATTTTTCCACCAGCAGTTTCTACGCGGTCTAATACTTTTTGCAAATCAGGATTCGCATTTAAATAAACAACTGAACCGGTCATCCCTGGGGTATGATAATCACTTTTTACTAAAGCACCCCCCACATGAGGAGGTTGAGAGGGCAGCATCATCATGTGCATTCCCATCATTTCAACTTCTTCTAGTTTTGTATCTAAGATGGTTTCATAAAAGGTTTTTGCTTTTGCTGCATCTAGAACTGAAATTTCAAACCAATTAAGAGCATTGGTATTGGCACTAAGTTTTTCCATAATCAAAAGAATTAATAGTGAAAGATAAATTAACAAACCAGAGAACGACTTACCATTCCCCCTTTTTCTATTTCAAATCTACAGGAAATAATATACAGATTTGAATTTCCCTTCAAACTTAATATTGTCCTAATATAACCTGAACCCAGATTTAAAAATTGATTTTATTGTCCCTTAAGTGGAAAGTATAAGGATATTCCATCCAGAAGAAATACCTTTACTTTTATAATATGAATTCAAGCAAATTCTTGAACCCAATGCCGCCTAATATTGTTAAATCTTGTATAATTAAATATTATTATCAGAAATAATTCTTAAAAAGATGTTTCATTTTCTTACTGACTTAGCCCTTAGAAATAAAGCCTTATTTGTTTTTGGGTTACTCTGCTTTATTTCTGCATTGATTTTTTTTATTTGCTCCCGATTTTCTAACACACAGGTATCGGGTATTAATGCTTGGATTAAACCCATTAAGTTCGCCCTATCCATCGGAATTTATGCCTGGACCATGGGATGGTTGATATATGATTTACCCAAATTTTCTGTCAATCCGTTTAATATTTCGATTATTGTTTTATTAGGGTTTGAATTAATTTATATTGCCTTTCAAGCATCGCAAGGTCAATTATCTCATTTTAATCTAAGTACTCCGATTACACGGGTATTATATTTTGCTATGGCAATGGCAGCTACCCTTGTTACAATATACACTGCTTATATTGGCATACAATTTTGTGTTCAGCCAATGCCTACTCTTCCGGATTATTTTGTTTGGTCTATTCGGATAGGAATATTTTTGTTTTGTATATTTTCGTTGGAAGGATTTGTCATGGGTAGTAAATTAAGTCATACGATCGGTGGACCCGATGGTGGACCAGGACTACCTTTTTTAAATTGGAGTGTAAAATATGGAGACCCCCGAATCCCTCATTTTATCGGCATGCATGCTTTACAAATTTTACCCCTACTTTCCTGGTATGTATTTAAAAACACGCGCCTTACCTTTTTATTGGGAGGAATATATTTTTTATTAGCGATTTATACTTTATGGTTAGCCTTTCAAGGAAAACCCCTGATTAAAATCAATTAATATTATTTCTTATAATTATTTATAATATAAAATTTTTTATGAACTCTGATTTAATACCTATTATATTTCATTTATCTGGAAGTCCAACAAATTCCGATAAAAACAATTTATTAAAAAAAATAAAATTACTTTATCCCTCTTATTCCCCAGAAATAATAACTGCCCCTTTTCAACTTAAACTTAAGGTTCCTAATAATGAATGGAATTGGAAAGAAATTTATACAACCTTAGAAAACGAAAAGGTACTTATTATTAGCGAGGAGATAACCCTTCCTGTTTTAGAGATGTCCTGTGCTGCTTGTGCGACATCGGTTGAAAAGGTGTTATCTAACCAACCGGGTGTTCTTCAAGCGGAGGTTCATTATGCAGCCAGTAAAGCTATCATTAAATATTTACCAGATTTAACAACCCCTGAAGATTGGAATATTCCGATCACCAAAGCAGGATATGAATTAATTACGCAAGACCTGGGTAAAAGTCGAAAGACGCTAGAAGAAAAACAGCTGGATCAATTTCATCGCTTGCAAAATCGAATGATTTGGGCCATTGGCTTAAGTGTTCCAGTAGTAATCATGGGTATGTTGTTTATGCATACTCCCTACATGGGCTTATGGATGGGGGTTTTCACTTGTGGTGTTCTATTGGGTCCGGGAAGATTGTTCTTTCAACATGCTTATTCCCAAATGCTACAAAAGACGGCAAACATGGACACACTCGTTGCCCTGAGCACTGGAGTAGCATTTATATATAGTGTATATCAATTAGCGATTTCAGGTTGGATAAACCCTACCCCTGTTTGGTTTGAAGCTGCTGCTGCCACGCAGGCAATCGTATTATTGGGAAAATGGCTGGAAGCCAGAACACGATATAAAACAACCCTTTCCTTAAGAAACTGGAGTGAGGTTACGGTTCCAATAGTAACCCGAATAAATGCTAACCAACAAACCGAAATCATTGCGTATGATCAAGTAAAAATTGGTGATATTGTACAAGTTAAACCGGGAGAAAAAATTCCGGTGGATGGTCGGGTTTATCAAGGGTTTTCAATCGTGGATGAACAACTCATCACTGGGGAATCTTTACCCATTCATAAATCTGTTGGAGATAAAGTTTTAGCTGGAACCCTTAACCAACAAGGGGTTTTGATCATTGAGGTAATAAAAGCAGGTCAGGGAACCTACTTGGCTCAAATGATTCGTCAAGTAGAAGGAGCATTACTTTCTAAACCTCCGATTCAACGTAGGGTGGATACGCTTTCAAAAATATTTGTTCCTATCGTTATTGGTATTGCAACCTTGAGCTTGCTATTATGGGTAGTACTGGGAGGAGAATTGGGATTACAAAATGGTGTGCGAGCTTTTATTACCGTATTGGTAATTGCTTGTCCATGTGCTTTGGGATTAGCTACCCCAACCGCTTTATTGGGTGGAATGGGATGGGCAGCAAAATCAGGAATATTAATTAGAGATGCAGAAAGTTTAGAAAACTTACGAAATGTTTCGGTTGTAATATTTGATAAAACCGGAACGCTAACAACAGGACATCCTTCCGTAAGTCGTATTCATTGGGCATCTTCTGCAGAGGGATCTCAAAGTATTTTAAGCCAATTGGAATTTGATTCAGGTCACCCATTAGGATTGGCGGTTGCTCAGTATTTAGAGCCTTATATACCGGTTACTTGGGATAGCTTTGAAAACATACCTGGTAAAGGGGTTGTGGCAGTATATCAAGGGATAGAATATCGAGCCGGTAATTTAAATTGGTTAGCGGAAGAAGGGATTAATTCCATCCTCAAAGGAAATAACCTTAATTTAAAAAACGCTAATAGTACTGCTACCATAATTGGCTTTTCAAAAAACAAAGAATTATTAGCCTTAATTGAAATTACGGATTCTATACGCGCGGAAAGTAAAAATGCTATTCAAGCTTTAGTAGCCCAAGGGCTGGCGGTTTATTTATTAACGGGAGATGGAGAAGAACCTGCAAAAGTTGTGGCAGAGGCTTGTGGTATTCTGAATTATAAAGCAAATTTTTCACCCTTAGATAAATCTAAATTTATAGCAGAGCGTCAAGCAGAAGGACATAAGGTTTTGATGGTGGGGGATGGAATTAATGATGGGCCTGCATTAGCATTGGCAGAGGTAAGTATTGCTATGGGCGGAGGAAGTGACTTAGCGCATCAAGCGGCGGAAATTATTTTACAAAAAGAGGATTTAAATAATATTCCCTTAGCCCTAAATATTGCGCGAAAAACCTGGAATATTTTACAGCAAAATTTATTTTGGGCATTTATTTATAATTTATTATTTATTCCTTTAGCTGCCGGACTTGGGGAGGTTTTTAATGGACCAACTTTAAATCCTATGATGGCAAGTGCTGCCATGTCCTTAAGTAGTATTAGTGTGGTATTAAATAGTTTAAGATTGAAAAATTAAAATATATTACACAGTAATAAATAATTCGATGGAAATAAAAAAATCTTTCATTATTGCGTGAGATTGCGGGTCTGTCATTGAGCTTGCCTGCCCTGAGCTTGCCTGCCCTGAGCTTGTCGAAGGGTCGAAGGGTCGAAGGGCCGAAGGTTCGAGGTTAGAGATTGCGGGTCGAGCCCGCAATGACTTCAGAAAGTAAAGTGTTTTTTTTGGTTCAGGAGTTAATAGAATAATCGAATTTATATATTTAATAAATATATAATATTATAATAAACCATTTTAAATTGACTGATAATGCTATAATAGTAATACTTTACCTCCGTCATTGCGGACTTGATCCGCAATCTCAAGCTTGATTTATATTCATTCAAAGTTCATTGCTTAAATCCTTCCATAAGGGATTGATATTATTAATTAATTCATTTTTCCATTCTCGTTTCCAATTTTTTAGTTGCTTTTCCCTTGAAATAGCATCTTTTATAGATACAAAAGATTCAAAATACACTAATTTGTCACAATTGTACTTCGATGTAAAACCAAAGTACTTTTTTGACTTATGTTCTTCCACTCTGCGTAAAAGATTACTGGTTACTCCAATATATAGGACATTGTTGTTATGGTTTGTCATAAAATAAACCCAAGCCTCCATCTTCTTTTTTCATTATTGCTGGAGATTGCGGGTCTGTCATTGAGCTTGTCGAAATGAGCCCGCAATGACGTTCCGTGGCAAAGTGTTTTTTTTTCAGCAATTAATTTGCGATAATAAATAACTTTACGGCAATACAAAAACCCAGTTCGTTTATTTCATTATTCCTTGAGATTGCGGGTCAAGCCCGCAATGACGTTCGGGTGTAAAGTGTTTTTTGATTTGGACACAATTCCATTTTCACCGCTGGGTATATCGTCCTACCTCGCAAGCCTGCTGCCTTGTCATTGCGGGCCTGACCCGCAATCTCTAGTAATGAATGTTAAGTTTTGTCAGAGCTGAATAAACACTTAACCCCCGTACATCCTTGCGCGACGGTCATTGAGCTTGCTTGCCCTGAGCCTGCCGAAGGGTCGAAATACCCCCACAAATGACGTTCGCTTGTATTATGTGCTTTTATTTAGGAGTAGATAATATACTTTACTATATAATCACTAATCCCCCTTTAAAGAAATATTTTCATCCCCAGATTGATAAGGAATATAGGTAAGAATAAATTGAAACATTTCATCGGTTGTTTTCATAGACCCTTCTCTTTCTCGTATTTCTTGAGGAGGAGAATAGGGATTATTGGGATTTTTTTCTGTATTGTCAAATACACCTTCAGCCCATATGGTAGAGCCTTTGGGTATTTTAACCGGTTGGAGAAACGTATAAAAATATTGCCATCTGAAATCCCATCTGGGAATTGAAATCAGACGAATCGTATCCTGGTCAGGTGTTAATGCCCATGCCTTAAATGACTTTCCAATTAAATGCATGTGGGGATTTAAAGTCAATAAAGAAATATCTTCTTTAATTAATAAATGGGAATAATACTTTGATATTTTATTGGGTGGAATAATTAATGGGGGCTCGACTGCGGATACCCCTAAGGTTCCTAAAATTAATTCCTGAGTAGGGCGTTTTGGAAAATCTTTATCAAAATAAATTCGGAAATAACTCTGATCAAAAGTATCTATCGGACTCGGACCATAATGCAAGTTCTTAATATATAAGGCTCCTTTTTCAGGGAAAACATATCCTCCAATTCCATTTGGATACGCTGAATAAAATACTCCGGGTAAATAATTAATTACAGAAGGTTGCAAGGCAGGATAACTTCCATCGTCCTGTAATAATCCTAATTTTCTATGAATTAATCCGGGATGAGAAATTTCTTTTTCATCAATCCAGGGATCTCCTTCAAAAACATCCTTTTTTAATTGCGGCACATACGACAGTAAATGACCATTTAAATGATGCACCAATTCCCTATTTCCGGGTACAAATTCAATAGCCTTGATGGGTTTTTTCTCGGGTAATTGAAATGGAAATTTCATTGCCAGAAAATGATCGGTATTATCCCCGGGAATAAAAAAGGGAGAAGGCATTTTAAGAATTAAATCAGGTTTGCCTAATTTATCCATAAGCCCATCCTGATAAATTGGAACAATGGGTTTTTGGGTAGTATCGCCTGCAGGAGCTTTTGCTTTCGCCCATTGTTGCAGAATTTCGATTTCTTGATCTGTTAATCTACGTTCTTCCAAAAAATGAGTATAACCAGGATCCGCAGGCCATGGGGGCATCGTTCGACTGAGGGTTATTTTAGCAATGGTCTTTGCTCGTTTGGCTGCATCTTTATAGGTTATTAATGAAAAGGGACCTGGCGCACCGGGTCTATGGCAAACCACACAATTTTTATATAAAATAGGAGCAACGTCAGACGCCCAATCTGGTGGTGTTTCAGGACCACAGCCAGAAAAAATAACTAATATTATATTAACTAATATTATTATTCGATAATACATCCCACTGCTGTTGTTTTAGGGTTGGTTACAGGTAATCCAGATTGAATTTGGGTTAAGGCATCTTCCAAATCATGTTGGGTAATTTTAGCTCTTTTATTGGATAATGACCATGCCCAATTGTCAATCCTGCCTTGATATAAAATTTTACCATTTTGATTACATACCACTACTTCCGGAGTAATGGTTGCAGATAAAGATTGAGTTATTTCTTTTTCGGTATCTAATATTGCAGAAAAGTTAAGCCCATATTTTTGGGTATATTTTTTTATTTCTGCTGGGGAATAAAAGGTTCCCGGAAATACCGCTATCCAATAAAATTTATTATTAGAATATTTTACCGCCATTGATTTTAAAACCGGAGCATAACTCTTACACAACGGACATTCGGGAGAAAGAAATAAATATATTTGAATTCCTGGAAAATCAACGGCAGGGGTAATTTGCCCTCCCGATAATTTAGGATAGGATTTATGCCTCCAATCGGTTTGACCAAAACTGGTGAGCCCAATTCCTATCCCGAAAAACAATAAAACAATATATCTTTTAAAAGCCATTTAACCAGCGCTTACAAAACGCAATTTGTTCAGGTGTTGGATTTTCTTCTTGAACAATTGAATATCGTGCAGGAATATTCCAGGGTAAACAATTAATATTTGTTTCTTTTAGTTCACCTCTACTGGAATATAAAATTGTCCATATTCCTTCTTGATGTATTAAGGTATCCCAATGATCGGATATCGGAAACACAGGATAGTCTAGTATCTTAAATAAAGTATCTCCCACATGCAAAGGCGAAGAAGCTGCTGGGCTATCGGGATAAATCCTATCAATTACACAGGCACCTTCTTCGGAAAATGTTACTCGAAGTCCAATTTTCAAAAATGGATTTAAAGGGGTTTCTATTTTTTTTAGGGTGAATCCAATATTTAACAATAAATCAGAAAATTCCGGAAGTAGATCATAGGTAGTATTTACTTTATCCAAATACCATTTATCTATTTCGGGTATTCCGAATTTAATTAAATGGGACAAAACTTCTTCTCTTGTATATCCTTTATAATCGGGTGTAGAGGCTTGCTTCCACAAAGCTTTCATCAGATGATCCAATCCCACCTTGCCATCACTATTTTTTAATAAATATAAATCCAGCATCCAGGCAACAATAGCACCTTTATGATAAAAAGAAATTTTAAGATCAGGATATCCCTCTAAATGATATCCATTCACCCAGGAAAGCCAACTTGCCTCTGATAAGCTAACGGTATTAATGCCGGAGGAATCTAGCATACGCCCTAAAATCACATTCATCTCTGCGAGTAATTCAGTTATTGTCCAGCTTCCGCCTCTGGCAACCATGAGTTCACCATAATAAGTGGTAATGCCCTCGGTAATATCATGTAAATCGGAATATTGTTCCTGCGTAAAATCGTACGGCAATAATGTTTTGGGACGAATACGTTTTACATTCCACAAATGAAAAAACTCATGACTAGAAATACTTAATAAATCATTCCATAAAGGAGGTTCCATTAATTTATCTGCTGGGCCTAAAGTAATTACGGTAGAATTTAAATGCTCAACTCCATGATACGATTTATTCGCTGTTATTAAAAAAAGAAAATGATATTCCGAACAGGGGCAATTTTCAAATAAATTAATTTGCGCTTGAACAAATCCTTCAAATGATTTTTTTAATTTTTCAACCTCAAGCTTTTGTGCTCCTTCAAACCATAAATGCAATTGAAGGCTATTTATTTCAAATGTTAAATGCGTTAATTGATTACTCGCAATAAATGGGGAGTCGAGTAATTCATCCATCGTTGCAACAAAACGATTTGCATTATTTTTAGGCAATGAGGATGCAATGATAAAATCATCAGGAACATCTATCTGCATTTCTGCAAGATGATTCATCTTGTTTTTATCCATTAATAAACAATTAACTGGATTAACATAAACTAGATTTTCATTTGAAAAAGAACCTCCAGCATCTGGACGATTGAGGTAATAATTATATGTAACGGTAATTACTGAATTATTTCCTGGAAGAATTGACCATTCATGAGTACCGATTCGGGTAATTTTTGCACCCGGTTGTACTACAGTTACGGGTCCGATATTACGGTCATAATATTGACGCTCATATCTACCCGGTCTCCAATACGGCAGATTAAGTTTAAGCGGACCAAACTGATGAATTGGGAAAGTTGCTTCAATGCTTAATAAGCGAGCGGATCGTTGGGAGGTATGTAACGTGTATCGAATAGGTTCCATTCAGGCAATTTACCAAAACCCTTTGGTTTATTGAATTATTCTGTCCGAATTAAGCTACCATCCAACAACATCAATCGTGTGCTGGCTTCACTTACTTGATACCGTGCAGCTGCTAATCTTGCTCCTGCTTGCACAAAACTATTTTGAACGGTCATTAAATCTAGATTAGAAATTAGCCCTACTCGAAATTTTTCAATTGCAATCGTCAATGCCTCTTTTGCCATTTCAGAATTATTTTCTTCTAATACCAAAAGGTCTTGGCTTTGTTTCAGCATTTCCCAACCCACTTTTAGTTCTCCTTCTATCCACTGTTGTTGTTCCTGAAAGGCGAACTCAGCAATCGTGATTTCAATTCCTTTTTGAGCAATTCCGCGTTTTAAAACACCTCCTCCATAAATTATCCAATTAGCAGAAAGCAATGCATTAAAACCCAGGTTTGTGCTAAAGAGTAAAAATCCCACCTGATTTTTCACTCTTGTATATCCATAACTTACGTTTAATCCCACAGTAGGAAAATAATTTCCTCGACTCGCTTGTAATTCTTTTTTACGAATTAAAATTTGATTGGCTAATTGGGTAAGCTTTGTGTTTTTTAATATTGTTAGGGATCGCAAAGAATCATAAGATCCTTGAAACCGTAATGCTAAACTATCCACAAATAAATTATCTTTAGAAGGATTAATTCCTAAGGTTTGATTAAACTGAACCTTTGCTTGAAGCAGCTGTAATGCCTGCGTTTGATAAATACTTTTTTGACTATTTAAGTCTAATTTAGCTTGCAGGAGTTCCAATTTATTTCCATTCCCTAAAGCTATTTTTTGGGTGATGAATCGAATTCGTTCCTCCGAAACTTTAACAACCGCCTCATAGGACTTTAAGGCTTCGGTTTGCTTTACAATATTCTTATAATTCAGAATTACTGCTGCCACGGTAGTTTGTACTTGTTGTCGAAACTCAATTTGAGATTGAATGGCTTGAAGAGATAATTGATCTTTTATGGCGAACATTTTTAACCCATCAAATAATGTCCAATTTAAATCAATTGAAGAATTATTGTTTTGAGATATTGCATTATTACGATTAACGGTTTGTCCATTGGCAAACTCTTGACGGGTTTGGTTACTTGCCCAGCCCAATCCTCCATTTAACGCAACAGTAGGTAACATACCCGCATTTCCGCGATGGTTATTAAGTTCTGTTACTTCCTTTAAAGATTTATATGCTTTAATTTGATAATTATTTTGAAGCGCTATTTGAATCGCATCAGATAAAGTAAGTTTTGATTGGGCCAACGAAAGTTGAACCATAAAAAATAATCCAATAAACAATAGGAAAGATTTATTCATGCTTTCCTTCAGATGATTTTGAAGACAAATAAGTATAAATAGCAGGAATTACATATAGGGTAAGCACCAAAGAAAATAAAAGTCCGCCTACCACTACAATTCCCATCCCCGTGCGACTTTGTGATCCTGCCCCTAACGCTAATGCTATCGGTAGCGCTCCTAATACTGTGGCTAAGCTTGTCATTAATATCGGGCGCAATCTGCTTACCCCTGCTGATAAAGCAGCTTCTTGAATGGTTAATCCTTTTTCTTTTAATTGATTGGCAAATTCAACAATTAAAATACCATTTTTAGTTACTAACCCAATTAACATAATAATTCCGATTTGACTAAATATATTATTGGTTTGATTAAATAACCACAGTGAAATAATAGCCCCTGCAAGTGCCAGAGGAACCGTTAACATAATTGTAAAGGGATCAATAAAACTTTCAAATTGTGCCGCGAGAATTAAATAAACTAATAATAAAGCCAGTACAAAAGCGAATAAAGTATTGGAAGAACTTTCTTTAAAATCTCTTGAGGCCCCAGATAATTCAGTAGAAAAGCTTTCATCTAAGGTTTCTTTTGCAATATTTTCCATAGCTAAAATCCCTTCGCCCAAAGTATGACCCGGTGCTAAGCCTGCAGAAACAGTCGCAGATTGATATCTATTATAATGATATAATTGCGGTGGACTGCTTTCTTCGGAAACTTCTACCACATTATCTAATTGAATTAATTCTCCAGTATTATTTTTAATAAATATTCCGGTAAGGTCTTGAGGTTCGTCCCGATTTTCTCGATCGAGTTGACCAATTACTTGATATTGCTTTCCATTCCGATTAAAATAAGCAAAACGTTGTCCCGATAAAGCTAATTGAAGTGTTTGAGAAATATCTAAAACCGAAACGCCCAAAGCCCTTGCACGATCTCTTAAAATATTAACGCCCAGTTCCGGTTTATTAAATTTTAGATTTACATCTACTCCTTGAAATATGGGATTTTGTTGTGCCTTTTCTAAAAATTTAGGAAGGCTTTGTTTTAGGTTATTAAAATTAGAAGCTTGAATTACAAATTGAACTGGGAGACCACCAAAACCACCTGTTGAAATAGTTTGTTGTTGAATGGCAAATACTTTCGCTTCTGGCAATTGAGATAAATATTTCATTAAATATCCTGCTATTTGTTGTTGGCTTCTTTGTCGTTTATCGGGTGAACTTAATACGACCCTTGCAAACCCAGTATTGACAGCCCCCGAGCCTGCAAAACCAGGAGCCGTTACGGTTAATAACACGGTTTTTTCAGGAACAGAATCTTGGATAAAATCGGTAATCTTATTTAAAAATGCATCTGTATATTCATAGGAAGCGCCTTCGGGTGCAGTGATAATTAATCTTAACCAACTTCGATCTTCAATAGGCGCTAATTCAGTAGGTAGTTTTGGAAATAAAAAAACAATAATTCCAATAGATATGCCTAATAATAAAAATGCGATCCAACGATTTCTAATGAATTGTTCCAATGAATTTTTATAGGCGGTTTCTAATCCTATAAAAAATGGTTCCGTTGCTATATAAAATTTACTTTTTTGTAAGGGATTTTTCTTCACCAATCTCGCATTTAACATGGGCGTTAGCGTAAGCGAAACAAAAGCAGAAATTAAAACTGCGCCTGCCAATACTACTCCAAATTCTTGAAATAAACGCCCAACAAATCCTTCTAAAAATATAACCGGAATAAATACGGCAATTAGGGTAACGGAGGTAGAAATAACGGCAAAAAATATTTCATTGGTACCTTCTATAGCTGCTTTTCTGGGGGGAATTCCCTGTTCAATTTTTTTATAAATATTTTCCGTTACTACAATTCCATCATCTACCACTAAACCTGTTGCTAATACAATTGCTAATAAGGTAAGTACATTAATTGAATAGCCTAATAAATACATTAAAAAAAACACTCCAATTAAAGATACTGGAATATCAATTAAAGGTCGAAAGGCAATTAACCAATCTCTAAAAAACAAATAAATAATTAATACCACTAAAAATATAGCAATAATTAAAGTTTCTTGTACTTCATGAATGGCTAGTTGAATAAACTTTGTATTATCGAGTGCAATATCTAAATAAAAATCTTTGGGTAAATCTTTTTTAATTACCTCAACGCGTTTATAAAATTCTTCTGCTATATCTAAATAATTAGCCCCAGGCTGAGGAATTAAGGCCAACCCAATCATAGGGGTTCCTGATTGTTTTAAAATGGTTTCTTCATTATCGGCTGCTAATTCGGCAAACCCAAGTTGTTGCAGACGAATTACTTGATCGCCTTGGTTGGAAATAATTAATTCATTAAAATCTTTTTCGGTGCTCAGGCGGCCCAATGTTTTTACCGAAAGTTCGGTTTGATTGCCAGATATTTTTCCGCCGGGCAATTCAACATTTTCTCGATCCAACGCCGCTTTAATATCTAAAGGGGTAATTCCATAGGCTGCCAGTTTATGAGGATCTAATCGTAAGCGCATGGCATATCTTTTTTGTCCCCAAATTTGAACACTTGAAACGCCTGGAATGGTTTGCAATCTTTCCGCTAAAACATTTTCTGCAAAATCACTTACTTCTAATTGAGTTTGCGTATTACTTTGAACAGTTAAGGATAATATTGCATCGGCATTCGCATCGGCTTTTGAAACCGTAGGCAAACCATCAATATCCTGAGGTAATTGTCGAACCGATTGAGATACTTTATCTCTTACATCATTTGCGGCTGCTTCTAAATTGGTACCGAGATTAAATTCAACGGTAATTACTGAACTTCCTAAATTGCTGGCGGAGGAAATGGTTTTTACGCCTTCAATTCCATTTAATGATTTTTCAATGGGTTCCGTAATTTCAGATTGAATAACCTCTGCATTTGCACCCGTATAATTAGTTCTTACCGTAATTACCGGTGGGTCAATTGAGGGATATTCCCTAACTCCTAAAAAAGTATAGCCAATACATCCAAAAAGGATGATGATGAGATTCATCACAATTGCCAATACTGGCCTTTGAATACTTATGGTGGAAAGGCTACTCATAATTATTTAAATCCTTTCAACGTAACCTGCACTGGCGTTCCTGGTTTTAAGGACATATAGCCTGCAGTTATAATCGTATCTCCTATTTGTAATCCCTCCAATATTTCAATTTTTTCGTCGGTTCGTACTCCGGTAATTACTTTACGTTCTGCTGCTACACCATTTTCGGTAATTAAAACTTTTTGCCCTTTTAATATTGGAATAATTGCTTGGGTAGGCACTAATAATGCATCTGATTTTTGTAATAATTCCAATACTATTCTTGCAAAAGCACCCGGTAGCAAAGTAATACCCGCTGGAGGAAAACATAGGGCGCGTACTCCTAAAGAACGAGTTGTAGAATTAATCTCATTTTCTGTAGCCATAACTTTAGCCACTAATGTGTCCTTAATTCCTTCAACTGTAAATTTTACTTTAGCACCAGGCCTAACCATTTGTTGATATTTTTCAGGAACCGAAAAATCAACTTTCAAAGGAACAATTTGTTGTAAGGTTGCAATTGGGGAACCGGCAGAAACATAAGCACCATTGCTCATAGACCTAAGTCCTAATTTACCGTCAAATGGCGCTCGAATAGTAAGCTTTGCCAATTGCGCTTGAATTAATTGTTCTTCTGACAAGGCTACAGATAAAGCGGCTTGAGCACTTTGATATTCCTCTTCACTTATTCCTTGAACTTTTACCAACGATTTAAGACGTTCTTCTTTTTGTTTTAATAGTTGTGTTTGTGCCTTTGCTTTTTCTAGTTGTGCGGATAATTCCTGACTATTTAATTGCACCAGAATATCTCCCTTTTTTACATTTCCCCCATCTGGAATATTTAATTGGGTAATTCTCCCATTTATTTCAGAAGTAATTAAAACTTCCTCTTGTGCTTTTAAAGAACCTAATAAATATAAATCTTCACTTAATGTTATAGGTTGTAATACAATCCCTTCAACCTTTACAGGTGATTTAAGGTTTGATGTTTTTGTATTAGCGCCAGCATTCGCAGATTCAGATTCAGAAAAAATAAATTTTCCTATTATAACCAATACTACTATTAAAATAAAAATCAGTGGGAATCCTATCTTTTTCATGCTTATTCTTGCTTACTTCCCACTCGATGTTTCTTATAACTAAGGATAATTGGCATGGTTGGTTCTTTAGCCAAATTGTGCCAAATAGTTTCTAATACAAATCCGAAATTTTCTCGTTGTTCTGAAGAAATTCCTTCAAAGGCGACGGCATTTAATTTCTGAATAGTGGCATGTATTTCAGGCAAGACCAACGCAGCCTTCGGCGTTAATTTAATAAGATGTTCTCTTCTATCTTCCGGATTGGATATTCTGGTAATGTATTCCTGCTTTTCTAATTGATCAATTACTCTTACCATGGTGGCCTTATCAATTTGCAAAAAATTTGCAATGTATTGTTGATTAATAGGCTTCCCGGATTTATCTAATAAGATGAGGATAGAATAATATCTATCCAAGTCCATATGATCTAAAGCACGTGATAAGGCTCCAAAATATAATTTTCCGATTTGGGCAAAATGTCTTCCCAATGGCATCTGTCTATAAATGTCCCGATCATTCATACGCTTAGCGTAAATTTAGTTGTACCCACAACAGTTGGCAATAATAACTAATTCTTCAATACAAGAGTTCCTGTAATGCATTATATTTGTGTAATGATTAAACCCCCTTTTCTGATTTTTGGGGTCTGGATTTGGGTATTTGCAGGCATATTGAATTTACCTGCACAATCACCGAAAGGCCAAAGTCAACGATTTGAATTACTCCGAAAAAATCCGGATAGTCTAAGATTGTTCTTTCAGGCAATGCCTAAGGGAGGAGAGTTGCATCATCATTATAGTGGTGCCATTCCCGCAAATTTGTATTTTTCATTTGCCCGTAAGGCAGGGATGGGATTGGACACCATGTCTTGGAAATGGTATCCCGCGGATAGTTTAAAATCCCACAAACTAACTCCGGTACGTTCTTGGAAATCTTCCTTACAAACAGAAATTCAAGAGAAATTAAATACCCGATGGACGGTTAAAGGTTATGCCGCATCGGGGTTGTCCTCTGAAGATTTTTTCTTTCATGTATTTACTGAATTTGATCCTTTAACCGGTCCTGAATTTTGGCCAATGGGGTTTAGGTATTTATTAAATGAAGCCCGAGATCAAAAAATTAATTATAGAGAAACCATATTAATAGAACCTACACATTCCGTTTCCGCGCCATCGGAATGGAATTCAGAAATTCGAAATTTGATATTAAAAAAAGATACCAATGCTTTAAATAAGAAATTACGTCAGGTTATTCTTTCCGGCATGTTAAATAAAGCTCAAATACCTGGACTGGATTTAATAGATACATTAATGCCTAATTTGGAAAATGAATTTCCGGATCAAACCCTTCGGCTTCAATTTTATGTAGTAAGAGTAAGAGAACCTTTTGATTTTTTTATTCGATTGGCTAAATCATTTGAAATTGCTAAACAAAATAAATATTTTGTTAATGTAAATTTAGTGGCACCCGAAGATAACCCCATCGCCTTAAAAGATTATGGTTTGCATTTATGGATGTATCATTTTTGTCAGGTTTATTATTCGGGATTATCAGCTAGTGTGCATGCAGGAGAAATAACCCAAAACGAAGTAGATCCGAGCCAATTAGGATGGCATATATCTAGTTTAGTAGAAAGGGTTCATCCTCAACGAATCGGCCATGGGGTTGATGTTCCACTAGGTGAAAAGGGCGATTCCTTATTACTGGCATTATCCAACTTACGCACTGCTGTTGAAATTAATTTGAGTAGCAATAAATTCATATTAGGGGTTTCCGGAAATAATCATCCATTTATGCGGTATATAAAAGCACGTGTTCCTTTGGTTATTTCAACAGATGATCCGGCTATTCTTGAAACAAATTTAATTAAGGAATTTATTTTTTTAACCCAAACCTATCCGGATGTTGGTTATTTAGATATTCGGGAAATGATAGTAAACTCACTTGAATTTAGTTTTCTTCGGGAACCTGAATTACTAAAAAAACGTAAACAGGAACTAATTCATGCGCTTACCGCTTTTGAATCTAACTGGTTAAAATAATTTTTACACTTAACAAAACCCCGTATGTACACTGGTCTTTTACATTCTCACAAATTAGTAATTCTAATTTTTATTTTTATTTATTTGATAAAAACGATATTGTTATTATTAAATAAACAAGAATTACTAATTAAGTTTACTAAATCTGTTAAAATACCTGAAATTATTGTGAGTGTTTTGTTTTTAGGCACCGGTATTGGTTTATTATTTATGTGTGCCGAAACCTCCTTGTTTCTATGGGGAAAACTAGTAGCAGTTGCCTTATCCATACCGTTGGCGGTTATTGGTTTTCGGAAAATGAACAAAGGACTCGCTGCATTGTCGTTTGTATTATTAATTCTTGCTTATGGATTAGCTGAAATACATCGGAAAAATGTAAATAAGCCTATTTCTGTAACTTCCTCAGTAGGTAAAACCAGTGAAGAATTAGGATTAAAACTTTATACGCTGAATTGTGAAAAGTGCCATGGGCCTAAAGGAGATATGGGATTATCCGGAGCACCCAACCTTGCTACTTCAAAATTAACGCATGCGGAAAAGCTTTTAAGAATTAAGAATGGAAAAGGCGCAATGCCAGCATATGCGGCATTAGGAGAAGAGCAGCTAGAGGCAATTGTTGCCTATATTGAAACGTTTAAATAAGTTACCCTACTAATTCTAAACAAGTAAATCGTTACTTGAGCGAATGCCCATAATTAAATCGGCAAACGGAGGAATTACCCAATTGCGCTCAACAAAATGAGCTCTACATAAAACATAGGTAAATGTCCTTGGAATTTGTCCTATTTCTGATGGTAAAAATTAAGTAAGTTGCCAATCATTTATAATATGCAAACCTTTCAAGATTTTCAACAAATTTTATTTCTCGACATTGAGACTGTAAGTGGCAAAAAGAGCTATTCAGAACTTTCTGATAAAATGCAGTTACTGTGGAATAGAAAAGCGCAAACTTTGGCACCAGTTAAAGACTTACCTCCTGCCGAAGCTTATACTGAACGCGCTGCTATATATGCCGAGTTTGGGAAAATAATTTGTATTTCCTGTGGTTATTTAATTTGGCAAGATGGGGAACCTGGATTTAGAGTTAAATCATTTTATGACATAGATGAAAAATCCATTTTGCTGAGTTTTTCAGAAATGATTCAGAAAAAAGCAGGATGGAGATTATGTGCGCATAATGGGAAAGAATTTGATTATCCGTATTTATGCAGAAGATTATTAATTAATGGTATTTCGATTCCGGATATATTATCTATCCAAGGAAAAAAACCATGGGAAATATCTCATTTAGATACCCTTGAACTTTGGAAGTTTGGAGATTATAAAGCGTTTACCAGTTTAGATTTATTGGCAGCGGTATTTGACCTTCCTACTCCGAAAGAAGACATATCTGGTGCGGATGTAGGGCGTGTATTTTGGCAAGAAAATGATTTAGAGAGAATTCGTAAATATTGTGAAAAGGATGTATTTACTACCGCTCAAATATTATTAAAAATGGGAGGATTAAATCCGGTGGCACAAGATAAAATCACTTATATTGAAGGATAAAAAACATGGAATTAACAGCCTCCTGTAATTGGAAATCGGAATTAAATTTTGAAGCCGAGGTAGGAGAAATTAAATTTCCGATATCGGGGATGACAAAAGAGGATGGAAGTGCTGAAGGACTTACCCCTAAACCTTTATTATTGGTATCGTTATCCGGATGTACTGCCTTAGATGTAATTTCAATTTTAATGAAAATGCATCACAATCCGGCTTTTTTTTCAGTAGAAGCCAAAGGGGAAATTGCAGAAACGCATCCTAAAAAATTCTTATCCATTCATCTTATTTATCACTGCAGTTCCGAAGTTCCGCAATCCGCATTAGAAAAAGCTATTACCCTTTCAATAGAAAAATATTGCGGTGTTTATGCTACGCTTATTTCAGCAGTACCCATTACCTGGGAGATTAAATATGAAAATTAAAAAAGTAATTATTGCGTGTGGCATTATTGTATTATCCCTGTTAAAATTATCTGGGCAAACACAAGCCATTAAATTTGTGGATGCCGAAAAATATTGGAAGACCCCTAAAGACACAGTATTGGTAATTAATTTTTGGGCAACTTGGTGTAAACCATGTATTGAAGAATTGCCCTGTTTTGAAAAAATTAATTCTCGATTTCCCAATAAAAAAATAAAAGTGATTTTAGTAAGTCAGGATTATGCTTCAGATATGGATACTCGGGTAAATCCTTTTCTTAAAAAGAAAGGGATCATGAGTGAGGTTTGGTTAATGAATGAAAAAGACCCTAATACCTGGATTGATCGAGTAAGTCCGGGATGGTCGGGTGCAATTCCGGCAACCTTAATCGTTTTGCCCAATGGGAGCTACGAGGGATTATATGAAACTTCGTTTACCTGTGAAGAGTTATATTTGTTACTTGAACCTTTAGTCAAATAATTTATGAAAACTTTGTTGTTAATTCTACTAGTAGTTGCAGTTCCGTTAATAGGTAATGCTCAGGGCATGAGTATCGGCGAAAAGCCAGCCGTTCAATTAGCCAGTGGCTATGCCCCAGGTGATCGTGCTGAGAGTTTCTCCTTAAAAAATGTGGATGGTGCTCAGGTTTCTTTAGATAATTTCTCAGATGCAAAAGGATTTATTGTTGTGTTTACCTGCAATCATTGTCCCTTTTCAGTTGCTTATGAAGACCGGATTATTCAATTAGATAAAACCTACAAATCCTTAGGATATCCAGTTATTGCCTTAAATCCGAATGATCCACAAATTCAACCGGAAGATTCATACGATAACATGAAAAAAAGAGCGAAACAAAAAAAGTTTAGTTTTCCATATTTATTAGATGAAGGGGGTGTTTACGCGCACAAATACGGAGCTACTAAAACCCCTCATGTTTATTTATTACAAAAAAAGGCTGATGGTTTATCGGTTGCTTATATAGGAGCGATAGACAACAATAGTAAAAGTGGAGCCGAAGCAGACCAAAAATATTTAGAAAATGCTTTGAAAGAACTTATTGCTGGCAAAGAAGTAAGTGTTAAAACTACCAAAGCCATTGGATGCAGCATTAAATATTCAAAAAGTTAATTGCTTTAATTCTTTCGGTCTGAATCAGGATTAGTAATTTTACTTTTCCTGATTTTGCCTTTTCCGTATTCTAAATATTATTATTGGATAACCCTGCCCTTGGCAGGGTTTATCGGTTTGTGGATCGGCAACCATCAAATACCCCATGGGGATTTTTTTGTGTTTTGGACTTCAGGTAAACATTTTTTATCAGGAGAAAGTCTTTATTCAACCAAAGCTTCTGGATTAACTTTTTTATATACGCCATTTGCTGCCATGATCCATGCCGTATTTGGTGCATTTCCGCTAAAAACATCCTCTGCAATATTTACCAGTTTACAATTATTCTGTTTATTCGCCATTATTCGAACTTCTTGGGATTGGTTTGTAATTTCTCCCCAACAAATCTGGGGATGGGGAATATCTTGGCTTGTTACCCTTTGGTATTTTTATTTAAATATTGTTTTAGTTCAAAACAATATATTTTTATTTACTATAATATTTTATTCATTAAAAAATTATTTAAATAACAAGATATTACCCGCTATTGTGCTTTTAGCCATAGCGACATTATTTAAAATGCAATTTGTTTTATTACTAGGATGGATGATATTATATCCGGGAAGAAATAAGATATTATTGTATTTGCCATTATGTTTACTTGTAGGGGTTGGGATCCCTATGTTATTTCGTCAAGAATATTTTTTAATCGATTGGAAAGAATATTATCATTTCTTTTGGTCAGAGTTAATACGCCCTTCCGTATTTACGGATTATCGAAACCAGTCTCTTTTGCCTAGTTTAACGAGATTATTTAATGTGCCAACCTTGAATGCAAATTATGCACCTGTTCAAATCGGATGGATTCATTTTGCGTATTTAAGACCTGCGGTAAAAATTATTTCGATCTTGCTATATTTCTATACCCTAATAAATGCTTATGTAAGAAGTCCTAATAAACCTCATCTATCCGGAGCTGCCCATATTTTAGTGGTGTGTTTATTAATCTCGCCGTTAACGTGGACGCAACATTTGGTATTTCTTTGGTTAGCCCCTTGGTATATTGTTCCGAAAAGTTTTAACAATTGGAAAAATTTATCGCTATTGATATTTACGCTTCCTATTTTAACCTGGTCATATTTTTGGGGAACGGAATTTCAGTTTTATGTGTACTCTTTAGGTATTTTTACAGGGTTAATTCTTATGACATGGATCATACTCTGTTTTTACAAACCATCAGTCTCACAAATTCAATAAATCACACGATCAACACAATGCCTTTATTTACCTTGATTTTTCGAATGGGATTGTTTTTTGCTTTTTTAGTATTAATTGATTTATATGCATTTCAAGGAATTAAACATTTAACCCAGAATATATCTTCAGATCGTTGGAAATTAATTATTAGAATTTCCTATTGGGTAATTACTATTGGATTTTATCTCTTACCGCTTTCATTATTTTTAATACCCTCTGCAAAAAATGGACCCAGCAGCAAATGGGTTACTGCTACTATAGGGACATTTGTATTACTTTATTTACCTAAACTTACCTTTATAATTTTTTTACTATTCGATGATATAATTATCTGGATACAATGGATTATTCAAAAAATAAATGGATTTAAGACTTCTGGAAGCAATGAAGTTTCAGGCAATTATTCAACCCTTACGAGATCAGATTTTTTAGTAAAATCAGGGGCATTTCTGGCTATGTTACCCTTCGCCTCTGTTGCTTATGGAATTTTAAAAGGTAGGTATGAATATGTTGTTAGAAATGTTAAAGTTCCGATTAAAAATTTACCCTCCGATTTTGAAGGTTTTAAAATATTACAAATTTCAGATTTACATACTGGCAGTTTTGATGATAAAGAGGCTGTTGCAAAAGGGTTTGAATTAATTCATTCGCAAAAAGCTGATATAATTTGTTTTACAGGAGATTTAGTAAATAATAAAACAGAGGAAGCCCTCCCCTATCAAGATTTATTATCTGGACTTTCTGCACCCATGGGGGTTTATTCCATCTTGGGAAATCACGATTATGGGGACTATGTTCGGGATTGGAGGCCGGGTGAAAAGGAACAAAACTTTAAGGATATGCTTGCTTTTCATGAAAAGGTGGGCTGGAAATTAATGATGAATGAGCATACCATTTTAACCAAAGGTACAAGCTCTATTGCATTAATTGGGATAGAAAATTGGGGTGCTCGTGCTGGCTTCCCAAAATATGGTAAATTAGATATGGCTATTGAAAATATGCCTGAAGTACCTGTGAAAGTTTTATTATCGCATGACCCTTCCCATTGGGATGCTCAAGTACGCACGAAATATCCTGAAATTAATTTAACCTTATCCGGACATACACATGGTTTTCAATTTGGGGTTGATATATTAGGTTATCAATGGAGCCCGGTGCAATTTATATATAAACAGTGGGCTGGACTTTACCAAGAAAATCAACAGGCTATATATGTTAACCGGGGATTTGGATTTATTGGATTTCCAGGAAGAGTAGGTATTTTACCTGAAATAACTGTGTTGGAATTAACCCAAGCTTAATTAATAATTATTTATTCGCTCCTACCTTTTTCATTTTATACAACATATTATTTATTTCTTCTGGTTTTCTAAATCGTATTCTTCCTAGACGGGTAATACGAACGGGATTAAATCCACAATAATTTAAGGTGGCTGCTTTTAAAAAATGATAGTCAGCATTTCGATAAACTGCCCAAATCCAAAAGGAGGGGGCATCAGAAGTACAAATTAAATGTGAACTTCTACCCTTTAATAATTTATCTTGAAAGGGATCATTTTCATGATGTTTAAAGGCAAAACCTGGCAAAAGTGTTCTATCTAAAAACCCTTTAAATGCAGCAGGTACGCTGCCCCACCAAAGGGGATAAAAAATCACCCATTTATTACACCAGGAAATATTTTCCTGGGCAATAATTAAATCCTTTTCTAAAGGTTGGATTGTTTTATATCCTTTATGTAAAACAGGGTCGAATTGCAAATTCGCAATATCCTGCCGACGAACTTCATGGCCGGCGGATAATGCTCCGGCTGCATAGGCATCTGCAAGGGAAGTGCACAAGCTATCCCCATCAGGATGGGCAACAAACAAGTATATTTTCATTATAAAACTCGTTTAAAAAACTAAGATTATTTTAGTTTAACATTATTTAAAACAATAGCCGTGAAATAAATAATGAAAATCCTCTTTGATAAATCATTATTTTTCAAGAAAATTCAAAAGGAGTATGAAATCCTATTCTTAAATTAATAAATTAAAATAGAACAGCTAATTAATTACTATAATTAAATGTTCTATAAGATAAATTTGACTGATTATTAAATTTTAAAAAATGATCTACGTCACTTTTTCTTAAAATATAATTCTTAAACAATCTAAGCTTGAGAGGTATTTTTATTTTTCCAACGAAAAAACAAACCAATTAAAATAAGGATCATATCCAATAAAGTAATCCCAAGGCACCATTGTTCATAAACCCAATTTACATAACCTGAATGATTCGCTCCTGTCACTGCCATAATTGAGAAAACCAAATAAACAGGAAAAATTAAAAGGGGGCGTAATAAATCCTGGTCAAAACGATATCCCATAGGATTTACCACAAAATAAAACAAGGACAATTGAATGATAATCATGGTTAGATTAGATGCCAACTGCTCCCAAGTGCTACAAAGTGGATTGGTAAACACATCCACACAAGCATTCATTTGCATGCCATACCACATATCCCATACGCAGTAGGTTCCCCAAATAATTAATAGGGCAACTAATAGCCACTTAAATAGATTATTTATTTTCATAAATTAGATAGGATTAAATAATAGTAAAACGTGATAAATAATTGGAAGAGAAAATTTACTCTGATTTTTCAACTCGGGAAACCCGGATATTATATTTTTCAATTAAAGAATCTTGTGCTTCTCTAAGTTGTTTTTCAATTTGCATAGCCCCCATTTCAAGTAATTGAAGTCCCATTAATTGGGCTTTAATATCTTCAACTGAAGTGGTATCATTTCCAGCGACAGCTAAAATACCGGGATAAGCGCTTGCTAAGAGACCATCATAATATTTTAGTAAATCTACCATTAATTTTTTCATGTTCGCCCCTCCGGGGATAGTATCTACTGATGACAATTTGGGTATCCATTCGCGAACATTATTTTGAAGGGACAACAACTGCTGATGAGCGCTAGCGGTATCTTTTTTCTCAATTAAGGAATTAATACTATCCATTTTTTCAACCAGCCTAATTTGATACTGAATAATCGAATCATTATAAGCTAATGCCTTGTCTTTATCAGAATGACAAGCCAGAAGAAAAAAAAGAGGAAGAATAAAAATTAAGCTCCGTGACATTTTTTATATTTTTTACCTGATCCACAAGGACAGGGGTCATTAGGGCCAACTTTGGGACCCACCCGAATAGGTTCTTTTTTAGCAGGCTCTTCTGCAGGTTCAGGTGCCCCATTTTCTCCTGTTGGCAAGGCTCTTCCGGCATCCTCATGGCGCGCTTTCAAACGGCTAAAGTCATCCCGAGGAGCTAGGGGTGCGCCGGTTTTAACGGGTGCATCACTACTGGCAATTTCAGCCTTGAAAAGGAAGCTTATTACTTGTAAATTAATCTCCTTTAACATTTGCTGAAACAGTTCGAAGGCTTCAAACTTATACACGAGCAAAGGATCTTTTTGCTCATACACGGCATTTTGAACCGATTGACGAAGATCATCCATTTCTCTTAAATGGTTTTTCCATTTATCATCAATTAAGGCAAGGGATAAGTGTTTTTCGAATTCATCCGGAATAAACAATCCTTGTGTATCCAACACATCGTCAATTTCCAGCATGAGTCGAATAGATCTAACTCCATCCACAAATTTTATTTCGACAAATCGAACTTCCGGTTTATCACGCTTAATTCTGTTGAATCCTTCCAAAGTTTCCTGCGCTAATTTCAAACGCTTACGGTCATAGTATTCTCTAGCGGTTTGGTATAGCTGTTGGGTTAAAGTAGATTCAGAGGCTTCACTTAATTCTTTTTCACGGAAGGGGGGATCAATTGCTAACAAACGGAAGGCTTCTAAACGAAGACCTTCTGCATCATGCCCTTGTTGGTATCGTTCGATTAAGGTTTGGCATAAATCGAACAACATATTATCTAGGTCAATTTTAATTTTATCTCCAAACAATGCATTTCTTCTTCTTCGGTAAATTACTTCCCGTTGAGAGTTCATTACATCATCGTATTCCAACAATCTCTTTCTCATTCCAAAGTTGTTTTCTTCAACTTTTTTCTGAGCGTTTGTAATGGTTTTAGAAATCAAGCTACTTTGGATTACTTCCCCTTCTTTCAAGCCCATTCTATCCATCCATTTAGAAATTCTTTCTGAGCCAAAGAGTCGCATCAAATCATCTTCAAGCGACACAAAAAATTGTGAGGAACCCGGATCCCCTTGACGACCGGATCTACCTCTCAACTGACGATCCACCCGTCTAGAATCATGTCTTTCTGTACCAATAATTGCTAATCCTCCAGCATCTTTAACCCCTTCTCCCAGTTTAATATCCGTTCCTCTTCCGGCCATATTGGTAGCAATGGTAACCGTTCCTGATTTCCCCGCTTCAGCTACTATTTCTGCTTCTCGCTGATGAAACTTTGCATTTAACACATTATGCCGAAGGTTTCTAAGTTTTAACATACGGCTCAACAATTCAGAAACCTCAACAGAAGTAGTTCCTACTAATACCGGTCTATTTTCGCTGGTAAGTTTTACAATCTCATTAATTACTGCATCATATTTTTCACGTTTGGTTTTATACACTAAATCGTCAGCATCTTTACGTATAATATTTCTATGGGTAGGAATAACGACCACGTCCAATTTATAAATTTGGTATAACTCAGCTGCTTCTGTTTCAGCGGTTCCTGTCATTCCAGAAAGTTTATGATACATCCGGAAAAAGTTTTGAAGCGTAATCGTTGCAAAAGTTTGGGTAGCTGCTTCTACACGTACATTTTCCTTTGCTTCGATTGCCTGGTGCAGTCCATCTGAATATCTTCTGCCTCCTAATACACGCCCAGTTTGTTCATCTACAATTTGTACTTTCCCTTCTTGAACAATGTATTCAATATCCTTTTCAAAAAGCGTATACGCTTTTAATAATTGTTGAATCGAATGAAGTCGTTCTGATTTTTCAGCATATTGACGAGAAAGATCATCTTTAATTTTCAATCGTTCTTCATCTTTTAAGGAAGTATTTCCTTCGATTTCAGAAAGCAGGGATGCTATATCAGGAAGTACGAAAAGATCAGGATCTTCACCCGTTTGGGTGATTAATTCCCGACCCTTATCGCTCATTTCGATTTGATTGTTTTTTTCATCTATGGTAAAAAACAATTCATCATCTACCACGTGCATATTCTTTGAATTATCCTGCATATAAAAACCTTCGGTTTTTTGCAGAATAGATTTCATGCCTGTTTCGCTTAAATATTTGATTAAGGGTTTACTTTTAGGTAACCCTTTATAGGCTCTGAATAAAGCTAATCCTCCTTTTTCGGTATCTCCTTTTTCAATTAATTTTTTTGCATCGTTTAATAAAGTATTGACCAATTTCTTTTGTTCAGAAACCAATCGTTCAATTCTAGGTTTCCATAAATGAAATTCATGTTTTTCCCCTTGGGGTACTGGGCCTGAAATAATCAAAGGTGTTCTTGCTTCATCCACCAGCACAGAATCCACCTCATCAATAATTGCATAATGATGGGGTCTTTGCACCAAATATTCAGGATGCGTAACCATATTGTCACGTAGGTAATCAAATCCAAATTCATTATTGGTTCCGAAAGCAATATCAGCTTGGTAGGCTAATTTTCTTTCATCAGAATTTGGTTCATGTTTATCGATACAATCGACTGTTAATCCATGAAATTGAAATAATGGGCCGTTCCATTCCGCATCCCGTTTTGCGAGATAATCATTCACGGTTACGATGTGCACTCCTTGTCCTGATAAGGCATTGAGATAAGCGGGTAAGGTAGAAACCAAGGTTTTTCCTTCCCCAGTTGCCATTTCAGAAATTTTTCCTTGATGTAAAACGATACCTCCAATGAGCTGAACATCATAATGAACCATATTCCATTCAATTTCAACCCCTGCCGCAATCCATTTATTCGACCAAATGGCGTAATCTCCTTCAATTTTTACATTGGTTTGTTCTACCGCTAATTCTCTATCCCAATCCGTAGCCTTAACTCTTATTTCTTTATTAATTGACCATCTACGCGCAGTTTCCTTAACAACTGCAAAAGCTTCTGGAAGAAGAATTAATAGTACTTCTTCGAGTTGACGATTACGTTGTTTTTTAAGTTTATCTAAATCAGCAAACAGAGCCTCCTTGGTTTCATATTCAAGGGCTTGTTGGATTTCCTGATGAAGGTTAATTATTTCTTCATGAATTGCTTGAAGATGTTCAGAGATACGATTTTTAAAAGTTTCAGTTTTAGCCCGTAAAGCATTATCATCAATTGATTTTAATAACTCAAATTGTTGATTGATTTCTGCCACCAAAGGAAGCAGATCTTTTACGTCTTTATCTTTTTTAGACCCAAAAAGTTTTGTTAAGAAGGATATCATAAATATCAGAGAATGCGAAGATAAAAGGGATGAATAACTAAGGTTAGAAATCCCATATTTTAGGATTGGTAAAATTAGTTAAAAGACGGGGAAGGGAACTAAATATCGTGCCGGGGATTATTGGACCGGATATTTCATTAGTATTTCTGCCATTTCGGCATGTATAAAAGCGTTGGTAGCTAAGATTTCGTTTGCATATAAAACCGAATTTGATCCTGAGAAGGTAGAAACTTTCCCACCGGCTTCTGTAACGATCAACATACCTGCGGCAATATCCCAAGGTTTTAACCAGGATTCAAAATAAGCATCAAATCTACCACAGGCTGTCCAAACTAAATCTATAGAAGCTGCACCGGGTCTGCGTAAGCCTTGGGTTTTTTGCAACATTTCTTTAAATGCGTTTAGATATGCGTCCATGTGGTCAAACCAGGTATAGGGAAAACCCGTAGCCACCAAGCTTTCCGAAAGGGTTGGTGTTTGAGATACATGGATGGGTTGACCGTTTCTAAATGCTCCGGTTCCTAAACCTGCACTAAACAGTTCATTTCTTTCGGGGTCATACACACAACCGATTATTACTTGTTGATTTAGTGCAAGCGCTACACTTACACCATAAATAGGAATTCCATGGATAAAATTTGTAGTTCCATCGAGGGGATCAATAATCCAGGTGTATTCATTTCCTTCAGCGGCACCTCCTTCTTCATTTAAAAAACCTGCACCTGGAATTAAAGATTTTAAAGCTTCTGTTAATTGGGCTTCTGCTGTTCGATCTACATAAGAAACGAGATCATTTCTACCCTTCTTCTCTATCTGATTTTGAGTAAACTTTGTACGTTCTTGTTTTATCCAATCTCCTGTTTCTATGACCAGCTTTTCTAATGCTCTTTGACAATTTTCCCTATTCATAGTGTAAAGATAGAAAGGATAAAAACAGGGAAACCCTACCTTTGATTAATGAGAACAGAAAACGAGATATTCCCGCTAGAAATCGTAATTGTAGGTACCGGAGGATTAGCGACAAGTCTTTATCCTGCATTATCTCAGCATCATCAGGTTTCCTTAGTTTCCAGAAACCCTATAGTGGCAAGGGTTCGCTTTCCTGATGCTACAATTTATTCTTTTGATCAATTACCTGAAAGTGCTGATTTAATCATACTTGCCGTTCCAGATGATGTTTTGAATGAAATGGTAACTTTATTTATTAAAATCCCACCCAGAATTGGTATTGTTCAAGTGTCTGGGGCGGGGCAATTAAATCCTGATCTATTGGGAAATATTCCATTTGGCGTTTGGTATCCTTTACAAACCTTTAGCCGGATGCGTCAAATCCCAATTAACCAGATTCCGATTTTGATTGATTGTACTGATGATATACTTAAGAATGTACTTCAATCTATTACCTTAAGCTTACATGCCCAAGTTATTTATTGTGATGCAGAAACTCGGTTAAAAGCCCACCTCGGTGCGGTGTTTGCGAATAATTTTGGAAATTATTTATTTGGAATTTCTTCTGAATTAGCCTACCGAGCAGGACTGCCAGAAGATCTATATCAGGAGTTATTACAAGAAACCTTAGCTAAGTTTACGGTACTCGGTGCTGAAAAAGCGCAAACAGGTCCAGCTACAAGAGGAGATGAAGTAAGTCAAAAACGACATACAGAATTACTTCAGGAATGGGCATCTGAGTATTTATTTTTATACGAAGAATTTACTCGGCTGATTAAAAATAATCATCCCCATGAATCCTAATTTAATTCCGAAAAACATCTTCCATAATTTGTAAGCTTTCGGGTTCTTGAAAACCTTCGATGTGATGAAGATAGTATTTGATAATTCTCAGGATAAGAGCTTTTCGTTCCTCTTTATGGATGATAATATCTTTTGCTTCTTCTGCTGATTTTGTACAAAATTGATAAACCAATTCAGCGATTTTATCATTTCCACGGGTAGATTCTTCAATTCTCCCAGATTCAATATCAAAATAGAAAGAAGAACAGTTTTCCCTAACATCTGCGTAAGGCATAAACCCAACAAATCGTGTCAAATGCAATAAAAACCAAGATAATTGAGCAAAAACAGTTCGACTCTCTGTATCCATCTCCATAAGCACTTTTAGAATAAAATCGTATAAGTCCAGATTTTTTTCTTCTTCTTTCAGACAATTTCTCAGGATTTCAAGCATCAAAAACGCTGAGGTGATTTTTACAGGATCCTGATTTAAGGATTTATAATAGTAGAACAGACGAGCGTCGCTTAAATATTGAATGGACTTGTTTTCCTTTTGAAAATAATCAATTACAACAAGATTTAGGGGTTTAAACAAATTAGATTTTGCCTGACCTTTTGCTCCTTTTCCAGCTCGTACTAAAAAAGTTTTTAATCCTTGTTGACGGGTAAAAATGGTGGTAATAATAGAAGACTCTCCATAAGGAATAGAACGAAGCACAATTGCCTCCGTTTTTATCATCATACAGGATAGGTTCTAGCCAATCGGATTTTTACGGGTAGGAGTTTTGCCGACAACTCCAATACTTTTGTTTCTTCAGGATATACCTTTAATAAATTATTAATTTCTGCTAACGAGTTTATCGTTTCATCACTTGAACCCAATGGAGACAAGGGGTTATCCGGAAAAAGCCAAGTTTCTAACCAGTCGAATTGTCGGCTTTGATGTAAAGAATGGATTAGATCCATACTATTTATTCTCATCCCTGAATCATTAAATGGAGAGAGCAGTAAAACTTTAACGGTATTCAGAAAAGTATTTATTAAATCATACTGCAATTCCCATCCATTGGGGTTTGTCAATAATACCTTCCGGTGAGTACTGGACAAGGGCAGATTGGGAATCATCTGTTCACTCAGTTTGGCAGATATTTTTTTGTTTAAAAAATAGGCATCCTCAGGTGTTTCAAAATTAGTATCCGGAATTATAATAACAGGATTTACAAATTGGGTATAGGTTGCAAAATCGCGAAGAAAAATTTCATCTTTCAGATTCGAAGGCGATAAATAAAGTAAATGGCAGCTGCGTTTCATGGTTTTGGAATAATTGCCAATTTAGCAACACAGGCGCTTTCTTTTTGGTTTTCTGAATTAGCAGAAAAAACCAAATATACCCCTGTACTCATTTTCTGGTTATTAATGTCTTTTCCATCCCAAATGCCTTGTCCACCTAAAGACTCTAGTTCCTTAACCAATTGGCCGGTGGCAGTGGTAATTCGAAAAGTAGTGCTTTCCATACTTCCTTTAATGGCAATCATTCCCTCGTAGTTTTCATATATTGGGTTTGGGTAAACTTGTAAGGTATCACAAGCTGATAAAGGCTCTATTGCTTCTCCTTGCCAACTGATTAATCCTAAGTCAGTACTAATAAATACTTCGCCGTTATCCGGATTAATATGGATGTCCTGTATAAAATTGGAAAACAGAGGACTATTTTCGGTATTGTAAGCGGCTAATTGTTCAGTGCCATCTGCCGACATTAGAAATAATCCATTACGAGTGCCAATCCATTTTCTATTTTGTCCATCAACTGCAATAGAATATACCGGTTCATTAGTGAATAAAGGTCTTCGGTTAAATACGGGGCGTTGTGCATCAATGTTAGCACTACTAAAAACAGCTGTTGGGTTGTAAAACACTCCTATTCCAAGAGAGGTGCCTACCCAAATTCTGCCTTCTCTATCTTTTATTAAACAGTTAATTGATTCTGAAGGAAGAGCGCCTTGGCCTTGTGTGGTGGTAAGGATTCGTTGACGGTGCGTGGCTACATTCGTTAAATCGTTTCTATCATCATATACTAAAATACCTTGACCACTAGAAACAATCCATTTATACCCTGCATTATCAATGATGAGATTTCTAACCCTATCGCCTGAGGTAGCTAATGAATAACTATACCAATTTCCTGCTTTAGTTCTTACTTGTAAAGGATAGGTTCCAAATACAGTGGTCATCCACAGGTTTTTGTTTCGGTCTAATTCTAAATCATAAACACGAATATCTACTTCAACTCCATTTACCTTTGTTCGTCCTTTTATTCCGCTATTTTGCCCATTATAAAAAAATACTAAATATCCATTTTTAACTTCTGCCAATCCTTGCTGAAATGATCCGCACCAGGCGGTATTAGAATCTTCATCATATTCGATACAAGAGAAATCCATCGAACCTTCATTGGTTAAAGTGCCGTTATTTTTAGTCAAGTGCCTCCATCCGTTTTCTGAATGGTAATAATAAATTCCACTAGCATCATAAGCGGGAATTGAAGGGGGAACAACTCCTCGAGGTGCGATATAAAATTCTTTTCCTGAGCCCCCTAACTGGGTAGAATAGTTATTATAAGGACCAAAAGGTTTGATTATAGATTCCGAATAATTATTAAAAACAGTTAGTCCTTTTTGCTTCTCACAAATAAAAAATTTAAGTGGGTTGTTTCGAAATGGAAATACACTTTGAGGATCTTCCGCAAACCATACTACTTCAGTTCCAGTGGGAAAGATGGCATCTATTCTTAAGGGCATGGTCACCGCCAACATTCCACTTTCATAAGACAAATGGCGAATCGGTCCATACTGCGTAAGGGCAGGCTTAACCCAACCGGTATCAACCTTTTCATAAATTGTATCCCCATAATTGACGAACAATTTTGTTGCACTCCCCGCTAAAAATCGGCTGCTATTTACTTGGGGCGACAACCCCTGTATTGAAACGGGTGACCATGCTTGTCCATCAGCTAAATTCGGAAAACTTAAAGATGCACTAAATAAACCATTGGTGGTTGTAGCATACAGTGTATTATTATAAATAAAGATATCATATACTGGTGTACCTGCTTCATTGGTGCCTATTTTACTAAAGGTATTCCGTGTTTCATTTTTGATTAAATCATATTGTACAATCCCAAAACCTGTTGCGATGTATAAATATTGAGTATTAGAAATAATTTGGTTTATTCTTTTATTTCCAAATAACTGCGTTCGACTAATATCCGTAATAACTGAAATTTCTTGAGAAGGGTCCTGAAAGTAATTTATAGTTCCTTCTTCATATCCAATTACAATTAAATTATGCAGAGAATCATGAAAAATGGTAGTTGAATTTAAATCACTTAAACCTTCTGGAGTAGAAAAGGTTTGAATACTTTGTTCTTGCTCATCATACGTAAATAAACCGCCAGAAGTAATTACATAATATACTCCTCCTTTGTAGGCAATTTCTTTACAACTATTATGGCTTACATATGCTTTCCATTTACCGATTGGACTACTATTTTGAGCCATTAATAGTAGCGAAAAGAAAAGGGTATAAATCCCGACTAAAAGTTTTTTAATGGTGTTAATCATTTGAAAAAAATCAATTTAATAGCAATAATTAACATTAATACTCCAAATACTTTTTTCAAATATAGTTCAGGGGTAATTATTGCGAGTTTACTTCCTGCCCAGGAACCGAAGACAAATCCGAGCCCCAGTAAAAGGGCAACTCTAAAATCAACATTTCCCTCTTTGTAATAATTCCAAACAGCAAGTGCTACTACGGGCATCATTAACATTGCCAGTACCGTGCCTTGTGCTTGATGTTGGCTAAATTTCATAACCAACACCAATGCTGGAACCAACACTATTCCACCGCCAATTCCAACCAACCCACTTAGAATTCCAGCTGAAAGGCCTATAATCAGCAACCAAATTATTTCATTCATATTTAAGGTTCTAGACATATTTCAGAAATTACTCAAAGTTATTAATAAACACGGGTAACCTTGACAAGCTTATTTAGAAATGATGGATGGAAGATATCCATTGAATTCAAGGAATCTCTTAGATTTGTAATTTCCGATTTACCTGAAGGATGAAACCTTTGATTCCCCCGATTATATTAGCTTCCAAATCTCCTAGAAGACATCAACTTTTAAGAGATGCAGGGATTCCCTTTCGGGTGATGGTAAAAGACTTATTAGAAGTTTACCCAGAAGAGTTGTCTCCACCAGAGATTGCTGCATACCTTGCTGAATTAAAAGCCTCTCCATTTGCAGAAGAAGCTCAATCCTCCTTGATTATTGCAGCCGATACGATTGTTTGGGATACCACACAACTTTTAGGAAAACCTGCCGATCGGAAGGACGCTATTCGAATATTAACGCAACTTTCCGGCAGAATGCACCAGGTAATTACTGGCATTCATTTACACCATCAAGAATGGCATCATTCGTTTACGGAAACCACGAATGTTTACTTTAAACCTTTATCCATAGATCAGATTGAATGGTATATAGATCATTTTTCTGTTATGGATAAAGCTGGCGCCTATGGCATTCAAGATTGGGCTGGCCTAACTGCGGTAGAACGAATAGAAGGTGATTTTTATAATGTGATGGGGTTGCCTGTTTGTCGTCTCGTAAAAGAAATCGAAACAAAATTTTATTTGCCTTTTCAATCTCCTAACTTCAATGATACAACTTAGTGTAAATGTCAACAAAATCGCTACCCTAAGAAATGCAAGGGGAGGCAATCTTCCCAATGTTCAGCAAGTAGCATTAGATTGTGTACGTTTTGGCGCGCATGGAATTACTGTTCATCCTCGCCCAGATGAGCGGCATATTCGAAAAGAGGATGTTATTCAGTTAAAATCTATTTTGCCTTGTGAACTTAATGTTGAAGGCTATCCCTCAGAGGAATTTATGCAACTTGTAATCGCCTGCAAACCAGCTCAAGTTACTTTGGTTCCTGACCCTCCCAATGCCATTACCTCTTCAGCCGGTTGGGATACACACGTGCACAAATATTTTTTGAAAGAAATAATTCAACGCCTAAAAGATGCTGGGATTAGAACTTCAATTTTTGTGGATGCTTCCTTGCCAATGATTGAAGGGGCAGCGAAAATCCATACCGATAGAATTGAATTATACACCGAGGCGTATGCCTCTAATTATGAAAGAAATGCCGAAGAGGCCATAGCGCCTTATATTCTATCTGCCAATGCTGCAAATGGATTGGGATTACAGCTTAATGCCGGGCATGATTTAAATCTTCAAAATTTACAATACTTTGCTGAACATATCCCAGGCTTATATGAAGTTTCCATCGGTCACGCGTTAATTTGTGATGCCCTTTATTTGGGTTTGGAAAACACCCTTAAGTCGTATTTAAACTGTTTGCAAATTTCTTAACACCTAATGCAGGATAACTCCAAGGAATCGAATAGGCTATGGATTAAATCCTCTGCCGGAAGGATGAGAATTATTGCCCATGCAGAAGGGACTTCTTATTTATTATTACTCGGAATAGCTGTTCCCCTAAAATACATCTGGCATATGCCTGAATTCGTAAAAATCATGGGAATGATTCATGGGGTATTGTTTATTGCCTATTGTATTTTACTGGTAGAGAGAACCCTGCGTTGTAAATGGACTTTCTTGGAATTCTGTTTTGCGGGCTTAGCTTCCCTTATTCCGTTTGGTACTTGGTGGGCAGATAATAAATTATTTTATAAAGCTTGGGTAGAGGATAATAGTAAAGAAGGATATAATAGATAAGGTAAATATTTTAAAAAAGGCAATACGTTATAAGTATTGTACCCCGTAGGGGAATCGAACCCCTGTTTCCTCCGTGAAAGGGAGATGTCCTAACCGCTAGACGAACGGGGCGGTTGTAATAAATAGAGGCGCAAAATTGGGCATTTTTTCTTCGTCTGTCAAGTTTTTTCTATTCTACCCAAAGATATTGTCATTTTAAACCTTTATTCTACATTGGAAATCCCTTAACATCCCACTACTTTTGCATTACTAAAGTATTTTTAAATTTTCGCCTTATGTCAAAAATCACTGTTGGGATTAATGGTTTTGGTAGAATCGGGAGATTGGTTTTCCGTGCGCTACTGCAAAATCCAAATGTTTCTATTGTTAAGATTAACGATCTTACTGACAATCACACCTTAGCACATTTACTAAAATATGATTCGGTGCAGGGAAAATTTAAAGGAGAAATTAGTGCCGATGATTCCTTTTTATATGTTAATGGAAACAAAATTATTTGTAGCGCCGAAAAAGATCCGGCAAACTTAAATTGGAAAGATGCCGGGGTTTCTATTGTTATTGAATGTACCGGAAGATTTACCGAACGAGAAAAAGCAAATCTTCATTTACAAGCTGGCGCGGATAAGGTGATTATTTCTGCTCCTGCAAAAGGGGAGGATGCAACTATTGTATTAGGGGTAAATGAGAATATCTTAAAACCGGATATGAAAGTAATTTCCAATGCATCTTGCACTACCAATTGTTTGGCCCCTATGGCCAAAGTATTAGATGACCATTGGGGAATTGACTCCGGCTATATGACCACAATTCATGCTTACACTGCTGACCAAAATCTTCAGGATGCCCCTCATAAGGATTTAAGAAGAGCTCGTGCTGCAGCCTATTCAATAGTACCTACCTCTACAGGTGCAGCCAAAGCGGTTGGATTAGTATTGCCTCATTTAAAAGGAAAACTAGATGGAACCTCCATGCGGGTACCAATTCCAGATGGTTCTTTAACTGACCTTACGGTTATTCTTAAAAAGGCTGCCACCAAAGAAGAAATTAATGCCGCTATGTTAGCTGCTTCACAAGGTTATTTAAAAGGCATTTTAGAATACTGTGTTGACCCTATTGTATCTATTGATATTATTGGAAATCCACATTCCTGCATTTTTGATTCCTTGTCAACTGCTTCTATGGGGACCTTGGTTAAAGTATTAGGTTGGTATGATAACGAATGGGGATATTCTTGTAGAGTAGCGGATTTGGTGAGCAAAATCTCTGTTTAATTTAATATTCCTCATTTCTTTCCTTCCAATATGATCACGATTGACCAGGCTGACTTAATAAATAAAAAGGTAATTATTCGGGTGGATTTTAATGTCCCCTTAGATGCTAAAACCTTTGCCATTACCGATGATGTAAGGATTCGGGAAGCATTACCTACCTTAAATTATTTATTAAGTCAACCGGTTGCGTTAATTATTATGTCCCATTTAGGAAGACCTAAATCAGGACCAGAGGAAAAATATAGTCTGATTCATTTGGTTGCCCCTTTGAGCGAGTTACTCGGTCGACCTGTTCAATTTGTTGCCGATTGTATGGGCGAAAAAGCGGAACAAGCTTGCAAAGCCCTTCAACCGGGAGAGGTATTGTTGTTAGAAAATTTGCGCTTTTATCCAGAAGAAGAAAAAGGAGATAAAACCTTTGCCGAAAAATTAGCCAGCTATGCAGACGTATATGTAAACGATGCCTTTGGTACCGCACATCGGGCGCATGCTTCAACGGCCGTAATTGCACAGTTTGTGAAAGAAAAGTATGCGGGGTTTTTATTAAAGAAGGAATTGGATAATGCGCACAAGGTTTTGCAAAATGCGGAAAGACCTTTTGTTGCTATTATGGGTGGTGCTAAGGTTAGTGATAAAATTGTATTGATTGAAAATCTATTAGACCTTGTAGATGCTATTATTATTGGGGGAGGAATGACCTACACTTTCCTTAAAGCCTTAGGAAACCCAATAGGGAAAAGCCTTTGTGAAGAAGATAAATTAGACCTTGCAAATGAAATATTAACTAAAGCTGATAAAAAAGGAGTAAAAATATTATTGCCTGTTGACAGTATTATTGCAGATAAATTTGCTGCGGAGGCAAATACACAAATAGTGGATAATGCACATATCCCTGCTGAATGGATGGGATTAGACATTGGCCCTAAATCATTAGAGGCTGCAAGTCAATTAATCCTCTCTGCCAAAACCATCTTGTGGAATGGCCCTATGGGAGTTTTTGAAATGCCTGCTTTTTCTAAAGGTACTTTTGGTATTGCCCAAGCAGTAGTAGATGCCACTTCCAAAGGTGCATTCTCCTTGATTGGGGGGGGTGATTCTGCAGCAGCGATTTCAAAAGCAGGATTAACAGACCAAGTATCTTATGTATCTACCGGTGGGGGTGCGTTGTTAGAATACATGGAAGGAAAAGTATTGCCCGGAGTAGCAGCTTTAGGGTAAGCTTAATCGTTTTTAATTATTAAACGATAACAAGTATTTTCTTTTTTTACGTAATACATTCCAGCTGAAACACCTAATAAACTGTAGGGTCCAGCCCCGGTATAGGTATTGATTTTTATACCTGATAAGTTATACAATTCTAAAACATCCGATGTATTAGAATTGTCTATTTCGAAATAATCCTTTGCTGGATTTGGAAATATTTTTTGAGATTGCTTTTCTTTATTTATTTCAGTTGATAAATGATAATCATTGGGTAAATAATAAACATATAGGTCCGCTCCTGTTGGGGGTTGTTCCGAATACTTAAATCGCGTTCCATAAATAATTAAACCATTACTATCTTTTTGAATTCCTCTTTGAACATAAAAAGCTAAAGAATCCAACAGCTCGGTTTTAGGGGTAACTCCTGTTTTAACGCCTACAGGAAGCTGGTTTTGTCGATATCCTTCTCCGGGTATCCAATAAGCAGTAAGGTTGGGAGTCCAGGTGTGCCAAAGGGAATCACCGGATATTACTAATCCATTTCGAGGCACTGCATCATTATGCGTGCTATCTCCCCAATACGCTGTAATCTGCACTTGATTGGGGTTTCCTTGAATCCAAGCGATATCTATATTTTCCCGAGTAACTTTTAAAGCATTTCGAATTTGAGCCATCGCTATCCAAGTGGTGTCTGTTGTCCAACAAAAAGTGGATGGGTCAAATAATAGTTCTGTGAAAGATTGGATTTTTTCAGGTTGAAAGTTTGCGTTTAACCAAATTGCGGATAGTCCGGGTAAGGTATCTGATACTTCTTGAACCAACGCTAAATATCCATTTCCATCAGGGCGTTGTTGAAGATCTCCCCATTTTTGCCATCCTGGCCCAGCGAAAGAATCTTGATGTACTAATATCCCTTGTGCATCATATTTATCCCAATACACATTTAAGGATACTCGATTTTCAGTTAGAATTAAATGCCCTCCATCTAAAAGATTCCGAATTCCCAATGCATAAATACCCGATATATCTCCTGAAAGATATTGCTCTATTTGCAACTGAAGAGAATCTCCTGCCCATATAAATTCACCCCTCCAGATTTTGGTGTTTGAAGTAGTCGGATCCGTTTCTTGCCCTAATACAACGGCGATATTATTTGTAAACACAACATCTACAAACTGAAAATGATTACTGCCCTTTTTAAACACTTGACTTTTTACCGGAAATCCCTGACCAGAAAAAATTTCTATAAAGGCTTCCTCGGTTCCATTATCCGGTTTAGTATATCCAACCGCAACCCAATACTGATTACCGTCAATACCTATTGAAGATTGTATCTGTTGAGGATATTGTCGTCCCGCACGTTTTAAAACTTGCAAAGATTGGGAGAATCCACAATTATAGATTACCCATAAAAACAACCCAATAACCCGAATCATATCTCTAAGTTGTTGGATTTAAAGGATAATTCCTAAGGCTTGTTTATAGCATTGGGAATCCATTGGTATAAACCTTCTAAGGCAGGATTAATAATAATTTCGGTTCTACGATTTTTTGCTTTTTCTTCTGGATTACCATTCGGGGCAATGGGTACGTATTCGGCTCTGCCCGATGCAATAACCCTTTTAGGATTTAATTGTTCTTGTTGGGTTAAATATCTAACCACTTCGGTTGAACGTAACACACTTAAATCCCAATTGTCTTTAATATTTCCCAAGTTGGAAACCGGTACATTATCGGTATGGCCTTCTACTTGAATGCTAAGAGAGGTATCTTGATTTAAAACTTTCGCCAATTCTTTTAAGGCGTTTTTTCCTTGTTTATCTATTTGGGTAGATCCTGAAGAAAACATTAAACGATTGCTTAAAGAAACATACACTTTCCCATTTCGCATTTCTACAGAAAGGCCTGCATCTTTAAAGGAAAAAAGAGCTTGTTCTATCGTATTTCTAAGTGCATTTAAAATAGAATCTTGCTGCCGAATTCGTTGTGCAGTTTGCTGATATTTACTTTCTCTGCGTGCCAGATCTTGTTCCATTTCTTCCAACTTTTTAATTAACGCACGCATTTCTTGTGAACTTTGACTTTTTAATTGTTCATAGGTCTGATTTGTTCTATCGTGTTTTTCGGTTAACTCGGTTAATTGTTCCCGAAGATTCCCGACTTGTTCTTTAAGGCTTTCAATTTCAGTATTTTGTTGCACCGTTTGGGATCTAGAAGCAGCCAAAAGATCAGAAATAGAATCTAATTCTTGCTTTGTTTTGGAAAGCTGTTGTGTTAAGCTTTCATTGCTCTTTTTGGAGGCTGCTAATTCTGAAGTCAACAAATTTCTTTGTTGTTCGCTTTGCAGAAATTTCTGTTTGCTCACTACACAAGCGCTTAAGCTCACAAGCATAAACAGATAAAATAAGGGTCGCATATGGTTTATCAAAATTTAACTGGTAAGGTATCCCATTTTTGATTGGAGTTATACAGGGGTGTGGACGAATCGTAAACTATTTGCCTCAGTCCTCCTTTTTAAAGGTAAACTTCTCAAGCCTCTACGCGAAAATATAAATGAAAATAAAAACCCCTTATCGAAATCCATGAGACTATTTTATGCAACAAAAATATTTCCGTAACTTCCCTATACTAAAATAAAAGAGTTTGGAGGTTACTGCACCAATATCATATTTGCCAAAAGGAATTTTAAATACCTCCCAGTTTTATTTATTAATAACAGACATTAAGGGAAATGTTCAATATTTAAATTCCCTACTTTCTTCCTATTTGCGTATCACGCCTGAAAATTATTCCGAAATCACTACAGACGGGATTTTTTCCCCTGAGGAATGGAATAAAATTAACGATAGAATTATTGAATTAGAAAATGGAGAGGCTACTTTATTTACAGAAACTTTAAAAATTAATAACCTTTCCCTTCAATGGGAAATATCTCTGTTAACTTCACCTGATCAAACCTCAGGATTACTTTTTTTAGGAACCCTATCTGAGTTTGATAAAACAATTACTGTATTAGATAATTCTTCCACTGAAACAAACTTAAATACTTATGGGTTTGAATATACCTTCGAACAATCCCCTATTGGAATTGCATTTTTCTTTCCAGATGGATCTTGGAAAAAGGTTAATCCTAAATTTTGTGAAATATCGGGATATACCAAAGAAGAACTAAAATCTTTACATTGGACTGATTTATTAATGCCAAAATATTTAGAAGATGCACAAAATCTATGGCACCAATTAATACATCAAGAAATTCCGCAACATACTGCAGAGATTCCTTTAAAAGGAAAAAATGAAGATAATAAATGGTGCACCTTACATTTTTTTCCGGTATTTAATTCGGAAAATCAATTATTGTTTTTAGTTACTTATATTGAAGATGTCTCTTTAAGAAAAAATATTTCTAATCAATTACAAAGAAGTCAATTTTTATTAAACAATTTAGGAAAAAACACTTCTATTGGAGATTGGCAATATGATATTACTACCAACACGCTCGAATGGACGGATGAAATATTTTATATTCATGAACTTCCATTAAGCGCTACCCCTACAATGGAGGAGTCGTTAACTTATTTTGCCAATGAAGATCAAGATATCGTTAAAAACGCAATTCAGGAATTAATTACTAAAGGAGCGCCATTAGATTTAAAAGTAAAATTAATAACCGGAAACGGAAATATTAGATGGGTACATATTCTAGGAAATCTAATTGTTGAAAATCATAATTCCCCTCGAATTATGGGGTCTATTCAAAACATTACGCATATTCAAGAACAAGAAGAATTAATTTCTCAGTTATCCTTAATTGCTAGAAAAACTTCGAATATAATTATCCTTACAGATAAGCATAGAAAAATAATTTGGGTGAATGAGGCATACACAAAACTAACTGGATATACCATTGAAGAGGTATTAGGTAGAAATCCATCTTTTGTACAATTTTCAGGAACAGATCCGAAAACTATAGAAACCTTAAGAAATAAATTAAACAATGCTGAACCCTATCGTTGCGAACTTTTAAATCAAGGAAAATCAGGAAATACCTATTGGTTGGACTTGGACATTCAACCTTTGTTTAATGCTAATAATGAACTTAACGGATTTCTCGGAATTGAAACAGATATTACCCAACAAAAAGCGGTGATGCAATTATTAACCGAACAAAATGAAAAGTTTAAAGAAATAGCCTTTTTACAATCTCATGTTTTAAGAAGACCTATTTCCAGTATTATTGGATTATGTTATTTAATTAATTTAGAAAATGAACGAAAATTAGATTTTGACAAGATAATAGAATATGTTAATCATTTAAATATTGCTGCCAATGAAACCGACCAGGTAATTAGAAATATTATGGATAAAGTAAATTATATCAGCAATTTATCTGTCGATTCTACTGCTCAGAACTCAATTGAATCCTAAGTAAGGTTATCCATTCATTTTATCAAAGGTCGCTTTAATTTCTGCAGGAGTGGCTTGATGCATTTTTTCACTAAATCCCCAAGTTAATTCGTCTTTTCCTTCGGCAATTTGTAAAAAGATAGCGTGAATAAAGTCTTGTACCGGAGGAGCAGCATCATGTAATCCTTTGCCTCCTAAATCAGTATTTAAGGCCGGCGGAATTACTTCAATCACCCGAATATGTCGGTCTCTTAACATATGCCGTAGGGATAAGGTAAAAGAATGCATAAATGCTTTGGTTGCAGAATAAACACCAACCTTAGCCAAGGGCATAAACGACAACCCAGAAGTAACGTTCATGATTATGGTGATTGCCGGTAATTGTAACAACAATTTTGTTAAATGTATCGGGGCTTCAATATTGGTTTGTATTTCCTGTTGAGCGCGGGTCATAAAGTCATCCTCAGCAATATGCATCCAATTTTGAATTCCTGCATTGTTTACCAATACCTCTAAATCCGAATGATTTGCAGCTAACCATTGGTATAATGCTTCTCTCTCCTTTGCGCTTGACAAATCACAAGGATGTGTAATTAAAGTAGAATGTGTCTTTTGAGCTTCTGCCAATACCTCTGGGCGACGACCACAAATAATAACAGTATTATTATCTGCTAAAAATTGGGCTACCATTCCTAAGCCAATTCCGGTAGCTCCACCAGTAACTAAAATCTTCTTTCCTGTAATTTTCATGTCGTGCTATGTATTTATCGTTTCGAAATTACCAAAAATTAATCGGGAACCCAGTAGGCAAGATTAATTATTTAAGGATTATAGGTTTAAGATATTTCTCAAATAATATAATTGCCACCAGCTTATATTTTATTAAATGGATTATTTAATTGATACCAATTATGAATGGCGGAATCATAAGGAAATTCTTCAATAAATTGAAACCCTACTTTTTGTAAAATATGATTTGATGCTTTATTGTCGGAATGTGCCGCTGCATATATTTCTTTTAGATTTAATTTAGTAAAAGCATATTCCAAAGAGGCGATTGCACTTTCGGTTGCAAATCCTTGTCCCCAATATTTTTGAAGCAATCGATATCCTAAATCATAATAATTTATTTTACCATTAATGGTTTCTTTAGTATTAAATTTAATTCCTGTCCAACCCATAAAAGCGTTATTAGATTTATTTATTACAGCCCATCTGCCAATGCCATTATCTATATATTGTTGGCGCACCGATTCAATAATTGCATCTACCTGGCTCAGGGAGGTTATGGGTTTATTTCCTAAATATCTATGCACCTCAGGATTAGAATCCAATTCAAAAAGACCCTCTCTATCGGATAACATTATTTCCCTTAATATTAATCTTTGGGTTTCAAGGAGGATGTTCATGGGGGGATAATAAATAATCTGATTATTAAGAGTTGTGCTAATTAGAGATATAAAATTGTTAAAGATTTTTTAAACTTTGAATAAAACAGGATATTTTATCAGTCAGCTTAATTAATGAGAGACACAGATGTTTTAAAGAGGGTTAAAATAATTTTGTTTGTAATTCTATTGGAGGTTGAAACAGTAACCCAGCCTATTGCAAATGTGCTGTTAGCGCCTCGTTACTTAATTTTGTTTGAATGATTGAACTGAATAACAAATCGGGCTATGTTTTGCATAAAAGTCAAGTAAAGTTCGACTTTTTAATTTCCATTTAGGATTTCTGTTTGCGTGAAAAAAGGATTGAACAATAACAAAGTCGTCTATGATTTCATATACTATGTAATAGGGGAACTGCTTATAAATTGCTTCCCTATAGTGTTTTTATTTTCTTTGAAAGAGGAATGGTTTTACTTTTAGCTTTTCCATAATATTATCGGTTTCCTTTTCGAATCTACCTCCTAAACCAAGTTGCTGTTCTTCGTAATAGTTAAATGCAGAAGCGTATTCTTGTTCTGCAAGTATTGTTATTTCAATCTTATAAGCCAATTGGAAATTATGTAGTCCTGGTGCGTTTTTTTACATCACCCCATGAAGATGTCTTTACCTTGCCTTGTCTATATAAAGCGGATCGTTTTTCTATTTCAGCCTTCTGATCAGTCGTCATTAAGCTTTTACCTTCGCTATCCTCATATATTTTGAGCATTTTATATACAGCTTCAATTACGTTGTCCTCGGCATGGTTAATATATTCAATGACTTTTTTCTTTATGGTCTTAGATGTCATGACTGAATGTTTGCTCCAATCTAGTGATTTTTATTGATATCTGAGAGCACCTTAAAATCGTGGTAAATGATGTTTGTTTATCCAACAGCAATGGGCGCTAATCGGGTCAGGCAAGGGAATTTCATACTTACCTTCCCACGCTTGTGCTGAGCCCTGTCGAAGTACCTGTGCTGGGCTCTGTCGAAGCATACAGCCCTTCGACTTCGTACAGGGGCAAACTCCGCTCAGGGGAGACCATAACCAACATTCAGGATTCGTTCGACTTTCACCTTACGCTAAAAATATACCCCCGCAGTTACAAATCCAAATCATCTAAAGAGCTCAATACCTTTTCTCCCCTTTCAGGGTAATATGGACGTAAATCTCAGGATTGACACAGTTTATCGGACATCCTCTATAAAACTCCAATAACAAAGTATAAAACTCCAGCAACAAAGTATAGAACTACTAAAACAAAGTATAGAACTCCGACAACAAAGTATAAAACTTCGGGGTGCAAGTATAAAACTTCAGGGTGCAAGTATAAAACTTCGGGGTGCAAGTATAAAACTTCAGGGTGCGAGTATAAAACTTCGGGGTGCGAGTATAAAACTTCGGGGTGCGGAGTATTTTTAAACCCTGAAGGTTTTAGGTATAATTTGTAAAATGAAGCACCAAACCTCCAGGGTTTTAAAGTTTCGAAGGTGCGGAGTATTGTTAAACCCTAGAGTTTTAAAGTTTCAACGGTGCGAAGTTCTTTACCTTAAAACCTCCGCGGTTTTAAATTTTCAAGGGGCCGAAGTTTGTTTTAAACCCCGGAGGTTTATCTCCCGTAGCCCTTCAAAAACGCCACCAACAATCTTACGCCTACCCCAGTCCCATTCTTCGAACGATAACTATCCTGTTGTGGCAAAAACGCCGGACCTGCTATGTCCAAATGTATCCAAGGATAATCGGTAAACTTCTGTAAAAACTTGGCAGCCGTTATAGATCCCGCTCCCGGACCTCCTATGTTTTTCTGATCCGCAATATCACTCTTTAATAAATCATCATATTCTTCCCATAACGGGAATTCAACCATACGCTCATGCACCACATGACCTGCTGATTGTAACTGTTGATTTACTTTAGCATCCGCAGTACTCATCATCGCTATACCAATATTCCCCACCGCTACTACCGCCGCTCCGGTTAATGTTGCTAAGTCAATCACCAATTCAGGCTTTAATTTCTTGGCATACGCTAATGCATCCGCCAGTATCATTCTTCCCTCTGCATCTGTATTTAACACCTCCACAGTAGATCCGTCATGCATGTGAATTACATCTCCTGGGGTATAAGCTTGTTCTCCTGGTCTATTGTCCGTAGCCGGAATTAAACCAATCACATGTATCGGCAATTGTAGTTCTGCAATAGCACAAAAAGCCCCAATCACAGCTGCAGCGCCTGCCATATCCGATTTCATCGAATCCATAGAATTCGGCGTAGGCTTTAAACTTAATCCACCGGTATCATATACCACCCCTTTTCCTACCAATACAATAGGCTTTTGATTTTTTGCCCCCGCCGGTTTCCATTCTAAAATGCTAAACGTTGGAGGTAAAATACTTCCATAATTAACTGCTAACAATCCCCCAAACTTATTCTTCTCAATCTTTGCTTTATTCCAAACCTCTACAGAAAACTTATATTGTTTTCCCAATTGTTTGGCTTTGTTCCCTAATTCTTCTGCAGATAAAGTAATTACCGGTTCATTCACCAAATCTCTCGCAATGCAAGTAGCTTCAGCTATTTTCTGTGCTTCAACCGCTGCTTGTTTTAAAGATGCTTTGCGCACTACTACGGTTGCTGCCTGAAGACTATTCGGTTTTGAGGAATGTGTTTTTAAGGATAGATATTGATAATTCCCTAAAATCAAGGTCTCAGTAATGGCGCCTATTAGTTCTGAACCTCTTGCAGAATCTTCAATCCCCGGGCAATGCACCAACATAGTTTTATGTTTATGTTCATTGCCACTATTTAAAGCGCGCATGGTTTTTTTACGAATGCGCTCTAATGAAATATCTTCCCAAGATCCTATCCCCGCAAAACAAAATTGCTGCGTTCCATTATGATAATAAACTCTATTTCCAACTTCCGCCCACGCTTTAGAAGGGGATAAAACCTTTGCCCCGATAACCTTTTCAATCCATGCGGATACTTCAGTAATATTGTCAACAGAACAATAAATAAGGTTATAATCTAAGGGTTTAACAGAAACCGAGGTATTAAAGGTTAATTGCATTTAAAAAACGTTTTTAAAGTTTGGGAAGGTAAATTTACAATGAAATGAATAAAGTTAAACCAAAGAAAAAATTAGGGCAACATTTTCTAAGAGATGAAGCCATTGCGTATAAAATAGTTTCACAGCTTCAAGCTCCTACGGATGAATTGGTAATTGAAATAGGACCCGGAGAAGGAGTGCTTACACAGTTTTTATTACCTAAATGGAAAAACTTTATGGCTATCGAAATTGATGAAGAATCGGTGCATCATCTGCAACAAAGATTTCAATCCGAAAAGATTTCTATTTGTCATGAAGATGTATTAAAGTATCCTTTTGAGGATTATGAGCAAGATTTTTCGGTGATTGGAAATCTTCCCTACAACATTTCTTCTCCTATTTTCTTTCAATTGTTGGAAAGCAGAAAACATTTTCGGGAAGGCGTATTTATGATACAAAAAGAAGTGGGTGAAAGAATCGCTGCGCCCCCGGGTTCCAAAACTTATGGAATTCTTTCCGTGTTATTGTCGAGATATTACACTTGTTCGTTTATGTTTACCGTTAAACCCGGCTCGTTTTTTCCTCCTCCGAAAGTATTAAGTGGCGTTATCCGGTTCACAAGAAAGCCAGAGCCCGATCCAATCCCTACCTTTAAAGTTTTAAAACAAGTGGTGAAAGCTGCTTTTAATCAGCGTAGAAAAACCTTACGGAATGCTTTATCTATGTATAAATTCAATCCTTCTCCTGAAGTAGAAAATATGCTTGCGCTGAGAGCAGAACAATTATCTCATGAATCGTTTGCTTGGCTGTGTAATCAAATTGTCCCATGAATAAAGACCTTGCTGAAATTCAATATTTATATACCCCAGGACCCGTTCCCATTCCTGCTCCCGTGCAGCAGGCAATGAAAGCTGTTCCTATTCATCATCGTTCCGAACAGTTTACAGCATTATATAAAAGTTTACAATCGGGCTTACAAGGTTTATTTTTAACTCAACATCCGGTATTGTTAATTCCTGGAAATGGTTCGGGGGTTTTTCAAACCGTATTGGCTTCCTTATTCAATGCTGGAGATAAAGTCATTGTAATCAATAATGGTAAGTTCGGTAAGCGCTGGGCTTTGGTGTCGGAATATTTAGGATTTGATATAGAAGAAGTAATTTATCCCTGGGGGGAATATCCTTCGAGCACCGATGATTGGGTAACGAATATTGCCAAGCTTGCCCCTAAAGGGGTTATACTCGTTCATTCCGAAACCTCTACGGCTACAGTTTGTGATTTAGAATCTATTGCATGGACCCTTCGGCAACAATGTCCCGAAACGATTATCGTAGCCGATACCCTTACCTCAGTAGGGATAATTCCTTTTTATATGGATGCCTGGGGAATTGATGTTGCCGTTACCACCAGTCAAAAAGCATTAGAAGCGCTGCAGGTGCAGGGTTCGTAGCGATAAGTCCGAATGCGATTCAACATTTAAAACCCTCTACAGGATATAATGCCTTTTCATTGTATTCCGCACTCGAAGCACATTACAAAAATGAAGTGATGAGCACCCCAACTACACAAATATTAATGGGGGTAGATGCAAGCTTAACCTCTATTCATCAGGAAACCTTGCCTATTCGTTGGAATCGAGTGCATACGCGGGCAAGTCATTTTAGAACTGAATTACGAAATATGGGTGCTACCTTACCCTCTTCCCAACCCGCCGATGGATTAACCGCTTTTTCATTTCCAGAGATTAATATGTCGGATTTGCGCAAACAATTAATCCTTAAAGGATATTTATTAGAAGGCGGACAAGATCATTGGGCTGGTAAAATATTGAGGGTTGCCCATTGGAATTATTATGATTTAAAAAGAGATGAAGAACTACTTAAAATAATTAATCATTTAATTCATGCATAAAGATATTAATTCTTCTCCCCGTTATATTTGGTTGGCAGATCCTTTTCCGGTTTCATTCCAAAATAAATTAATGGAATTAGGTTGGAATTTATTAGAAAAGAATGATCCACGTGCGCCGGAATTATCTACGGTTTTATTAATTAATAGTGCGTTTTCGATTACGGCTGAAAGTATTAAAAAATGGCCATCTTTGAAATTAATATTAAGAGCCGGAGTAGGTACCGATCATATGGATTTAGAGGCTATTACTCAAGCTGGAATACAATTGTATAATACCCCCGGAGCAAATGCTCAAGCAGTAGGAGAAATGTCGACAGGGGCTTTGTTGTCTTTAGTTAGAAATATATATAAATCAACTCTGGAGGTTAAAAATAAAATCTGGAAAAGAGAAATTAATAGAGGATTTGAATTAAGTGAATTAAAAATAGGAATTATTGGATTGGGAAATACCGGTTCAGCATTTGCAAATTGTTTAAAAGGATTTAATACTCGAATCCTTGCGTATGATAAATATAAATCAGATTGGAATCCTGAATTGGCAGAAAAAGTTGAATTAGAAGAATTATTATCAACAGCAGAAGTAATTTCCCTGCATATTCCCCAAACAGCAGAAACGTTTAATTTAATTAATGAGGATTTTTTTAATCAATGGAAACCGGCAAAGTTTTTATTAAATTTCTCACGAGGTGGAATTGTTAATTTACCTTCCTTAATCTCTGCATTAGATAGAGGTTCTTTATTAGGAGTACATTTAGATGTATTACCGCAGGAAAAATTCAATCCTAATACAAATGAATTATTACTTCCAGAATCAGAGCAAATCCTATATCAGCAAGTATTGAATCATCCTAAAATACAAATGAGCCCACATATTGGGGGCTGGACCTATCGCTCTAAAACAGAAATTGAAAATGCATTATTAAATTCCCTACAAACCTGGATGCAAGAAAAAGGATACACTCCTCAATAGGATTATCCGTAGGTAGTTGGTTTATACTTATCCTTATTTTTGTGCGTTACTTTTTCTTCACCTAAAAATTATTCTGTATGAAAGCGCTTCGATTATTGTTAATGCCATTTGCATTTCCCCTAATTGTATTTTCTCAATCTCCAATCTTACCTCAAGAACCCCCTTTTATTGAGATTAATGGTACTGCGGAATTGGAAATTGTACCCAATGAATTGTATGTATCTATTTTATTAAAAGAAAGGATTGATGGGAAAGATAAAATAACCGTTCCTGAATTAGAAGACAAAATGAAATCAGGATTAAAAAATTTAAAAATTGATATGACCCAATTATCCCTAGCAGATGCAAATGCCGATTATTTAAACAGAAGATGGCGGTCAAAAGAAGTAATATCTCAAAAAGAATATTTATTAAAATTGGAAGACTCCAATTCCTTAAGTAAAGTATTTCAAATGTTAGATGAAATTAATATTCAAGATGCTTGGATTTCCAGAGTGCATCATACCAAAATGGATAGCTTAAAAAAAGAAGTAAGAATAAATGCAATTAAAGCTGCAAAAGATAAATCTGATTATTTATTAAAAGCCATTCAACAACAAACCGGTAAAGCATTAATAGTTAGAGAAAATGATTGGGGATATCCTCAGCCTATGTATAAGAATGTAAATATGTCTGCCTCTTATATGGATGCCGCCGAATCAGGAATGGCAGAACCAGAAGTTGATTTTCGTAAAATTAAAATATCCTCTTCGGTGTACGTTAAGTTTGAGATTAAATAACCGATATAAAAAGGAAAAGCCGGAACGTTCCGGCTTTATTCCTGCAAGCAGTTAAAGGTTAAATTAATGCTTTGAAATTAATAAAGCTTTTATATTTATCTTAACATTTTCTGAAATATTTTGTCCAACAGCGGAAGGAACTTTAATGCCAAAATCTTGGAGTTTAATCTCAAAGTTGCTGGTAACCAAAACACTTCCATCTTCTTTAATTTCAAATAAACAGGGTATTTCTTGTAGTCGAGCCACTCCATGAATGGTTAATTCCCCTTTTGCAGTAACCGAATGTTTTCCCGGGGTGCCTAATTGAACAGTTGTGGAGTCAATTAGTTTTCCTTTGAAAGTACTTACCGGATACTTGGTGGTTTCCATGTAATTCTCATGAAAATGTTCCTGCATTAATTTCTTTTCAAAAAGAAATCCAATAATCGGCACTCCAACTTGTATATCATTTTGCGCAGGAACCCATCTACAAATGGCTTTATTGTTTTTTGCTTCAATGTCTTCTAAAGGAGCATGAGAATAAAAACTTACTTCCGTTTCACGAGAAGTAAAAGTTTGGGCATTAGTCTCAAGGAAACCCAATAAAAAACTAAAGGAGGCATATACAAAAAGGGCTTTAAACATTAAGGATTATAGTTTAGGTAAACTTCCGGTTATTCTAACTTGGGTAGATTGGGGAAGATCCAAAACTGCTCTAGTGGAAGGCGTAAATCCTAGTGGGTCAAGTAAAAAGTTTCCGGTTAAATCCACTTGTAGTTGTCCATTAGGTTGAGTGATTAACGTACCCGTTAGTTCTGCAGTATGTTGAAATCCATTCCTTGACCAACTTCCCACACAACGAACATTTCTACTTCCCACAATAGATAATACTTGAGGACCAGATTCAACGGTAAAAGTACCATCCCAATGTAAATCTTGGAAGGTTGTAGGCTTTAAATATTCTTGATTAAAAGTTGATTGATTTGTATTGGGGGTAAATTCAAATCCTTGACTATACGCAACAAAATTAAGAGAACGATCTCCTAAAATCTGAAGACCAGATTGTGGTTGTTGAGCTCTTGAGGGAGTTGATCCCGCCCAGGATAATTCTAGCAGCGTTGCTTTGCTGGCAAATCTTTGCGTTTGAGAAAATAATTGAGGAATAGTAACAGAGAGAAGAAGCAAGAAAGAAAATACTGTAATTTTCATCGGTGGGTTAAAGGTGTAATTTTTATAAATATACTGAAATATACCATTGAGGGATTACTCTACAATGGTAATTTTAATCATGTTGGTTAATTTCCTAGCAAACATGGGCATACTGGCGGTATTAATGATGGCATCTCCAGGCTTTACATATTCTCTGTTTTTGAGAAAATTAGCCAAATCTGTAATGGTTTCGTCAGTGCTCACAAATCCATCGTAATAAAAAGCCGTTACTCCCCAAACCAGATTTAATTGATTTAGGATAGATCTATTATCGGTAAATATATAAATCGGTGCCTTAGGCCTACATCTGGATAATTGATAAGCCGTATAACCGGAACGCGTCATACCAACTACTGCTTTAGCACCAATCTCACCCGATAATCTGCAAGCATTTACACAAATTGCATCAGAAGCATAGGTAGAGGACCGAGGATTTAATTCAATATTTTTAAAATAAACTTGTTCTTCTTGTTCCATGCTAGAAATGATTTTTTGCATACTTACCACTACTTCAATGGGATATTTCCCAACGGAAGTTTCTCCGGAAAGCATTAAACAATCAGCCCCGTCTAACACTGCATTGGCAACATCATTGGTTTCAGCGCGCGTAGGCCTTGCATTTTCAATCATGGATTCCATCATTTGCGTGGCAACGATTACGGGCTTGGCAGCAAGATTACATTTACGAACAATATGTTTCTGCCAATGCGGAACATCCTCCATTGGAATTTCAACCCCTAAATCTCCGCGTGCCACCATAATTGCATCTGACACTGCAATGATTTCATCAATGTTTTCTAAAGCTTCAGGCTTTTCAATTTTTGCGATCACCCTAGAAACCCCATCTCTACTTTGAATCAAATCTTTTAACTCCTGCACTTCAGAAGCAGTTCGAACAAACGACAATGCGATCCATTCTGCTTTATTTTTTAATGCGAATTCTACATCAATTAAATCTTTAGGAGTAATACTGGGCATAGAAATCCGGGTAAAAGGAAGGTTTACACCTTTTTTACTCCCGATTTTTTCTCCATTAATGACTTTAAGTTTTACAGTATCGGTTCCATTGGTTTCTAATACCCGCAATTCAACCTTTCCATCATCAATTAAGACCATGTCATCAAACTTTACGTCTTGGGCAAAGGTTTCATACACCATGGGTAGTTTATTGCCATCCTGCTCTTTAATGGCAGTACTTAAAAAAACTTCATCTCCTCTTTTTATGGGAAATGGGCTATCTAATTTTCCTACTCGGATTTTAGGTCCTTGTAAGTCAACTAATATTCCAATATTGGTTTGATATCTAAAGTTGATGTCTCGAATTAAATCTAAAGTCGCTTGATGATCTTCATGGCTTCCATGGGAAAAATTCAAACGGCAAACATCTACCCCAGACCTAATCATTTCCAACAAGATTTCGGGTTGAGCTGAGGCCGGCCCCATAGTACAAATCATTTTGGTGCGATTGGGGTTTTTAGATATTAAATTCATAACTATTATTTTTGACTTAATAAGACTATTGCAGTGGGAGATGGCGCTTGACGCAATAAAGGTAATATTTGTTCTGGCAATGGCAGTTCAGAATTATCCTCAGCAAAAACCTCTAGACAATAATTAAATCCCTTGATTTTGCTCAGTCCTGTTAATTCAAACGGCATCAACCGATATTCATAATTGGGGTTAGGGGCAATTGCAAAATAACAACCTAGAGGTCGTTCAAAAAAGGACGCTTCAATGGGCTTGATATTTTCAGAATTTTCTTGAAATAGCGAAGGAAACAAATTTGGGGTGGAATCTGGTAATACTTGTGGGTTTTCTTGACTACTCAATTGAAAATCAACCATTAAAGGTTTATTTAGCTCCCATCCTAAACGCCAAATCCTCACATCGGCACTAATTCCAAAACGAAGACTTCCGGGTTGAGCAGAAGGTCTAAAGATGTGTTTTTTCATTGACTGTCAATTGTTTAGTTTTTTTTAATGGAAATTGTTCTCAGCGAAGTTAGTTTGACACTATCAAAAAGTATTATATTTGTCCGGTTTTTGAAAAATACACCACTCAAGTAAACTTAAAAGGAGCAAAAATGACTGAAATTGCAAAAAAAGTTATTCAAATTATCGTTGATAAACTAGGTGTTGAGGAGGCAGAAGTTACTCGCTCTGCAAGTTTCGCCAATGATTTAGGCGCGGATTCTTTAGATACAGTAGAACTTATCATGGAATTTGAAAAAGAATTTAATGTAAGTATTCCTGATGAAGCGGCTGAAAAGATCGTAACAGTAGGGGACGCTATCGACTATTTGGAAGCCAACCAAAACTGAGTTAATGCCTGGTAAAAGAGTTGTCGTCACCGGTCTTGGCGCACTCACCCCAATAGGTTTAGACATCCCTTCCTTTTGGCAAGGTCTAATGGATGGTAAAAGTGGGGCAGACTGGATTAAAGGGTTTGATGCTGACAAGTTTAGAACCCGTTTTGCTTGTGAACTTAAAGATTTCCAGGTAGAAAATTATATTGACAAAAAGGAAGCCCGTAGAATGGATCCTTTTTGTCAATATTCTATTATCTCCGCAGATCAAGCCATTGCTGACTCTGAAATAAATTTGGAAACTGTTGACAGACTCCGATTCGGAGTGGTCATGGGTTCCGGAATTGGGGGTCTTCAAACCTTTTATCAAGAAGTTAGAGATTTTTCTTTGGGAGATGGAACACCTCGGTTCAATCCCTTTTTCATCCCGAAAATGATTATTGATATTGCCCCCGGGCATGTATCAATTAAATACGGTCTAAAAGGACCCAATTACTCTAGCGTTTCAGCATGTGCCACTGCATCCAATTGTATTATTGATGCTTTTATGTTAATTCGCTCAGGGTATGCCGATCTCATGCTTTGTGGAGGATCTGAAGCCGCAGTAAATCAAGCAGGAATTGGGGGTTTTAATGCCATGAAAGCCCTGTCTGAAAGAAATGATGACCCTAAAACCGCTAGCCGCCCATTTGATAAAGATAGAGATGGATTTGTGTTAGGAGAAGGCGCTGGTTGTTTGCTACTAGAAGATTATGATCATGCTATCGCTAGAGGAGCTAAAATTTATGCGGAACTCTCCGGCGTAGGGCTTTCAGCTGATGCGCATCATATTACCGCACCAGCTCCAGATGGAGAAGGTGCTCGTAATGTAATGAAGAGTGTCATTAAAGACGCTGGAATTCGTCCCGAGCAAGTAGATTATATTAATGTGCACGGAACCTCTACGCCACTAGGTGACATTGCCGAAACGCTTGCTATCAAATCTGTTTTTGGTGAACACGCAAAAAATATAAACATCAGCTCAACCAAGTCCATGACAGGTCATTTGTTGGGAGCTGCTGGAGCAATCGAAGCCATCGCTTCCATCTTAGCGATTCATCACGGACGAATTCCTCCAACAATCAATCATTTTACCGACGATCCTGAGTGTGATTTAAATTACACCTTTATACATCCAGTGGATCGTGAAGTTAAGTTTGCGATCAGCAACACATTTGGGTTCGGAGGTCATAATACCTCCTTACTGTTTAGTAAACTATAATCCTTACATCGGTTCCCGTGATCCAGAATTGGTTGCGTCGGCAAGTAAGCTTTGGAAACGATTGGAAGTTTAAGGGTAAAATCAGACGTATTATTGGCTTTTCTCCTGGAGAAGGAAGATTATATCGCCTTGCCTTACGCCATAGCTCTATGGTCCGCAATCGGGATACAAGTGCCCGAGAATGTAATGAAAGGCTGGAGTTTTTAGGAGATGCAGTTTTAGGAGTAGTAGTTGCTGAACATCTCTACAAATTGTATCCCCTACGGGACGAAGGATTTTTAACTGAAATGCGATCCAAAATCGTAAATAGAAATACTCTTTCTGACCTTGCAAAAAAAATGGGAATTCCAGAATTAATGGAATTCGACACAAAAGTAATGGGGGCATTTTCCTCCCCAAGATCTTTAGGGGGAGATGCATTAGAAGCACTTATCGGGGCTATTTATTTAGATAAGGGTTTTTTGTATGCCAGAAAATTTGTTCTCGAAAAGTTATTGGCAAGGCACCTTACCATGAAAGAGCTGGAAGCATTACAGTTTAATGCAAAAAGCAAGTTGATGGAATATGCGCAACGCCAAAAATGGGAGCCCATCGAATATTTTACAACTGAAGAAAAAGATGGAAATCGGAAAGTATATAAGGTGATTGTAATGAGTGGTGAAAAAAGTCTTGGAACCGCTACCGATATTAAAAAGAAAACTGCTGAACAAAAAGCCTCAGAAGTGGCTTTATTAAGTCTGGGGGTGCTTTGACATCTCTTAAATCCTTAAAGGTTTTTTATCTCTTTTGAGATTTTATTCAAAATCAAACCTATTTAGGTTACTTATCTTTGTATCATGACAACTTCTTCTAAACGTTACACGGTTACTGCTGCACTTCCTTATGCGAATGGACCTGTTCATATTGGACATTTAGCAGGAGCCTATCTACCCGCAGATATTTACGCGCGGTATTTAAGATCAACCAACCAAGAAGTTGTCTTTATTTGTGGAACCGATGAACATGGAGTGGCGATCACCATTCAAGCACAAAAAGAATCTACAACTCCTCAAGCGATTGTAGATCATTATCATAAATTAATCCATCAAAGTTTTAAAGATTTTAATATTTCATTTGATGTGTTTTCAAGAACCTCCAATGAAACACATACGAAAACCGCTCAGGAGTTTTTTCTCAAATTTCATAAGGATGGAAAATTCAAAGAAATTGAAACCGAACAATTATTCGATCCTGAAGCAAAACAATTTTTAGCCGACCGATATATCGTTGGCACTTGCCCTGTTTGTGCCTTTGAAAAAGCCTATGGTGACCAATGTGAGAATTGCGGCACGAGTTTAAATCCAACCGATTTAATTAATCCTAAAAGTGCATTAAGCGGAGCGATACCAGAATTTAAAAAAACCAAACACTGGTTCTTACCCCTAGAAGATTACCAAAAAGATTTAGAAAAATATATTTTAGTTGATCACCCAGAATGGAAAGCTAATGTGTTAGGCCAATGTAGATCGTGGTTAATTAATGATGGTTTACACCCCAGGGCTATGACTCGAGATCTCGATTGGGGCATTCCAGTGCCTCTTGCGGATGCAAAAGGAAAAGTATTATATGTTTGGTTTGATGCCCCTTTAGGATACATAACTGCAACCCAGGAATGGGCGGCGCAAAAGGGAGAACCCGATAGCTGGAAAAAGTTTTGGCTAAAAGATCACGCAAATGAGGATACGAGATTAGTTTGTTTTATAGGTAAAGACAATATTGTTTTTCACTGTATCATCTTTCCTGCCATCTTGATGGGACAAGGAGAATATATTTTACCTTGGAATGTTCCCGCAAATGAATTTTTGAATTTAGAAGGTCAAAAGATTTCTACCTCTCGTAACTGGGCGGTTTGGCTTCATGAGTTTTTAATATCCTTTCCGGGAAAAGGGGATATATTGAGATATGCTTTAACTGCTACTCTTCCCGAAAACAAAGACAACGATTTTACCTGGAAAGATTTTCAATCCAGAAATAATAATGAATTAGTTGCCATCCTTGGAAATCTAATTAATCGGATGACAGTTCTCACCCATAAATATCAAAACGGCTTAGTTCCTGAACCCGGTACTTTACATGTAGAGGATGAAAAATTATTAGCTGAAATTTCAATCACAGCCAAAGCTGCAGGAGAAGCTATTGAACATTTTAAATTTAGAGAGGCGTTATCTATCGTGATGGATTTAGCCAGAACAGGAAATAAATATTTGGCAGACCAAGAGCCTTGGAAAAAAATCAATACAGTCCCCGATCGTATTCCGGCAATATTATATACCTCCTTGCAATTAGGTGCGGCATTAGCTCCCTTACTTGAACCCTTTATGCCCGATACTGCGCATAAAATAAATCTTCAACTAGGATGTGGTAAGCACTCTTGGGAAGACACTTTACATAATCCAAGATTTTTGATTTCTGGCCACCCCATTGCCCCCCCTGTTTTGTTGTTTGATAAAATTGAAGACGACATTATTCAACAACAAATTGATGCATTAAAACACCGAAAAGAAGAAATAGAAGCAAGTAACCTTCCTGCATTGCCTACCTTCCCAACTAAATCAAAACCTGAAATTAGTTTTGAAGATTTTCAGGCAATTGATATAAGAGTTGCACAAATTTTATCAGCAAAAAAAATTCCTAATTCTGATAAATTATTAGAATTAAAAATTGATACCGGTTTAGATCACAGAACCTTAGTGTCGGGTATTTCTCAATATTTTTCGCCTGAGGAAATCATTGGTAAAAAGGTGGTAGTATTGTTAAATCTTAAGCCTCGAAAAATAAAAGGAATTATGTCTCAAGGTATGATTTTAATGGCCGAAGGCAAATCGGGTGAATTAAATTTTGTTACTGCGGATGCAGAACCAGGATCTACTATTCAATAGCCTTCCTAATTATTTGTGAATATCCAAAAAGTTAAAAGTACTATTTCCCATGAATTTAGAAATTGCCTTTAAAAATGAAACGTATACCCTAACTGGTAGCTACTCAAATCCAGAATTAAATGGGGTTGAAATATTTCCTGATTTAATTAAAACAGGAATTAATTCTTGGCATTTATTATTAAATGGAGAATCGTTCCGAATACTATTAATTGACCAGGATCAAAATACTAAAACTTATGATTTAGAAATCAATGGGGTTAGAATTCGAACACAAGCCATTACTCCCTTAGATAAACTTTTAGGAGCTATGGGGATGAATTCTGCCACAACACAAAAAGCAACACAATTAAAATCTCCAATGCCCGGTTTGGTTAAATCTGTTTTAGTTCAAGTTGGCCAAACCGTTGAAGCCGGGGAACCTTTAATTATCTTGGAAGCGATGAAAATGGAAAATGTTTTAAAAGCTCCTGTTCAAGTTACAGTTCGTCAAATAAAAGTAGCAGCTGGAGATAAAGTAGATAAAAACAGCATTATGATGTTGTTTGAAAATTGATGCAGCCGCATTAAATAAAAAAAGTTAGGGGACTCAACTCGCATGGAGGAGTCAACCCTAACCCTTGCTCTTTTCTCGAAGGCAATATAGAAGGGTTAAACCTTAATACCATCTTTCCCGTAACCGTCGGTTAAAATAATAGCTTGAATGGAATACCTATTGGTTTAAACGGTTACCGATGGGCAAAAGCAAAATGATTATTTTATTATCTCCCTTTAAAACGGCAAGAATATCTAACCCATTAAAAAATCAACAATTGGATTATTCTGTAAAGGGATCCACTTCAACTTCTTCCTGTTGACGCTCAGGCTCAGCAGGCAAAAGCCAAAAATTATTGTATCCTTCCCCAATTAATAATTGAATTATTCGAAATTGAACCAACTCTAAAATGGATAAAAAACAAAATACCGCATACATCTTATCCTTCTTAGAAAGTATTAAGGTGACAAAATCCGTTTTGCCATGGGTTCGAATTCTATCTTGAATATCTTGTTTAACATCCTCCATTCGGTAAGGATAGGGCTGAATAACATGCTTAGGCTTTTCTAATTCTGCCTGATGTCGTTCCATTACTTTTTTAAAGGTTTTTAAGATTGCATATAAATCTAACCCGTATAGTTCCTGTTCTGGAATTCCTTCTGATTTAAATAGATTTTGTTCTTCCTTTGCAAACCCTCGATTGGTAAGATCTTGTCGTTGGCTTTCTAAATTTTGAATTTCTGCCAAGACCATTTTATATCGTTTGTATTCCAGTAGGCGCTCAACTAATTCTGTTCTAGGGTCAATAAATTCTCCATTTTCGTTTCTTTCTTTACGAGGTAAAAGCATTTTTGCTTTTATCTGCATCAAGGTAGATGCCGTTAAAATAAAATCAGCTGCCAATTCAATATTCAGCTTTTCCATTTGCTGAATAAAAGATAAGAACTCCTGTGCTATGCCAGATATGGGTATATCATAAATATCTAACTCATCCCGTTCAATAAAAAACAACAACAAATCGAAGGGTCCGTCGAATTGTGGTAAATGAATTTGATAGGTTTCCGATACGTTGCTCACAATACAAAGGTAAGGGGTTCTGTGATTTTGTAACTTTACTTCATGTTACGAACACACACTTGCGGAGAACTTGACGCCCAATCTATAGGGCTTGAGGTTGTTGTATCGGGTTGGGTACAAACCACTCGAGATTTTGGAAAGTTTATTTTTATTGATCTACGGGATCGTTATGGAATAACCCAAATCTCCATTAATTCTGAATCTACCCCTGAAATATATCAAACCGCTAAAACTTTAGGGCGTGAATTTGTGATTCAAGTAAAGGGTAAGGTGGTAGAAAGATCTAATCCTAACCCACAATTACCGACTGGAAGTATTGAAATAAGTCCATCCGAATTAAATATATTAAACTCCTCTTCTGTTCCTCCTTTCAAAATTGAAAATGAAACCGATGGACTTGAAGAGTTAAGAATGAATTATCGTTACTTGGATTTACGTCGCCCGATAATGGCTCGATTTATTGAGCTTCGCGCTAAAACCGTTCGATCGGTTCGAAAATACTTAGACACATTAGGCTTTTTAGAGATAGAAACCCCCAATCTAATTAAATCCACACCAGAAGGGGCAAGAGACTTCCTTGTACCCTCTCGCCTACAAAAAGGCTCCTTTTATGCCTTGCCTCAAAGCCCTCAAATGTTAAAACAATTACTTATGGTGGCTGGGATGGATCGGTATTATCAAATCGTAAAGTGTTATCGTGATGAAGACTTTAGAGGGGATCGTCAACCTGAATTTACCCAAATTGATTGCGAAATGTCTTTTGTTGAACAGGAAGATATTCTTCAAACTTTTGAAGGAATGACCGTTTCGGTTTTTAAAGAAATTTTAGGAATTGATTTACCTGCTTTCCCAAGAATTACTTACCAAGAGGCTATTCAAAAATATGGATCGGATAAACCTGATCTTAGATTTGACATGCCGATCCAAGATCTTACCAATACCATTGCTTCTCAATTAAAATCGCAAGTAGCTCCTTTTGGTGTTTTTCAAAATACGATAGACAAAAATGGAATAATCGTTTCTTTAGTTGCATCGCAAGCAGCCCATTTTTCCAGAAAAGAAATCGATCAATTTACAGATTTTGTAAAAGCCCCACATCGAGGAATGTCAGGATTAATATGGGTAAAATGGAATGAAGATGGTTCCGTTAAATCTTCGGTTGAAAAATTTTTTACTGAGCAAGAATTAAAAACTTGGTTAGAACAATGTTCAGCAAAGCCAGGCGATTTGCTCTTTATTTTATGCGGTGATATTGCTCAAACGAGAAAAGTGGCGGGTGAATTAAGATTAGAATTAGGTCAAAAATTAGGGCTTAGAAAAAATGAAGATTGGTCTGTTTTGTGGGTTGTAGATTTTCCAATGTTTGAATCAGACCCAGAAACAGGTGAAATGATTTTTGTTCATCATCCTTTTGTTTCTCCACATCCTGATGATGTTTCCTTATTACAAACAGAGCCATTAAAGGCAAGAGCCTTGTGTTACGATTTAGTAATGAATGGAAATGAAATTGTAAGCGGTTCTGTAAGAATTCATCAAAGCGAAATTCAAAATCAAATTTTTGAATTATTAGGATTATCAGAAAGCGAAAGACAAGATAAGTTTGGCTTTTTATTAAAAGCCTTTCAATATGGAGCTCCTCCCCATGCGGGATGTGCTTTTGGTTTAGATAGATGGGTTATGCTCATGGCTGGCGGTGAGAGTATTCGGGATGTAATTGCCTTTCCTAAAAACGCCAGTGGACGTGACCTTATGATGGATGCCCCTGCCCCTGTTCCGAATGCAGCATTAATAGAAGTAGGAATTGCTATTCTCGATAGTAAATAAATTTATGAATCGTCAAAACTTTATTCTGTTAGCCATTTTAATTGCCTTAGGTGTGGTATATTATTTTGGGATATATACCCGAAAAACAGGAGGGCTTAACCCAGAGGAAACCAACTTCGCAGTAAAAGATACTGTTCATATTCAAGATATTGTTTTATTACACAAACAAGGAGATAAAACAAATCGAAAATTAACCCTTAGTCGAAAGAATAATAATTGGATATTAAATGATAGCCTTAGAGTGGTTCCCGCAAAAATTAGTCTGTTTTTAAAAACATTGTCTTTATTAGAAGTAAGAGAACCTTTGTTAGAAAAGGCACAGAAAAATATGATTACCCAATTGGGAAAAGATCGAGTAGAAGTAGAAATTAAAATGGATAATGGGAGTATAAAAAAATATTATGTGGGAAGCTCAACACCCGACAACAAAGGAACATTTATGCTACTAGAAGGTGCACAGAATATGTTTATCGTTCATATTCCTGGATTTAACGGGTATTTAAATAGTAGATATTCTACCGTTGTTGGGGATTGGCAAGAAAGATTTTTATTTTCTGTAAATCCAGATCGCCTTATACTATATAAAGTAATTTATAAAAATCAGGGAAAATCATTTACGTTAAATCGAAAAAAAATAACTGATGCTTGGGAATTAATGGGAAAAGAAATTCCTAAAGAATTAACGAAAAACATATTTAAAGAATTTGGTCAAGTAAATGCTGAAAGTATTCTTGAAAAAGATTTACCTGGAAAAAGAAAAGAATTATCGGCTAATGCTCCGGATGCTGAGGTTTGGTTACAAGAAATAAATAAAAGTCCGATTAAAATAAATATTTATGTTAGGTCTGATAAACCAGATTTATATTATGCTTGGTTAGAAGAAGCTAATCCACAATTGGTAAGTCTGCAAGAATATCATTTTGGAAAGTATCTTCAAACTCGGGATACTTGGTTAAGAAAAAAATGATGGGCATTTTATTGATGTTTTAAGGGTATGCCATCCATTTTGTTTTTTGAATTTTGATTTAAATACTTTAAATTTAATTACTGTTCTTATTAATTCATTGGATTCTTATGACCTATGTATATCGTCTCTTGATATTATTTCTTTTTAGCCACTATTTAATTGGCCAAGTTAGCTTAGGACCAATATCTCAAATTTCTGAAGAAAAAATTAATACGCTGTTCTGTTTTAATAACACCTCGTTGATGGCTGGAAATACTGCAACGGACAGATATATTGTCTATTATAGCTCCGACTCAATTTTTTTAACCTTAAATCAATCCGGAATCTGGACACGAAAAATTGCACATACAGGTAATAATATCCAATCTGCAACTACTTGTTTTTTTCAAGATACTATTTGGATTTGCTGGAAAGAAGGAAATAGTATTAAGGCTCATTATACTTCTGACAAAGGGGCTTCTTGGAGCACTATTTATACAGTTTCTCAAATTGGGAATGCATCAGCTCCTTCTGTTTATGCTGGGCAAAACGGAAAAATACATTTTGTGTGGTCATTAAGTACACTTACAGATACCTTAATTTATTATAGAAGTATATCCAACAATGCATTTGATGCTCCTCCTGTATCCATCAGTAATATTGGGGCACAAGGGCTATGGCCTAGTATTGTTTGTTTAGGAGACACCGTTTTATGTACCTGGAAAGAACACCCCTTACCTGCTAAAGTTTGGTTTAGAAGCTCTTATTCTGGTGGAACCACCTGGAATGCTTCGGTTCAACCCACAACAGCACTAACTAATATTAAGGATCCAAATCTTGCGGTTTCTGTTAATCCTATTACACAATCTTTTTATACTTTTTTGGCGTATGATGGATCAAACAAAATATACCTTCAGCGATCCAGTGATTGGGGCACTACTTGGTCTTCCCCTGATCTTTTAGGTAATCCCAATAAACTTTGTCAATTCGCTCATATTGAATGCAATAATTCTGGCTTTGTGGGGGTCTCCTATGAATATAGAAATGGCGGAACCATTTTCGATGACACCAAGAAAGATGTAGGATTTATATTTTCTAGCTCTTATGCTGACCCTGGGAGTTTCGGCAATGATTCTTTAGCCTATACTTATAATCCGTTGGGGTCCTTATACACAGCCATCGATAAAATTGATAGCACCCTGTTTTTCTTGTCCTGGCTTACTAAGGACACCATTAATAATAAAGTATTAGTATTTGAACGCTCTATTAATATTAACCCATCTTCTTCTGATAGGAATACAAATGGTAATCCTACAAAAGCTATTGATATCTATCCTAATCCTGCCGAAAGTGAAATTCATTTCAAAACTAACTCGACAAATCTACTTGAAATTGTTCTTTATAATATTTGGGGTGAAATTTGTGGAGAATATAATCAACCTGATTTTTCTATTAAAGATTTACCATCGGGAGTATATATTTGCAAAATCACTACCCATGACGGATGCAGTTTTGCCAGATTTATTAAAAAGTAAAATTAATTTACGGCTGACTATTTAGAATTGTTTTTTTGTTTTAGTTTTTATTAATGAGTTAATTATTAAAGATTTTAAATACTCTTTTAGAAATTATAAATCTGTAGGTTAAATTTTGAAATAACCACAATAATGCTTTCTAATATATCCTTTGATAATTACCCAATATTACTTTAAGCATTGTAAAATGGTGATTTATTCATCAGCCGTAATAAAACCACTATCTTTACAGTATGCTGGTTGTGGCCGTCATTGGAGATGGAAGTTGGGCTACTGCCCTAGTTAAAATTCTCTCAGATAATCAGATTCGCGTAAACTGGTGGATGCGAGATGTGGAAAATATGGCTTTTATTCAAAGCCATAACTTCAATGGAAAATATTTGCCTAGCGCAAGATTGCAAACGAATACCATTAAATTTTGTCCTGATATTCACTTAGCTATCGCTGAAGCAACAGCCATTATATATGCGATCCCTGCTGCCTTTTTAGCGGACGCAATTGAACCCTTAACCCCGTCTGAAGTACAAGGAAAATTGTTGGTTTCTGCCATAAAAGGGATGGAACCTTCCACCGATTTAATTATTTCGGATTATTTTCTCCATCGCTTTAAAGTACCCTCCACTTCTATTGCTGCTATTGCCGGGCCATGTCATGCGGAGGAAGTTGCAACCGAAAAATTATCCTATCTTACTTTATCCTCCGAAAGCAATGCAACCGCAACAGCATTGGCTCCCTTATTCAGAAGACCGAACATTTATACTTCCACCTTAGGAGATATACGCGGGGTTGAATTTGCCGCAGTATTAAAAAACATATATGCCATAGCAGCGGGTATCGCAAACGGGTTGGGCAAAGGAGATAATTTTAAAGCTGTATTGATTTCAAGCGCTTGTGCTGAAATGAAAAGGTTTTTACAAGCTGTAGTTCCTGTAAACCGTGAACTCACTCACTCGGTTTATTTAGGGGATTTATTGGTAACCGCTTATAGCCAACATAGTCGTAACCGAAATTTTGGAAACATGATTGGCCATGGGTATTCCGTACGTTCGGCTCAGCTAGAAATGAATATGATTGCGGAAGGATATTATGCTTCAAAATCAATTCATCATTTATTAAAAGAATATGAGGTATCCATGCCTATTTGTGAGGCTGTTTACAATATTCTTTATGAAAAAATATCTCCAGTAGTAGAGTTTGAAATGTTAAAAGGTCAATTAGCATGAGCATTCATATTAATGCAAAACGAGGGGAGATTGCAGAAACTGTATTATTACCTGGTGACCCTTTAAGAGCAAAAGCAATTGCTGAGGTTTTTTTGGAAGACGTGATCGAATACTCTAATATCAGAGGAATGTTAGGGTTCACGGGTACTTATCAAGGGGTTAGAGTTTCTGTGCAAGGAACTGGAATGGGAATGCCCTCTGCTTCTATTTATATCCATGAATTGATTCAGGAGTACCAGGTAAAAAATTTGATACGCGTTGGAACTGCCGGTGCAATACAACCTCACCTTTCGTTGGGGAGTTTGGTGTTAGCCATGGGAGCCTGTACCGATAGTGGAATCATTTCTAAAAGAGTTCAAAACAATACTTTTGCTGGAATTCCTGATTTTCATTTGGCGGTTAATCTTTTCGAACTATCAAAAAAACTGTCTATTCCGCTTTATGCAGGCAATATCCTTTCTACGGATACTTTTTATGCTGATGACACCCTAGAAACGCTTAGCCTATGGGCAAAGTATGGTATTTTAGCGGTTGAAATGGAAACCGCAGAACTTTACCAAATATCCGCACGATATCAAGTAAAAGCGATTTCGTTATTAAGTATCAGTGATAAAGTTTTTACTGGTGAAAAAACAGGTCCAATGGAACGGCAAAAAAACTTTAAGGATATGATTTCCCTTACGCTTGAACTTTTACCTTCATTATCAATTTAGCTTTTATGAGAATTACTTTTCGCTTATTCCTGTGGGCACTCGGTGCCTGTATTTTTATTTCACCTCTGTTTTCTCAGCAGGTTGGAGAAACCTTTGACCCAACAGGTGCAATTTCTGTGGAACAATTATTAACAGAAATGAAAAAACATAAAAAGCTAGAGACTAAATTAACAGGAACTGTAAATGCGGTTTGTCAAAAAAAAGGATGTTGGCTGGAATTGCCCCGTCCTGATGAAGGTACCATTCGGGTGACCTTTAAAGACTATGCCTTTTTTGTTCCTAAAGATATCTCCGGAAAAACGGTAGTATTAAATGGATTTGCTTTCTTTAAAGAAACCAGCATTGAACAGCTTCGTCATTATGCAAAAGATGCTGGAAAATCAGCTAGTGAAATTGAAACCATAAATACTCCCAAAAAAGAATTGTGCTTTGAAGCCAAAGGAGTAATTATTAAATAATTATATGATAAATAAAGTTATTTATTCCTGCTTGTTGAGTTTCGTTTGTTTCTATGGTATTGGATGCAAAGAAAAGGTACAATTTGGTAAAGAAATCACGCAAGAAAATTCCATCACGGTAGATTCTTTAGTGAGTTTACTTCCAACCGGAGAAACCAAACAAGTAAAAGTAAAAGGCAAAATTTCGGATGCCTGTAAAATGGAAGGGTGTTGGTTAGAATTAAGCTCTTCTCAGGGCTTGCCAATATTGGTTACCTATAAAGAGGAAGCCTTTACGCTTCCCTTAGAAATTCAAGGTAAAGAAGTAGTGATTGAAGGACTAGCTTACCGGGATAGCCTTACCATTGAAGATCTTCGGAAAGAAGCCATTGAGGAAGGCAAACCCCAAGTAGAAATTGAAAAGATAAACTCCCCCGCAATTAAATTGGGAATTGAAGCGGATGGGGTTTTATTATTACCTAAATAATGTTACTTAAGTATTCAATAGGAATTGTGGGTGTTGTGCTATTGAGTTGTTGGAATTTTTTTAATCCTAATATTCAAGAACCGACCCTTCCCAAGGTTATGTATCAATTAGATTCAGAAGCAAAAGTGTTACGGGAAAGAATACTCAAGAAAAAAAGTCTAGGCGTTTTTACGGATTCAATACAAGATATGCATATTGCTATTCCAACAGATCCCGATGAAATGACACCTGAATTTCATCAAATGGCATCTTATTCCCTAAACTTAAGAAAGGAAATTTATCGCGCTAAACATCCTAAACAAATTTATCAAAAGTATATTCAATCCTGCATCACTTGTCATGAAACACATTGCCCTGGACCCATCCGCAGGATTGAACAATTAAAATTGAAATAAATAACTTCCCTTATATTCCAAAATATTTTTTTACTTGTTCCATTTGGAACTTATATCCCATCCATCTACGTAATCCCCAAAACTGCTTGGCATCTTTTCCTGCTAAATACCGAAGGGTGTTCGTTCCATCGGTTGCTGCTTGCCAAATTACTTCGGCAACCATTTCAGGAGTACCAAAATTTTGAGTGTATTTAGGGTCTCTAAAACGAGCCAATATTTTATCGTTATAGGCTTTGTATTCCGGAAATTTAGATTGGTCAAATTCATTCATTGACCTTCCAGCAAAGTCTGTTTTAATCCCTCCGGGTTCTACCAATTTAACTTTAATTCCTAAAGGTTGTAAATCATACCAAAGCCCTTCTGTTAATCCTTCTAAAGCAAACTTTGAAGAATTATAAACCCCAAACATAGGCAATGTCATTAATCCTCCAATAGAACTAATATTAATTATGGTTCCTGTTTTTCTGGATTTAAAATGAGGAAGAATTTCACGCATACAAGAAATCAATCCGAAAAAATTTACTTCATATTGTCTGCGGATTTCTTCCTCGGTACCGGCCTCCATAGGCCCATACGCTCCATACCCTGCATTATTAAGCCACACATCTATTTGCCCAAAAGTTTCTAATGCCTTTTGAATTGCTGGGGCAATGGTTTCTTTTTGTTCAACATCTAGTTTTACTAAAATCAAACGGTCGTCTTGCTTCAAATCTTTTTCATTTTGAGGATTCCGCATAGAAGCTACTACTCTCCATCCTTGTTGATGAAAATATAAGGCAGTTGCTTTTCCAATACCACTGCTGGCACCAGTGATAAATAAAACAGGTTTCATAGGATTAATTTTTTGAGGAGGAGTATTCTGCGTAAAGCTACTTACCCTTATTCGTTTAGAAATTTATATTTAAAATTTTAACATAAAAATCATTTATGTTTATTCGCCCTTGTTTTAGCATTCCCCTAATTTATTATTCTAATTTCCACCTAAATCCCAAGAATAAGCGAATTCCTTGATTAGGGGCAAACACATAGGTAGGATCAAAGGTTAAGGCTTGGGGATTTTCAGTTGTTGCAATTGCGTGACCTTGTGAATCAAACTTAACTTGTTTATCAAAAGGATCAAACGAACGAGCAATACTATTCGCGGGAGGGGTAAAATTTAAAAGATTTTTAATCCCCCCAAAAATCTCCCCTCGTGAAAAAATTCCTTTTGAAATTTGTATGTTTTGAATACTATATACAGGTGATTTTGCTGCTCTCTGATCTAAGGGCCCTAATAAAGGCAACAGCATAGGGCCATAAATATTGCCGGTATAATCCAGCGTTAAATTAATCTTTGATAAAGTGTAACTTACTACCCAAGTTCCGGATATTTTTTCAGTTAATAATTGTCTTCTTGTATTTCCATTTTCAGAAACCGTAACGTCCATTCGCGTTAAACCCAGTTGTAGTTGAATCCCTTCTGGCAACACCAATTTAGTATTTAAGGTTATTCCTTTCGAAATAGAATATCCAAGTAAATTCCTATATCTGATTTCATTTGGATTGCTTAAATAATCTGGAATAATACGGTTGGTAAAATAAGTATGAAATAAAGTAGCCTCGAAATTTAAATACATTCCTTTTTTAGTGAATATATTCTGAACATAATTCATATTAATATTCCAAGAAGTTTCGGGCTTTAATTTTTCCTCGAATATTACCTTTCGTGCTCCTGTTAAAGCCGCATGATCCTCCGTAAATATTTGTGCCACTCGATATCCATTTCCTATGCCTATTCTAACAATTTTATTTTTATTATGATTATTCCATTTATAATTTAATCTTGGGGAATAAACGGAACCATGAATTGGATGGTAATCATATCTGACTCCTGTTAATATCGTATGTTTATTTTTCCATTTATATTCCTCTTGAATAAACAATCCTGGCAATACCGTAAGGGTTGGGGTATTGCGTTTCTCTGACGTTGTTGTTATATACTCTGTCGCCGGAGTATTGTCATCATATCGTGTATAGCGTATCGCTGAACCGATTAATAATTGATGGGGTTTATGGGGTTTAGAATAATATACTAATTGTCCAAATCCGGTTTCTTGAAAAGCAATAAATGGAATTATTCCATAAACACTATTTTGTTCGTGTCTATTAAAACTAAATTGAGTTACTATTTTAGGATTTACGGGTAATTGCCATTGCCCAATAATCTCTCCTCTACGGGTATAAATACTTTCTCCATAAATACTATCCCCTCCTCGAAATGCCGAGGTCCAATTCATTTGGCCTCCCCATCGATTTTCATATAAATACCGGGTAGCAATAGAAAAAACTCTTTTGTTTTTTCGTTCGAAATTCCATTTATTAAATACAGATATTCTATTCTGAAGCGTAATATCCGTAAACCCATCATGATTATTATCTTTTGGAAAAGAATAATTAAAATAATTTATTCCCCACAAACTATTTATTTTTTTTCCCACTTTAAATTTGAAACCCACATCGGTGTTTACGTCGCCCCAATCGGAGCTATACATTTCTAAAGAAACCTTAGGCGATTGATCTGGAGAGCGAGTAATTACATTTATTAATCCTCCAACCGCTTCTGCTCCATATAAAGAAGAAGCTGGTCCTTTTACAATTTCAATTTGTTCAATCAAGGCTGAGGGTATTCCGGATAGACCATAAACCGTTGAAAGTCCACTGACGATTGGCATACCATCTATCAAAACCGAAGTATAGGGCCCTTCTAATCCATTTATATGAATGTCTCCAGTATTGCAGATATTACAATTCACTTGAGGGCGAACTCCATTAATTTGCTGAAATGACTCAAACATTGAAGGAGCAGGCAATGTTTTAAAAAATGCTCGTCCGTATACTTCAATCGGAATTGGGCTTTCACTTCGAGTGGAGGATCTTAGATTTCCTGTAATTACCGTCTCTTCTAACATTAGAGGGGATAAATTGATATTTACTTTGGGTAAAGTATCTGCTCTAGAGATTATGGTAACTGTTTGGGGTTGATATCCCAAGGCAGAAAAAATAAGCGAGAGGGTATCCCTTGAATCGGGTGTATAAACTGAAAATTGACCTAAAGAATCAGTATAGGTGATTACAGAAAACTTTGGGATACTAACTTTTACAAATTCAAGCGGTTTATTATCGTAAGTAACCTGACCGGAAATGTGGAGTTTTTGTGCCTGAAGAATAGGAATAGTAAGAAATAAAGCCAGTAGGCAGAATATGTTTTTGGTCAATCGAATTTTATATTTAGACTACAAATATATTTTATTTTAGGCTAGTCTAAAAATAAAACTCGGGTACCCTAAAAAACCCGAGGGGTTGCCTTATTCCACGGTTACTGATTTTGCTAAATTTCGGGGTTGATCTACATTACATCCTCTTAATACTGCAATATGATAGGAAAGCAATTGAAGCGGAATTACGGTTAATAAGGGTGCCAGTATTTCGTCTGTTATCGGTATCTCCATCACATAGTCTGACATTTGCCGAATCGTAGTATCCCCTGCAGAAACAACAGCAATTACTTGGCCTTTTCTGGCTTTTACTTCCTGAATGTTTGAAACAATTTTATCATAGGTTTTATCTCGGGTAGCGATAATTACCACCGGCATATTTTCATCAATTAAAGCAATCGGCCCATGTTTCATTTCTGCCGCAGGGTAGCCTTCAGCATGGATGTAAGAAATTTCTTTCAGTTTTAATGCTCCTTCCAACGCTACAGGAAATTGATATCCTCTACCGAGATATAAGAAGTTTGAAGCATTTTTAAACCTTTCTGCCATTTCCAGAATGCTATCATTTAAGGTAAGCGTTTCTGCTATTTTATCAGGAATATGTAACAGCTCTTTTACCAGTTCGTGGTAACGTTCTACAGATAAAGATTTACGTAAATACCCTAGATGAATTGCGATTAATGTCAGCACAGATACTTGAGCAGTAAATGCTTTGGTTGAGGCAACCCCAATTTCAGGGCCGGCGTGGGTATATACTCCTCCGTGAGTTTCTCTTGGGATAGAAGCCCCCACAACATTGCAAATACCAAGCACTAAGGCTCCTTGCGATTTGGCTAGTTGTATGGCTGCAAGGGTATCGGCGGTCTCCCCGCTTTGGCTAATCGCTAATACAACATCCCCTGGTAATATTACTGGGTTTCTATATCGAAACTCAGATGCGTATTCAACTTCTACTGGAATTCTAACAAGTTCCTCAAAAACATATTCTGCCACCAAGCCTGCATGCCAACTGGTTCCACAGGCAACAATTAATATCCGTTTAGCGGATATGAGTTGATCCATTACATCGGTTAATCCGCCCAAACGAATATCTTCATGTTCCGCAGAAACTCTACCTCTTAAGGAATCTAAAACTGTTTTGGGTTGCTCGAATATTTCTTTCAACATAAAATGTTCGTACCCCCCTTTTTCAATTTCATCCATTTCCATATCCAGAGTTTTTATTTCTGGAGAAAGGATTACATTTTTTATGGTTTTTAGGGTAAGATCATCCGGGGTAATTATAGCAACATCCCCATCATTTAGATAAATTACATTTTTGGTATATTCAATAATTGGGGTGGCATCAGAAGCAACAAAATATTCCGCTTCTCCAATTCCAATCACCAAGGGGCTTCCTTTTCTTGCGCAAATTAATTTGTTTGGTTCATCCTCACACATCACCACTAGACCGTAAGCTCCTTCTACTTTTGTTAAGGCTAATCTAACCGCTATTTCTGCTGTGCACTTTCCTATGGTATATACTTCTTCAATAAGATGAGCCAGGACCTCTGTGTCTGTATCTGATTTAAACACATATCCTCTTTGTTGAAGGCGTTTCTTAAGAGAAGTATAATTTTCAATAATACCATTATGGATAATGGCAAATTTTCCAGATTGACTAACATGTGGGTGGGCATTCAGATCGCTCGGAGCACCATGGGTTGCCCATCGTGTATGCCCCATTCCTACATTTCCAATTGGGGTGTTCTCTAGAAGAGTTTGTTCTAAGACGGAAACCTTCCCTACTTTTTTTACTATTTGAATGCCCGAAGGGCTTTGAATAGCTACTCCAGCAGAGTCATATCCTCTATATTCAAGCCGCTTTAATCCATTGATAAGGACCGGGAGGGCTTCCCGTTTTCCGATGTAACCGACGATTCCACACATTTGGGTTGGGTATTGATTATTTTCATTTGGGTTTTCATCTGCAAATTACTATTTAACTCCTGGAGTTTTAGTATAGGTGATTCGCAAATAGGGTTTTAAAGTTGGATGTGAGGAACCGCCAAGTACAACCCTATTTAGGCCGACCTGTTCACTTTGGGAAAATATAAAAATTCCATAGTTACTGATTGTTCTACTCATCAAACGTTGGGCATAATTTGTTATTGGTAATACATATTCATATCGATCAACATCTAAACTAGAGGAGGTGAAATTGGGTTGGTCGCGCAAAGAATCAAGAGTTGCAAAACATGCTAAAATAGTGGAAGGGGGTGCATACCGATTATCTGAACCTAACTTACTTTTATCTGCTCTTAAAACCAACTCTGCACGATTGATGGTAGCTGGACCTAAATTCGAAAGATTAGGGATTTTCACATACACTGTTTTGGGTGAACCTCCTTGCAATAAAACATTTTGTTTTCCTACTATGTTTGGGTTATTTAACGCTTCAGCCAAGAGACGACCTTCTGTCTGGCTTCTTTGAATTCGATTAAATCGAGCAGCCTCTGCGTTCATTAAAAAATCAAATTGTAAGTTGTTGTAATAGATTCCTGCTATTTTTCCCTTATAGTATAAGCTCAATTTTGTTTTAGACCCAGTAGGATTGAAATAATAAACAACCCCTGGTTCTTTTACCCCAGCAGTTACCGGCTCAGAGCCAAGATATAATCCTTTGAAAAGTTTAATAAACTGAGCATTATTGGATCGGCTTGCACTATCTGCAAACAAAATTTTATTACCTAAAGAAGTATCTAATCGAATGCGCAATCCTTGAGCAAAACTGGAGGAGGTAAAATACACATTGCGATTAATTGCTAAATTTTTAGTGGCAATAGTTGCAATAGTATCAGAGGTATAATACGCGTTTGAAATATTGAGGTCTTGTTCTAACTCATAAACATTCAACTTTAATCTTTCGGAAAAATCTCCGTAATAGCCAAACATGTCCAAACTCAATACAATAGAGTCTAGGGATAAACTATCCCCCAAAAAAAGGCTAGATCCTGTCATCAAAAATTGAGCAAAACTAGATGCATCCAGTCTACCAAATTCAGGATCCAATATACTCCCAAACATTTGAACCTTGGGCTCATCAGAACGCACAGTATCCTGATTCCAAGTTTGAAGTTCGACGGTTACCGTATCGGTATAATGAACAGTAATGTCATCTTGATCCGGTATTACTTCAGCACCAATGGCTGTGTCGGACTTTTTACACCCTAGAAATATAAACAAACCCAAGATAAACATGGGTTTGCAAAGGTGATAAATATTAGGAATCAAGTTAATTAAGGATATCTTGATATAGGTTTTGGTATTTTTCAACATAAACCTCTTTATCTGCATCCGTGCAAAACTCTAAACATCTTTTATCTTGCGTTTTAATGAACGTGTTCATGTCTAAGGAGATTTTAGAATCCCCTAAAGCAATAGCATCTGCAAGGCTTATCGATCCACGTGTCATTCCTGCCAAATTATTAGACTTCAATTGGGCAATCATTTCACTAGGGGCTGTATCTAATTTTGCTTTTTCAAGAAAGTTATTAGATATTTTAATATTATCATCAACGTTATTATATACACTATATACTACCTTGGTGTTGGTAAACATAGGGTCATCTTTATAATAGGTTTTTAGATAATAAGGAATGAGGCTTGTCATCCAATCATGGCAATGGATGATATCTGGGCCCCAGCCTAGTTTTTTAACGGTTTCGATTGCGCCTTTGCAAAAAAAGATTGCGCGTTCATCGTTATCCTTATAAAACTCATTGCTTTTAGGATCAGTTAATGCGGACTTTCGATTAAAATAATCCTCATTATCTAGAAAATACACTTGCAATTTTGCATTGGGGATGGAAGCAACCTTAATGGTTAAAGGTTTTTCTTCATTTCCCACCCGAATATTAATACCTGAAAGGCGAACCACTTCATGCAAACGATTTCTTCTTTCGTTGATGATTCCAAATTTGGGCATTAAAATTCTGATTTCGTGACCTCTTTCTTGAAGTGCCTGAGGAAGTAGGCGGATAATGTCTGCTGCAGAGGTGATCTTAAGAAAAGGATCAATCTCGCTGGTAGCATATAGGATTTTTAGTTTTTGCATACCGACTTGTTACCGTAAATTAGGGACACAAAATTAAAAAAAAACGGTGACTATTCCAATTAAATTATTAAATTCCGCCGCTTCGCCTGAGGATCAACCTTTCACCTTAACGATAACCCTATGGTAATCCTGAAAACCATTGCAGAAGTAAGAGAACACCTTTATCCTTTAAAGAAATCTGGAGCAAGAATGGGTTGGGTTCCTACGATGGGAGCGCTACATGAAGGTCATCTTTCTTTACTTCAAACCTGTAAAGCAGAAAACGAAATTAGCATTGCCTCTATTTTTGTGAATCCGACTCAATTTGGGCCCGGTGAAGATTTTGAAAAGTATCCTCGTCAACTCGAAAATGACAAAGCCTTGTTATCTAATCTATCTATTGATTATTTGTTTTGCCCTAACGTAGGAGAAATCTATCCTCAAGAAAATCGATATTCTATCATTCCTAGTAAAATAGAAACTATATGGGAAGGAGCTATTCGCCCTGGTCATTTTCAGGGTGTTTGCCTGGTGATTGCCAAATTTCTAAATATTCTACAACCCGATAAATTGTATTTAGGGCAAAAAGATTTGCAACAAACCATTGTGATAAAAGGCCTACTAGAAAGTTTAAATTATCCAGTATCCTTAGTGGTATGCCCTACAAAAAGGGAAACAGACGGTTTGGCGCTAAGCTCCAGAAACATTTACTTAAACCCTAACCAAAGGCAGCAAGCTCCCAAAATATACGCCTGGTTATCTTATTTAAAGGAACAAATTCTAAACAATCAAAACATTCCAACTGCACTTGAAAAAATCCGGATTGAAATACAAAATCAAGAAGGAATGGCGTTAGAGTATTTAGAACTGGTGGATGGGGTTGGAATGAATCCGATTTCTATCCTAAATAGTAATCAACCTTGTTATTTAATTATTGCTGTAAAATTAGGGAAGACACGACTCATTGATAACCTCTCTGTATTTTAACTAATTTTGCTTTACATGATCATTGAAATATTAAAATCCAAAATACATCGGGTTAAAATCACACAATCTGAACTTCATTATATTGGCAGTATAACGTTAGATTTAGATTTGATTGAGGGCGCAAATCTTATTCCGAATGAGAAGGTTACAGTTGTGAATATTAATAATGGGTCTCGATTAGAAACCTATGTAATTGCAGGAGAAAGAGGGTCTGGAATTGCATGTATGAATGGGCCTGCTGCCAGACAATGTCAGGTCGGAGACTATGTAATTGTCTTTTCGTATGCACAAATGGAGTTTGAAGCTGCAAAATTATTTGTTCCCACTATTATATTTCCTTCTGACAATAATCGTTTAACGGATTAATCATGAATCCAAAATTGATGTCCGTTATCAAGTATTCCTTTGGAATATTATTGGGGGTTTTACTTTTATGGTTAGCCTTTCGAAACATAGAATTAGAGGCCGCCATTAATCAAATTCAAAAAGCAAACTTTTTATGGGTAGCCTTTTCCTTATCCATCGCATTGTTTAGCCATTTTGTTAGAGCCGTAAGGTGGAGAATGTTGTTACAACCCGTTGGATATTTACCCAACACTTACAATACTTTTGCTGCAGTTGTCATTGGCTATATGGCAAATAATGCAGTACCTCGCCTTGGAGAAATTAGTAGATGTTCACTATTAACTCGGTCTGACAAAATCCCTTTTACAGTAGCCATTGGTACGGTTGTCTTAGAGCGTTTAATGGACATGTTAATTATGATGGTTTTTTTGGGGATTGCTTTTTTTCTTGAGTATGAAAAAATTCTATTAATAATCGACCAAATGACCCAAGGTCAAAGTTCTGCACAATTAGAAAATCGTTGGATTTTTTTTGGTGTTATTTTGATCTTATGTTTAATTATGGTGGGATTAATTATTAAATTTTATGCTCAATTATTACAAATACCGCTTTTTAGAAAGATTGTTGATTTTTTAATTCCCCTATTTAAATCCTTTACAAGTATTACCCGGGTTAAATATCCTTGGTTATTTTGTTTTTTAACTTTATTAATTTGGTTCTGTTATATAGCACAATTTTATATTGCATTTAAAGCCTTAGAGGAGACTCAACATTTGTCTTTTTATTTTGGATTTATGATGATGATCATTGGTAGCTTAGGCGTAATTGTTCCTGTTCCTGGAGGAGTAGGTGCATTTCATTATTTAACTTTGGTTGGATTTATGGCCTTTGGATATTCAGAAACTGCAGCCATTTCGTATGCACTTTTGGTTCATGCAGCGAATTATTTAATCATTTTATTAGCAGGTATAATTTGTTATATTACCCTAATTATTAAACCCTCTAGAGATGCTGCCATTAAACCTATTAATCTCTAAAACCTCCAGGTCCTTGTAATTGAAATAATGCTCTAATTGTGACAGCAAAATTTTGAATTTTTTGATCTTTAAGAATAGCACTAACCGGTTGATTTGACCACATAAACCCAGCACTAATTTCTGTTCCATCTGGAAGTTCAAATTCATATCCTGCGCCTAATTGCCAACAGGTCATCACTTCTTTTCCATACGGTTTATATAAAGAGGGATTTGAATTAATAAATCTATTTATAGCTGGACCTCCATTTACATATACCCCTGAAGCACGAAACTGAATCCGAAGGGGTACATATAAATAATTAAATTGATAAGGAAACCATTCGGTAAATGATTCTCCGGTTAAAGAATCTGTCCAACTATATTTATCTTTCCAGCCCCTATTTATTACGCCAACCCCTGACTCGATAGAAAAAAACTCGGCTAATCGTAATCTTGCGACTACCTCTCCACCTAAAGATATTTTCCTTCGTGTACCCGATAAATCGGTTTGTGTAAACCCTGGCAATACCGTAATACCCGTAAGTAATTTAGGATAAGGATTCGGTTGTGCATTAGATACACTTATACTGATAATCCCCAATAGAAAAAGAAATACGCTTACTCTCATAATTGAATACAGATATTTCGGGTTTCAGTGAAGAACTTCAACGCTTCAAATCCCCCTTCACGCCCAATCCCAGATGCTTTCATTCCTCCGAATGGTGTTCTTAAATCCCTCACAAGCCAGCAATTTACCCATATTATTCCGGATTCGATTTTAGCTGATACCCTATGTGCCCGTTTCAAATCATTCGTCCAAACGGTTGCTGATAATCCATATTTAGAATCATTTGCAAGTGCAAGGGCTTCTTCCTCGTTTTCGAAAGATTGTATCGTTACCACAGGTCCAAAGATTTCTTCTTGATTCGTTCTACATTCTGGTCCTAAACCGGTAATAATGGTAGGTGCTATGAACCATCCTTTAGCACATCTTTCATTAACATCGTATAACGGTTTTCCTCCTGTTTCAATTTTACCTCCTTCTTCTCTTGCTAAGGAAAGGTATTGTAATACTTTTTCATATTGTGCTTGTGAAACAATAGCTCCGACACGCGTTTCCTTTTCCAATGGATCTCCAACTTTCATGGCAGAAACCTGTTGTGAAAAATCTGATAAGAATCGAGAATACAAGCTTTTTTCAACTAATATTCTAGAACCACATAAGCAGATTTGACCCTGATTGGTAAAGGAAGAGGCTACGGTTGTCTTTAACATTAGGTCATAATCGCAATCCGCAAAAATTATATTGGGGTTTTTTCCTCCTAATTCCAGGGAAAGTTTTTTGAACATCGGTGCGGCTGTTTTTGCCAATGTTTTCCCCGTTTCTGTTCCACCTGTAAAAGAAATAACTGGAACATGGGGATTTTCAACCAATGCTTGTCCAGCATGAACGCCGGTCCCAAATACAATATTTAATACTCCTGGAGGCAGTTCGGCTTCTATTGCAAGTTCTGCTAATAAAAAAGCAGTAGCCGGAGTGATTTCGGATGGTTTAGCAACCACGGTATTGCCTACCGCAAGCGCTGGTGCGATTTTCCAGGTAAACAGATATAATGGCAAGTTCCAGGGTGAAATTAATCCTGCCACTCCAATAGGTTTATTTAATACATAATTAAATCCAGCCTCTCCCATATCATACGTTTCAGAATGAAGATGTAAAGCTGCTGTTGCATAAAACCTAAAATTATCAGCTGCCCTAGGAATATCCATTCTTTGAGATAAACTCAAGGGTTTTCCATTATCATTTGTTTCGGCTAAGGCTAATCTATCTTTATTCGCTTCTATTAAATCTGCAATTTTTAATAAATAATTTGAACGCTGCGTTTGGGTTAAAGCTGACCATTCTGGAAAGGCTGCGGACGCGGCCTTTACTGCTTCTTGAATATCTACAGCACGACTATCGGGTAAGACCCCGTATTTCTGTCCAGTAGCAGGATTAATATTATCTAACCAATCTCCACCAATGGGTTCAACCAAAGATCCATTTATATAATTTAATATTTTCATGGTCATTTAATTATTTATAAACAGGCAGTTCGACCACCATCCACCGGAAGATTAATTCCGTTAATGTAGGCTGCTTCGTTTGAAGCTAAAAATACCACAGCAGCGGCAATCTCTTCTGGCATTGCAAAACGACCTGCCGGAATTTCTTTTCTCATTTCGTCTTCCACCGCATGGGTATCAGACCCTGTTCTTTTTGCTTTGGTATTTACCAATAAAGACAGTCGCTCTGTGGCGGTTGCCCCGGGTAATACATTGTTGACCGTTATGCCCCAGGGAGCAACTTCATTCGCAAGAGACTTAGCCCAATTCGCTACCGCCCCTCTTATCGTATTTGAAACCCCAAGCCCTTTAAGTGGTTGTTTAACGGAGGTTGAGATAATATTAATTATCCTTCCAAATCCCTTTTTTTTCATTCCCTCTAAAAAGCATAACATCAACAAATGATTACATATCAAATGTTGCTCATAGGGTAAATTAAATTCTTCAAATCGAGTTTCTGTCAGCAATCCCCCTTGAGGACCACCAGAATTATTTACCAAAATATCGATGCCTTCAGGATTATTTAACAACCAATTTTTTGCTGCAGAATCCACTTCTTCTGGTTTGCTAAAATCTGCAACCACCCATTGATGATCCTGATTTGCGGGTCGTGGTAAAGTATATACAATTGAAGCCAATTTATCCGGATTACGGGCAACTAAAATAATACGTGCACCCATCCGTGCTAATCCTTCTGCACTTGCTAACCCAATCCCTTGTGTAGAACCGCTAACCCAAGCGGTCTTTCCTTGTAAAGAAAACATCATGACTTAAAGATACACACTCCTGCGTGGATTTATAGAAATGCTAGTATTATCTTAACCTCTCCTATCTTTACTGTATGTCAACCTTGCAGATCATAGCAGAAGCTGGTGTTAACCATAATGGAGATATACTGCTTGCTGAAAAACTTATTGAAGCAGCCAAAACTTGTGGGGCCAACTGGATTAAGTTTCAAGCATTTTCACCTGAACATTTAGTTAAACCGACAGCAGAAAAAGCTCCTTACCAACTAACTGATGATCCAACGCATAATCAGTTTGAGATGCTTAAAAAGTATTCCTTCTGTTATGAACAATTAGAACATCTTAAAAATGTTGCAAAGCAAAATCAAATTGGTTTTTTATGCAGTGTTTTTGATTTGGTTGCTTTGTCATGGGTTGAAAAATTAAAAATACCCGTTATTAAAGTTCCTTCTGGGGAAATAGATCATTTAGTTTTATTAGAAAATATTGCTCGATTAAAACTGCCGGTATGGCTATCAACAGGCATCTCCTCCACAAATGAAATCAAACGGGCTATTGAAATTTTAATAGGAGGCGGGTCTCCCCCCAGTGAACTGGTATTGTTGCATTGTCATACTGAATATCCAACCCAATATTCTGATGCTAACTTATTGGCG
>Ga0214923_10000155_pt1 | contig 103878 bp, 103 predicted proteins | sample LL1510_MetaG_FD_177993 | JGI IMG/M metagenome (GOLD analysis project Ga0214923, IMG submission 177993) | Freshwater microbial communities from Lake Lanier, Atlanta, Georgia, United States - LL-1510 | ecosystem: Environmental > Aquatic > Freshwater > Lake | place: USA: Georgia | collected... | reverse complement strand
GGGGAGCCAAAGGTAATTACTTTAATTCCGTGTTTTTTGCAGTCGGCAATAATCTTTTTTATATGATTTGCGCAGACTTCTGTGTTATCTAAAGTAGTAATTCCCGAGTTGTAGAAGATGCTTTGAATAGCTAGGACTGGAAATTCTGTAGAAAATTTACTATAAACGGACTCTACATAGTCATAGCCAAGTTCTTTCAATAAATGGAACATGGATTCGTTTTGATCCGCGTCCCAACTCATGTTACTTATTCCTATTTTGATTGACAAACTCTAATACCCCCCTTAAAACTGAATCTTTATCTTGCCAATATCCTGTTTCTGTAGTATTAGTCTTGTAGTTATATAGCACTTCTGAGCCTTCATAACCTATTTCGGATGCATTTAAGGCGGAAAATAGTTCTTTAGTTGAAAGTGGTTCTGGAAAAAAATTATAGAACTCGCGTTCCTCGTCTTTAATTTTGTCTAAGTCATCAACTAAATTAACTAAGTTATACCACTGATACGTGGAATTTAAATTTATGCTCTCGCATTGATGGTTATTGATGTAATCAAAAATAATATTCTTTTTTAAATACTTTCCATATAGCCCTGGAAGGCGAATAACTTTTAATTTATTGTAGGTCAATTGATCTTTTACTAAAATCTCGAAGAATCTTCTATTGTTTCCGTAACTAAAATATCTAAGTTCTGGTAATAACTCCTCGTCTGCTCCGCTTGTAATATTTTCATAAACATCTATAGTTGAAAATAAATAAATATTGTTGTATTTCTTTGTTTGTAAATAGTTGAAAATTTGTATTATATTTAAAATATCTTTTAAAGTATTATTATTTACCTTCCATTTTTCTGCCGGAAGACAAGAAAGATAGATGTCACAGCCATCTTCGACCGTGGAATCAAAAAAAGAAATATTGCTTGAATTAAACTTTAGGTCAAAATCTATTTTGTCGCAGAGGGTTCTACCAATCAGTCCTGTATCTCCAACTAGTATTTTAGGTATTGCCACTTTTTAACTCCTTGATTTGGTTTAAAACATATTCTTCTATTTGATATATACCTTGAATTTTACCCGTAAATGTTGTAATTATATTGTCGTTCTTTATTATTCTAGGAATTCTAGAGTCATAACTGCTTACATTTTTTACCTTATAAGACTTAAAACTATGGTGAAATTTAAAATCATTATTAAAAGAACTATAGTAATATTCAATACTTTTAGAGAGTGCTTTTCTTTTTTGTTCTGTTGTTAGGTCTTGGTTTGGAGTTATGTTTACCTGAGTTACGGTATAGAGGTCATCTTGATAGGGAAATATAGAGAATAAATCCCCGTCAACAAAGGTCAAAGCACCAAACTCTACTGGGGCAACTTTTTTATAGACAAGGACTTCGCATAGTTCATACTTAACATCTTCTAGAATTGGAGAAAGAACGTTGTTTGTTGCATTAATTACTAAGTCATTATTCAAAGCTAGGCTTCTTAAATCCTCTTCCGTAATTATTTTATAAACTATGTTATTTTTTAAAAGATCTATAAAATACTTTTTCGACTTAAACGGATCAATAAATCTCTCATTTACACGAATTGCGCCTTCTATATTATTTAAATACATTAGGTTGACTAGGTCATGCGTCATATAATCAAATATTTTTAAATAAGTTTTAAAGTCAATTATTGATTTATCATTTGGAACTACATAAATATTATTTTCAATGTCAGAAATAAGTGACGGATAATCTTCTAAAAACTTATTAAATGTGTTGATACATAAATCCCTAGTTAAACTACTTCTGGCATAGTGATAACCTAAATGAAGGCGATTTTGATTCTTATAAGATGTCTGAGAAAATATGCCCTCTGACTCGTAGACAACTACTTCATGGTCATTCATTAGTTTAGACGCTAAATGACAGCCAACCCAGCCTGCGCCTATTATGGCGATCTTCATTATATTGAAATTCCAACGTCCTGCGATTGCCCCCAATTAGATTTATGCTTTACTAAATCAAGTTGTGGGAAATATTCTGCCCTTCTTATTGTCTCTGTTCCATAGATATTACTTTGATGAAGCACCTGTGGGTATTCATCTGGGCCGTATATATGTGGATTATAAGTTCTTGTTAGATGTGGCTCATGTTTCCACAAGATATAGTCCTCGTTACCAACGCCCCACTTCTTAAGAGCAACAAGGCTAATCCTGTCGTAATCGGTGTTTTTAATACCAGTAATTAAATCTTTATTAGTAAGTAAATACTCGTATTTATAGGTTCCTATGCTCATGGATGGAAAATGTCTTAAAGCTATTTTATCTGGCATATCTTCAGGAATGTTGTATAGTAGAGATTTAAAATTCTCCCCTACTACAACTGTATCGTGAGTGTAGAACCAGTAATCAGCTTCGATTTTATTTTCTACAATTTCTACAAATGAAGTATATTCCAAGGAATTGTGATTGGTTTTTATATAAGTAATACCTTCATATGTATCAATGACCCTTTCATCGTGGCCACCTTCAAAAATATAAATATCTTCTTTTTCTATACCCGCTGATAGCAATGACGGTATTACAAATGGAAGAGTTTTCTCGCTAAATCCTTTAACGGTATTTACACATATTTTAATGTTTAATGGTTTGTCGCTAGATTCTTCAGACATGGTATTTATTATACCTAATCTTCGTCCTCTTCTGGCCCCCATACGAGGTTCTTTGTGGTGTGTAGAAGGTCGAGAGTTTCACTGGCTAGGGCTTCTACTGTGAGTAGTAGGTCCGCTTTATTGTCTGCTTCTTCTGGTTCTTCAAGTTGATAATGTACTTCTTTAATGACTTCTGTACAGAGCTGTAGACGCTCCAAAAGTACATCCAGTGGGTCTGGATTTGATGATATATCGAAGTCTCTCTGGTCCATGAGACAAGTTTAATGGTGGTTTTAAGGGCTGATTTAGGCTCTAAATTATAGCATATGGGGGTGGTAAGGTTATCATAATAATTGATAAAGGCAAAAATATTATTAGCAAAAAAAGATGAAGTTGGCAGAGAATTTTCTGCTAATATAAATTAAAAATATTAGCAAAAAAATCTGGTGCAAAACTGGAAAATTCTGCTAATATAACTAAACTAATATATACTAAATGAATTAAGTGAACTATATTCCACTACGCGCGTAAGAAAATGAATTTCACAGTAACTGTAAATATAGTCGACTTAATTGGTTTAGTATATTTAAGTGTGTTTTTAGTTGAGTTTAGTTGTGCTAGACTTAGTAGACTTGACAAATCATTTGTCAAGTAGGAAGATGTAGATATGACAGAAAATAATCCATTTGACTTCTTTGATTTCTCGGAAGAAGAAGCAGAAGAAAAAGCACGAGAGTTTGAGGGTGACGGATATAACAGAGACGGACGAATCTGTATCTGTGGCCATCCAATGAAAAGACATACTGAGTATGGGGGGTTGAGTACGTGCTCACCATCCAGACTAGTGTGCCCATGTAAAAAAGGAAAACCAGTCCTGGAAGTTTCAGATACAAGAGTGTTTCTAAGAAAAACTCGTGGATCTGGTACAGCCCATGCTTTAACTCAGGGAATATTAGCCTGCAAGGGAAAGCATGAAGTTAAGTGGCTAGTTGAGCAAAGATGCGACAGATGCAAGTCCGAGGGCAAAGTTAGTCCAGTCCCAGTAACACAGCAAGGAATTATTAAAGACGAAGCAACTGGGTATGACGTTCTTCTTTGTCAGAGATGTAGAGAAGAAAACTAGTGAAGCAAAGAAATTCACAAGATGGTAGACCAATGTGTGGCTTCTGCATGACAGGGCACCACGAGAACTGTAAACCAAAAATTGTCTGGTATGACAAAGAATGGTTGTGCTATTGCGAAAAATGTAATAATGTAGTACAATCAGATGAAAGCACCAATCAACAAAAGGAAGAAGAAAATGAATAAATTCAATCGTAATTTATTAGCACTAAATCTACTGGTAGGACTAGGAATTCTATCCAGTACAGCAGTTATGGCTGCTGGCTCAAATAACACCATCTCAGCCTGCGTAGACAACAAGACCAAGGTTGTAAGAATAGATACCAAATGTAAGTCCTCTGAAAAAGTAATCACTTGGAATCAAGTAGGAACACAAGGTCCAAAGGGTGATGTTGGTAACACAGGACCAGCAGGAGACACAGGACCACGTGGACCACAAGGTTTAACTGGACCACAAGGTGTTCAGGGAGTTCAAGGCATTCAAGGATTAACTGGATTACAGGGCATTCCTGGAGTCCAAGGGCAACAGGGATTGCAAGGTCCAAAGGGGGATACAGGTGCACAAGGAATTCAAGGACCAGTTGGTCCAGCAGGAAATGGTGGTAGTGTAGCGACTAAAACTATCACTATTTACTACTCACCGACAATATGGCCTAAGGGAAGTACATGTGCCCCTGGAGTTTCATGCGGTAATCCAAATTCATCACTGCCTAGCGACTTATTTAAATACTCTTATAATGGCCCTGGTATTGGAATAGATGGGTGTGGAGAAGGAACAATGATATATGTTGAATATCCTAATGGTATGAAAGATAATGTATGGCAATGGCGTACAGAACCAACCGGCATTTGTTATAGAACAATTAAGGTGGTAGAGTAATGAATAAGAACGAAGCCCTAAGTAAAATCTTTGAACACCTGTCTTTGCTTGAAGAGTACAAGGTTCTAAGAGAAGACACAGCAAAAGCTTTATACTCACACATCGAACAAATTGTTCAAGAGATTACATCACTTGAAGACACAATCTATGAGTCAGTGCTCTTTGCTAATAGAAAAAACGGAATAGACGGAATCGACAATGTAATTGACTTCTGGAATCAGTTCAAGAAACTAAGGCCAGAAGATTTAGATGACGATAACGATGGAAAAGGCAACACGCCAAAGTAGTCCGGTCTTTTAAAAATACTCCTAGCATGTTATCTTGTTAGGAGTATTTTTATTTAAGGAAGACTATGGATTTTAAAAACTCACTAATTAAAATTGAACTAGCAGCTAAGTGGCTTGAGGTCACCCCAAAAACTATTTATAACTGGATTGAAGAGGGTGCTTTGGAGATGCCAGAAAAGGGAATGGTTAGGCGTGGTGATGTTGAAAAAGTTCACAAAGACAAAATTTTAAAGCGTTCTGATAGAGCAAGACTACTTGCTTTTGGAATTATTAGAGATAAAAATGGTCGCTTCATAAAGTTAGAAAAAGACGAAAATTAAAAATGTTGTTTATACTAAGAGAAAATGCTGCCGTTTCCCTCACCGCACGCAAAAAAACTTTTCAACTTACCAACAAACTTTTCAACTTTCAACTAGACGATTTGTCGCCCTGCTAAAATTAATAGCAGCGGCGGTCATCTTTCAAGCCCTCTCCCCAGTAAAGGTGACCGTCGCCTTAGACCGGCCTTGGTTAAAAGTTGAAAGCTCGGCCCGATCTAATCATCCAATCAACTTTCAACGGTTAAAGTAAAGTTAGTAACTATGAATGACTCATCAGAAGTTTCCCTCAGCGGCCTGCATCCTTTCAATCAAGAACAAGAAGAGCGTTCGGAATATCAAATCGACGAACCGGTTGACCTACGGCCCGATCTATCAGTACTAGGAATAGAAGAAGCAGAAAAAGGTGTCTGCGAAGACAACTATCAAAACCGTGCTATATTACGTCGTGCAAAGTTAGCCTGGGATCCGGTCTGGTCTTCTAACGGAGTACCAACGGGTCTAATTCGAGCTCGCTCTAAAGAATCAACTATGGAGCGACGTCTACTCTCTTTAGCGGAGAAGCGTCCAATTATGCTCGACCCAACTTCCAACAACTCAGATTATTTAACCGGCCTGGATCTATTAGCTGAACCAGCAACGGATTACTTAGTACCTCCGTGGGTTGTTCACTCAACGCGACTTTATTTAAAAGAGCAAGAAGAAGGCGGCCCGAAGTCTTCAAAGCGTAAGCCTCTAGCTCAGCCGCATCGCTGCCGTCACATTAAAGACGACGGTATTCGTTGTATGCTATGGTCCAGCGGACGCCCCAAAGATGACGGCCTGTGCCGGATTCACTTAAGATCAACGCAGCATAAAACATCGGATGACATTGAACGGGCTCGTCAAAAGTTGACTCAAGCTGCTCCATACGCCGTGGACATGCTTGAAGATCTTATGGAGAATGCTGAGTCAGAACCGGTTAAGTTAAAAGCCGCCACTGAAATTCTTGATAGAGCCGGAGTTCGAGGCGGCGTGGAGATAGATAGCTCAATAAACATTGACGTGCGGCCTGCCGCTCAAGTAATCGCGGAGCGGCTCGATCGCTTAGCCCAAGGTGCTATTCAAGCTGCTGCAAAGTTAGCGGATAGCGGCGTGCACGTAGTAGCGGACAAAGACATAATTGATGCGGAAGTTATACCCGCTGAAGAAAAGAAAGAAGATCAAACGGATGAGCTCAACAATTAACGAACTAGTGGAAGCAGCCCGCCTTCACTTCAACCACCTCCAAGCGGATATCACAAACGCATCGACTCGCATCGAGCACATTCGACTGACGACCCTAGCTCAGGAAGCGGAGAATCTTTTAATCAATCTTGAAAAGTTTGCAGCCGGATCTACCGGATCTAATTCCAGGGATCTGCATCTATCAACTTCTCATGAAGCGTGCGGATGTAAATCCGCTGCAGGTGCTGCCGTCAAATGTAAATGTAGTTGCAGCTATTAATTTAATGTGCTAAGATGCGAACATGTCACGTAAATCTAAAATAGATCTCTTCATTGCCACTGCCAAAAAGTATTTAGGCTATCAGTCTGAGATTCTCGGCCAGAACATGTTCGGACGGTACCTCGGATATGACAGTGTTCCATGGTCTGGAGCATTCATTGATGTAGTTGCCAGGGAGTCCGGTGTAAAGATTCCGTCATTCATTTACGTACCCGCGGCACTGTCCGATTTCATTCGAAGTAACGGCGTCTACAGTAAGCCTCGGCCTGGTGACATTGCAATCTTCAGCTTTCCATCAATTTCTGTAAAAGGCTCGACGGGTAGTTCATTCGATATGCCAACGGCTGGGATTGTTGTTGACGTACGTGAGTTTAAGAAGACGGGTAAATTTTTAACGGTTGAGGGAAATACACTCGGAGACTCAAAGCACCAACAAAAAGACGGCGTGCATCTGAAGGTTAGACATTTAACGGATGTTGTTTTGTTTTGCCGGCCTGAGGAGTTCCAGGGACCGAAGGCCAGATCTGCAGCTGCACTTTTAACGAAGCTTGGTAGAAAGTTAACCGGCCTGCATCCGGATCGTATTGAACTCAGCGGCCTGGAAGAACTTACGAACAAGCCCGAACAGGTTAAGACTGCTGCATTGCGTGCCGGAACACGTAACCGCTCAATCGAAGTTGTGCAGCTAGCCCTCTCGACGATGACGGACATCAAAGGAGCTGAGCGTGGAAAGTGGGATTCAGTAACTGCGTCCGCGTTTGCCAGGTACCAGCGGAGCATTGGTGTGGTCAACCTAGATTTACAGGGAACGATTCACATTCCAACGCTTGAGCATCTTGCAAAAGAAACGAATCTTTTTATCATTGTTTAGTAGTTCCAGATCCATCCTCATCCAGGTAAACTTTTAACGAACATTCATAAATTGTTCCGCTGCCGGAAGCCAATCAAAAAATTATTTTTCATTTTTTCAAATTAGGTTGACAGAATTCATGAGATATGTTATTTTTTACTCATCATGGATAATCAAGAACTAATCAACCTCATTAGAGAACATATGCGCTGGTTTGCCAGTGACAAAGAGCAACTAGCAAATGACCCTGAACTACAGTATGATTTCGCATATGCGAATGGCGCATATAACGCTTACGAATTTATGCTCAACCAATTACAGAAAGACAGAGAGGAAGAAGATAATGGCGAGCAGTAATGATTGGAGAGACCTTTTCTACGAATTGTTAGACGAGGTCGAGCAAATGGTCGGACACGAAGAAGTCTGGCACGAATACTACGACCAAGCCGAAGATTTGGAGAAAGAATAATGGAAGACTTTACAGAAGAACAGCGTGAAGTAATAAAGGCACTGGGTCTTAAGGTAGATGAAAGCGGCCTGGTTGTTTTTGATGAAGACGGTGATGTTACTTACATCGTAGAAATAGATTTGGGCAACGAGTAATGTGTTACCAGTGCTCGGACTATGAATATGAACCGTGCCCAGATAACTATCCCGACTGCCAAGGAAGTTGCTACGGATTTGATTGCGCGGCTTGTGGAGTCAACACACTTCACATCAACGAGTTCTATATGATTCATGATGAGATATGGAATGAGGCTTGGCCTGATGAGCGTGCCATGCTTTGTATCGGATGTGTAGAAGTACAAATCGGGCGAGCCTTAACTGCTAATGATTTTACGGATGCCCCTGTCAATCACGGATTCGTCATTCAGTCTGAACGGCTTGCCTCTCGCCTCTCATCGGAATAACTTTTAACGAACGGCTCGTGAGAAGCTGATGCAGCTGAGCTACACTGCCACTTTTAATTAACGGTTCATAAAAAGTCGCGGCCCGCCTTCCGGATCCAAACTTTTAACGGACTTCCAAATCACGGATTTATTCAACGGGTATTCTATGATTATGAAGTCAATTGAATTACATCTGCTAGAAGCGGCCCGGGACGTGGACACTGCTGTTCAAACCGGCCTGGTCGAACCTGACGTGCTTAACGGATTACTCTGCGCTTCGTGCGAAGATGAGGTGGGACATTTAACGGACGCTTCATTTGTGCCATTCGCAGTGCTAATTGATGAACGGGATACCCCGTGGTTTGTATGTGGTGAATGTATAGTAGATGTAGTAAACCCCACTACTTCATACAGCGTCCCGTCAATTGAGCAGTTGTTTATGGCTGATGAGGAGTTTGACGACCTTGACTATGAAAATGATTAGTAGTAAAATAGACGCAGGACTTCTGCCAACAACTAACGAATAATAAAAAGTTTTTACACCTTACATAAGATTTTTTCGCTAGGGGGAAAAAATGAAAAATAATGATTTGGAAAAAATCTAAAAAAATACTTGCGTCTAATAAATAGTTGTGCTACCTTTTGTCTATCCATTACGAAAGGAACTACTATTCACACAATACAACTACTGCTAGTAGAAGCAGATAACGCAGAACAAGCATTTAGTATCGTTTCAGATAAACTTTCAGATGGCGAGCCACGCTGGTCTGACTGGCACGAAGCAGGTGGCAACCCAAGCCACCTAAACTTCGCTGGTCGCTGGTCTGGTGAAATCTTTATGACCCCAGAACAAAAACAACGAGCAGAAAATAAGTTGGAAGTTGATTTATCTGAAAATCCAAATCACTTATGTTTTTCAGACGACCCTGTTTTGGCTGATAGCGTCATAACTACTTTTATAGGGTATCGCATAAATGAAATAGAAGCCATTAGAAAAACACTACGAACTGATTACGCAGGTATAGATGTATTTACCTATCCCTATAACCCAGATAAAAACGACTATAAGAAGTCAATGGTGATGTATTACATAAAAAAACTATCGCTACTTCTTAGTAATGAGTGGTGTTCTGAAACTGCTATTTATGATTTAGAAAACTGGGACGCTAGTTTGGAATACTTTTACAAGCGTGTTCAGGAAACCCCACAAAGGCAGTTTCTAATCCCTGTTGATTTTCACCATTAGCGAACAAAAAACTTTTCACTTAGGACTTGACTTTATTAGAAGTTGATGTAAAGTGGAACTCGTTGGATAATCCTGTCCAACATAAACCAATAAGTTAGGACGAACTAAATGGAAACATTTGGAACACTAGATACAGAAACAGCAGAAGCAGTAGCAACTGCTGAAAAATCTGGAACAGCAACACCAAAGGTTGTAGGTAAGGGTCTTTACCTAGAACTTATCAAGCCAAATCCTGAACACATTTGGGATAAAGAAACTATCCAAATCATTATTACCCCTGCTGGTGTAGATGAAAAGGGTAAGGCAGTTCCAGTAGCCTTTACATACAGGGCTGTTGGAAAGATGTCGCCTAGACGACAATGGCAAACTAAGCACCACTTGCCAAAAGATGAAAAGGCAAATCCAACTGAAATAACTGCTGACCTTGTAGAAAAGGTAGTTGCTTCTGTTGTTAGGCAGGGTTCTTATGGCTACTCCAAACTACAAGGAAAACTTGTAGTAGAAGTAAGCAACATAGACCTATCAAACATAAGAGAACACGAAACTCCGTCTGCTCTAATCCGTAGAATAACCAAAGCCAGAACTGACGCAGGTTTTCCTGTTGATGTTTATTTATCTTAGAAAGGACAAAATCAAAATGGCAAAGACAGAAATAAAAAACATTTCAGAACTACACAAAGATTTAGAAACACTAATCAAAGGTGTAGTCCTACACTCCACAAAAGCAGAGCCTATCCCTGCTATTATGGAAACCCTAATGCCCAATAGTGCTAGGGCAAACTTGCGAGCAAAAGCAGGAACAGCAATAACAAAGTCAAAGGTTGGAACAAAAGTGGTAGAACCTATGGTAAGTGCCGAAAAATACATACGACCAAATGGTGATTACTACTACTCTCGTATGTGGGGCGAACACTCCGACATAGAAGTTCTAAAAACTGCTAGGGCAAATGGTAAGTATGTTCTGCTCTATGGTGAAGCAGGTTGTGGTAAAACTGCTCTCGTAGAAGCAAGTTTCCCAGATGAACTCTATACCCTATTGGGAACAGGCGACACCGAAGTTTCTGACTTCTTAGGTGGCTATGTCCAAACTCCAAGTGGAAGTTTTGAGTGGGTGGACGGAGTTTTGACCAAAGCAGTAGAGCAGGGCAAAGTTCTACTTATTGACGAAGTTGGACTTATTGACCCAAAGGTTATGTCTTTGGTCTATGGTCTAATGGACGGCAGAGATGAACTTGTAATCACAGCCAACCCAGAAAGGGGGATAGTAAAAGCCAAGAAAGGTTTTTATGTAGTAGGTGCTACCAACCCTAACGCTGTTGGTGTTCGCTTGTCCGAGCCTTTACTATCTCGCTTCACTATCCAAGTAGAAATGACTACTGACTGGTCGCTTGCTAAGAAGTTAGGCGTTCCAGCACCAGCAGTTTCGGCAGGTCAAAATCTGTCTAAGAAGCGATTAGCAGGTGAAGTATCTTGGTCGCCACAAATGCGAGAACTGCTTGCGTTCCGTGATGTTGCTAATCTGTTTGGTATGAAGTGGGCTATTGGAAACTTGCTTGCTTCTGCCCCAGAAATAGACAGAGTAGTTGTCGCTGATGTATTCCGTAGAGTATTCGGTGATGATGAGTGTAAGCCAGCAAAGATTTAGTAGTTCGTCCTACTAAATAGGGAGTGCTAGGCGTAAAAAACTTAGCACTCCCTACCCCTTGACGAAAACAAAAATGTATGATTTACTTTTACTAGCCAAACGAAAGGACAAAACAAATGGCTCATTATGTATCAAGATTAGATACACGAACTAGCGAAACTCCGAAAGAGTGGCTAGAAACTTGTAAGCAAATAGCAGAAGTAGTAAATAACTGGGCTATCAGGGGCGACATAGTTGTCTATGCTGGCTCTGACGCAGGAATAGGTCATACTGCTTGCTTTATCAAGACAAGTGCTGAAATGGAAATCAACATACCAGTTGCTTTTGGAACTTGGGCAACACCAGAGTTTGTGGGTGATTTGAGAGATAGAAGTAATCAGTTTGAGTGGGCTAGTGCCACAGGTATTATTTATCACGAAGCACTACACGCTAGATTTTCTATTTGGGAACAAGCAAAACTAGACACTATGTCTGAACCTGTATTTCAGGCGTTCCAAGTTTTAGATGAAAGCAGAATAGAAAGATTTGGCGTAATCGCTATGCCAGAAAATCAAGTATTCCTAAGATGTTCTGCTATGGAACTAGCATTACAAGGTATGGACGAAGCAAGCGTGGAAGCCCTATCTGATGTTCGCTTATCTGCTGTTGCGTGTGCTTTGGCTATGGCAAGAGTGGACGCTGGCGTTCTAAAAATCTCTGATGTTAGTTCTACATACTCCAAAGTAATAAGTGCTATTGGTCAAGAACTATTTGACGAGTTGCGTTCTATCTGGTATGAGTTCCAGCGTTTAGAGTGTTCCCAAATCAAGCGAGCAACAGAACTTGCTACCAAGTGGGTAGAACTTTTAGACAAGGCTGACCCAGACGGAAAAGGTGGCTGTAAGTTCCCAACTGGCAAAAAAGGCGAAAAAGGCGAAAGTGGGTTTGGAACAGAACTCATTGACGCTATGGACACAGACACAGAAAACTCTGCTAGTGATGTTGAGAAAGAGTTAGGCGAACAACAGGGCAAAGAAAAAGATAGCAAAACTTTACAAGAGCATAACTCCAAACAGCAACAAAGAAATAAGTCCAAAAAAGAAGCCAGTAAAGTTTTTACTAACGCAACTGGAAATGGTGATAGTTCTAGTCGTTCCCAACTGGAAAATCAACGACCACCTAAACCTGCTGAAAGAGCAAACGCTGTTCGTCTTTCCAAGATGTTAGAAAAGGCAAAGTATCGTGAAAGGTCTATTACCGAAATAAAGTCGGTATTTCCACAGGGTCGCCTAAAAACTAGGGTTGCTATTCAGAACTTGGCTATGAAGTCTAAGGGTATTCACTCTGACCTACCAGCGTGGAGAGCAACTAAGCGTAAGCATACTGACGACCCAGAACTAACTATTGGCGTAATGGTGGACATTTCAGGCTCTATGAGTGGTGCTATGGAAAGTATGGCTACTACTGCTTGGGTTCTATCAGAAGCAGGTAGGCGTATTCAGGCTAGAACTGGTATGGTCTATTTTGGTAATGATGTTTTTGCTACTCTGAAACTTGGTCAAAAGTTAGAACAGGTTTCAGTTTGGACAGCCCCAGACGGAACAGAAGTTTTTGGACAGGCTTTTCAGGCAATAGACGGACACCTAGACTTACTTTATGGTTCTGGTATTCGTATGTTGGTTGTAGTTTCTGACGGACAATACACAGATGACGAAACTAGAAATGCCAAAGAGTTTGTAAAGATGTGTGCCGATAATGGCGTGGCTGTTCTTTGGATAGTTCCTGCTGGTTGCTACGCCCATACACCACCACTTCTGGTTGGAAATAATGGCGTGGTTCTTTCAGGACTTGATGTAAATGAAATCGCCAACACTATCGGTAAGTCTGCCACCAGAGCATTAGAAAAGGTTGGTGGTGTTTAGAACATAAGAACTCCGTTTGTGGATAGAGCCGAAGCCCTTGTCCCCCCAACTCCTAGTAGGTTCTCTACAAACGGACTAGAACCCCTGATACCAAACCCTGTCCTTTCGGGTATCAGGGGTTCGCTTTTACCAAAAATGGCTGAATAGGATTTTTCATTTTTTCCATTATCAAATCAGACACGCCAAAAAATCTTTATGAAATAACTTGCTAAAAGAAATCAACTATGCTTTACTAGACACAACAAACAAACAACGCACTACTGAAAGGACAAAACAAATGTGCGACCATTGTGGAAACGACCACCCAGATTTAGATGAAATCATTGAGAACTCTGATGAAACAGGGCTATTTCTTTTATCTCTAAGTATCATTGGGGCTTTGGTAGAAAGTTTTACTGAAACTGGCTACGCTGACCCAGACACCTATAAAGCAGTTATCACAGCAACAAAGATAGCCAAGCGTATAGGTATGACCCCACTAGCAGACAGGTTAGAGTTGCTAAAAATGGAAACTGCTGAAAATGTCCGTAAGTGTGGAATAGAGAGTGGACTTAGCGAAAGTGAAATCCAAGAGATACTGGACAACTTCCAATGATAAGGAGTAGAAATGCCTAACTGGGTCTATAACAACATAACTATTACTGGCTCTATCAAAGATGTAGAAACTTTTTACGACAAGGCAACAGCCCCACACCCAGATAGTTTTGATAAAGAAACTGGCAAGGTAGTTTATAGCACCGAAGTAGAGTTGTCGTTCTGGAACTTTGTAGCACCACCACAGGACGCAGTTGAGAGTGGCGAATACTTTGGCACTAATGGTTGGGAAAATGGCGAGAGAAAAGGCGACACTCCTACCAACTGGTATAACTGGAACAATGAAAACTGGGATACCAAATGGGACGCTTGCGATTATTCTGGTAATACCACTATCAACAAAAAAGACAAAACTTCTAAACTTGTTATGAACTTCTCTACTGCTTGGTCTATTCCCGAACCTGTATTTGTGGCTATGGTAGAGCAACACCCAGAACTATCTTTTGAGTTTTGTAGTGAAGAAGAACAGGGCTGGGGGGCTGAGTTCTCTGGTGAAAATGGCGAGTTAGTGCTTACTAAGGAGTGGGGGATACCAAACTGCCATACCGATTATGTGGAACGAGATAACGAGGACGGGTGTGTCTGTGCTTGGGACGAGGAAACTGAAAACTGGTATGAGGACTGCCCAAGAAAAGTAAAAGATTTCTTTGTTGAGATTACACGGACATACAAAGTCATAGCCGAAAATCCTGAACAGGCGTGGGAACTAGCAGATAAACAGGTGGATAGTTTAGTAGTAGATGAGTTCTCCACTATCATAGTCAAAGATGAAAACGGAGTTCGTTTATACCCGATACCAGAAACGGATAACTAATGACGGAACAAATAATCAGAGTTCGGCTCGTCCATACTGACGACCCCTACACAAATCTAAAAGTCGGCTCGCTTGGAGTAAAGCGTGGTGAATACATAGACCCGTGGGGGTCTAAGACTATTCGTGTAAAGTGGGACAACGGGTCTGACCTTAGCCTTATTGACGGACAAGACATCTGGGACGAGTATGAGCAACCAACGGACTAGCAAGACAGCCCTGACGCTGGAAACTGAAATCAACTGCTCGGAGTGTGGACTAAAAGCAGTAGATACTTTTGAGATAACACCTGTTGGGGACGGACTTGGCTACATAACTTGTTATGAGTGTGGCGAGCCACAGCAGGTAGAAACTCCCTAAAAATGTTTATCAAAAAGTTATCAAATAAACTTGCGAGATTTTAGAAATCGTGATTTACTATTAGAGCAATACACCCAAAGGTAATCTAACGAAAGGAACTCCAAATGGGAAACGCAACTAAGAACCAAAGCACTACAAGCATTAGCACTTCTACCCCACAGGTAGTAGTTCTAAAACCAGCCATACAAAAGCAGGTAGCAAACCTGCGTAATGGTCGTGATTTAGGTAAGCAAGCAAAGGAAATGTCTGACCAAGCAAGACAGGCTATTCTTGACGCTGTTGGCTCTATCACATCTGATTTGGTAGCAACTGACGCTAAGGGTAAGCGTTTATTGTCTATCAAACTTATCCCTAGTCCTGCCAAACTTGACCTTGATAAGTTGGAGAGAGAAAATCCTGAACTTTACTCTCTGCTAGAACCTTACAGGGTCGCCAAAGGTGCTGGCGAGCCAACTCTACGAGTTGATGTTCTCTAACCAGAACCAAGCAACACCCATAAATAAATAATCACTCCTTTCTAAGTGAAAAAATGCTGGTAGATTTTCTCGTTTATCTACCAGCGTTTTTTTTTAGTTTTTTTGGCTCATAAGATTTTTCATTTTTTCCACTAAATAATAAAACACGCCAAAAAAGATTTGTAAAATGTCGCACCTAACTTGTATAGTGGGATTTATGAATACACAACAACAACAAATAATCGCTTCGCTTCCTGCTATCTACTTATGCGTAGTTGCTATCCCAATACTGATTTGGGACTTTATGGAAAATAGAGTTCCTAACAAATACACGCTACCTACTATCTGGCTCTGGCTAGGCTCTGCCATTACTTACGCAGTTGTATCTGGTGAGTGGCTATGGGGATTAGTTATGCCACTTATTTTTGGAGTGGTATTACTTGCTGTGTTCACTTACATACACGCTAAATGGGAAAGTATTGGTATGGGTGATGTAAAGTTATTTGTAGTTATGGGTCTATCTCTATCTTGGAAGTTCGCTTGGGTCTGGCTAGTATTGCCACTTGTATCTATGGCATTTGTAATAGGAAGTGTGTATCTCGTTATGTGGCGTAGTAGGCGAGAGATTATTGGTGGCAGACTTGCCCCATTTATCTATCTGGTGTATTTTGGATTAGTAGCAGTAGTATTCATTAGGTAAGGAAAAGATTATGAAAGACACGCTCATTACACTCTGGTATCGCTTTCGCTGGATTTTTCTAACCAGCACGGAAAAGAAAAAACTACTGATGTCTATGGCACGACACCCTGCTTACGCTGTGGAAGTTCGTAAGGCTATTGACGAATACAACTCAAAACACGGAAAGGACTTGGACTAACAAATGTTATTCAGGCAAGCATTAGGAGAAGTTATCTCCGAACACCGATACAAGAACCAACTAACTCTGCGAGAAACCATAAACAAATCACAGGCACGGATTTCACATAACTACCTTTGGGAACTAGAACAGGGTAGAAAAGAAGCGAGTAGTGAAGTTCTAAATGAAATCGCCAAGTGTCTTGGTATGGACACGGCTGAACTTGTAGTGATAGTCGGCTTGCGTATGGGATTTAGAGTGCCAGATACAGCCGAGCAACTTTTGACGGACAGCCAACCAAGTCGGCTCGCATAGTAGTTGCCCAGACCTGACGGATAGACCTTAGACCAGACTAGACCAGACCAACAACTAACGGATAGCAGATGAAAGACCCTAAACGCCTAACAGAAGCAGAAGCAAACCTACTGCTTGCCTTGCTCTTGGAAGCAAAGACGGAAGCCGAAGCAAATGGAGATGACGGAGAGATTTATGAAGTCATCTACGACAAGGTAGGTCGCCAGATACTCGCCTATGACTTGGTGGATTTTGGTGATGATGAACCTGAAACTAAAACTGAATAGTATTTCTAATCGTTAGTTTTTCCCATAAGGGAAAACTAACTTTTTCCCCAAAAATGTCAAGAAAAGATTTTTCATTTTTTCCACTAATAACCAAAGCAAGAAAAATGTTTATCAAAAAGTTATGAAATAAGTTGCGTTTTTGGAAGTTTGTTTGGTAGATTTCAGTTATCAAATAAATAACCCTAGCGAAAGGAAAACGAAAAATGGGTATGGATGTATTTGGTAAAAACCCTGCTAATGAAGTAGGGGCTTATTTCAGGCGAAGTGTCTGGGGCTGGCGACCACTCTGGGAGTTCTGCGTGGATAACTATAATGACCTAGTTGCTAATGTTTCTGGGCATTACAACGATGGCGATGGACTAGACGAAACAGGTGCTAAGGAACTCGCCAAGCGTATCAAAGACGATTTAGCAACTGGCAAGGCTAGTGAATACATAGAGCAAAGAAACGCTTATCTGGCTAGTCTGCCACTAGAAAACTGCGACCTATGTGCTGGAACTGGTATTAGAAGTGATGAAGTAGGTGTCCAGAACCAAATGCCAGAACACAAGTTATCACCTGAACAGGCGATTATGTTAGGCAGAGAAACTGGCTGGTGTAATGGCTGTAATGGCGAGGGCAAGAAAGAGAGTTGGGACACTAACTACTCGCTGGAACTTGACGACCTAAAAGAGTTCGCAGAGTTTTTAGAGAACTCTGGTGGGTTCTCTATCTGCTAGACCACTCCTGAAAAGGAAAACACCTGAGCAAGTGTCTAAACTGCTCAAACTTTTTATGAGCCAGACCTGAAATACATTTTTCATTTTTTCCACTAGATAATAAATAAAAATAGAAAAATGTCTGTGGGCTGTGTTAGTGTATCTGTATCAACAAACTTGGAAAGGAACACCAATGGAAAAAGTAAAACACGATTTCTACGCTGACGAACTAAATGGCTGGATACCTGATGTAAAGTTAGTCAAGGTTCAGGGTGATTACACCGATAGATTTGTTTGGTTCTTATGGCGTGGAACTGAACAATGGCTACAAATGAGCAGGGAAAACGAGTATAACGATTTATCTTGGCTAGTTGTAGATACCAAATACACAGATGATTTCCAAGAGTTTCTTTATGATGAACTAGGTGGATACGATAGTTTAGAAAGTATGTTCTCAACAGGATTAGACGCTGTTATTCCCGAAGTTTATTTAGTAGAGTTTGAGCAAGACTAAGGAGAAACTAAATGGAAAATAAAAATGAACTAACACCAGCAAAACCAACACCAGAGCAGTTAGCAGGTCGTATGGCTACCTGTGGAAGTGAAAAAACTAATAGGGCTCATAATCCAAAACCAAGTAGCCCTGACTTAGCGTTTTTTAGATACACGCCTGACGAGCCAACTGACGATTATTATTGTGGTTGTATGGGGTGGGACTAATGGACACGAACAAAAAACTTGATAAATGTAGTTGCTGTAAAGGCGAAAATGTTTTCACCTGTGAAATGTGTGGAACTGGATTAGCCAGCGAACCACTTTACTTTGTAGATACTTCTGGACTTGACCTTGACCCTAACTATGAACACGCTATCTGGGTTTGTGTAGGCTGTAAAGATAGAAAATAAAAACTTCCCCCTATGTTTATTGTTTCGCATAGGGGGATTTTTTTAGTTGGAAACTTTTTACTAGATTTTTCATTTTTTCCAGTAAAACTAACTTTTTGATAACACACCGAAAATAACTTGATTTGGGTAAAAAAAATCACTAGACTTTCATTACCTAACTGAAAGGAAACAAATGAGCAAACTAAGCGAGAACATAGTTAGCAACACCGAGATAGCCCTAGATAAAAGAATAACTTGGCACTTACTAGGCAACCACTATCCACCACTTCCAATAGACCTAAGAGAGCCTTGCTTACAGGCAATAGAGTTAGCAAACTTCGGCTACTGGGATAGTGAAATAGAGTTGCCAAAAGGGATTACTTTTGGTGGCTCAAAAATCCTATCTGTTTCCAAAATGGTAGAGTTATGCCACTTGGAAACATTTATCAACCCTGAAACAGAAAGCGAGAAATCAGAAATGGAAACACTAACACCAACGCTATTAGTTCCAACACTAAAATCAGTTATCGCTGATTTGGAGAACCATTTAGCAACACTAGAAAATGAACACGCACCTATTACAAATGGTAGGGCTATGAACATCTTGCGTGATACGATAAACCAACTCAACAAAATCAAAGAAAGCGAGAACAAATAAAAATGGGCGACAGAGCATTTATAGAAATCACCAGCCAGCGTTTTCCTGAACCCGTAGTTTTTTACGGGCATTGGTCAGGCACGGACAACCTAACAGCAGTAAGAAATGTTTTAGAGAACACGGGGCGTATTGGCGACCCGTCTTACTTGGCTGCTCAAATCTTTTACGAGTTCGCCGTCAGGCTTGGAAACTATAATGGCGAGTTATCTTTCGGGATAGAAACGGGTAGCCTAACGGGAACAGAGTGGATAAATGTTCCAAGCGTGTCGGTTGATGCTGATACGGGTGTTTATACCATTGACGGCGTGGAATACACGGAGTTTAGTATAGAAACTGAACGGCAAGCCTAAACCAGCAAGCCTAACGGCTCGCCTAATCAACACGGCTAGGCGAGCCAACGGCTAGCATTTGACGGCTTGCCTAAATGACGGCTAGCAAATCAACGGCTCGCCTATAAGCCCTAAAAGCCAACGGCTAGCAGTTTGACGGCTCGCCTATAAGCCCCCTGAACTCAACGGCTCGCTAAATGACGGCTCGCCTATAAGCCCCCTGCCTACACTTGACGGATAGACCTTAGACCCGATAGAGCCTAGAAGCCTTGACGGATAGCCAAACCCGTCTAACAGCCGTTTCTGGCTGGAAACGCTCTAAAAGCCCATAGAAGCCCTAAAACGCCTAAAACCCCGAAACGCCTGAAAAACGCTAAAAGCCCTAAAACGCCTAAAAAGCCAAAAAACGCTAAAATCTGTAAAAATCTGTAAAAATCTGTAAAAATCAAAAAATAAAAGTAAAAAATAATAAAAAATTTGTAAAAATCTGTAAAAACCTGTAAAAACCTGTAAAAACCTGTAAAAATCTATAAAAGTTGCTAGATTATTTTTCATTTTTTCCATTATTAGATTATTTAGGGGGGACTTAGAGCAGAATACATCTTATTTTGATAAGTTGCTAAAAGGGAACAAAAACCTTACTAACTATTTTTCATTTTTTCCACTAGATAATAAATAAAGAAAAAAAGTTATCAAAAAGTTATCCAAGTTGCGAGTTATTTTTATAAAGTTTGCTAGCCTCTATTTATGGCAACTGCCAAAACTTACTTAGGAGATTATTATGGGAACTAAAACTGAACTAACGCTTCGCTATACACTTAGCGACACTTGCTCTTGTGAGGATTATGATGAAGAAACTAAAACATCAAAACCTAGTGAAGACTGCTATGGTTGCTGGCAAGATGACTTAGATAACATCAAGTTTGACTTGCTGGAAAAGTGGATGACTGCCAATTCTTATGAACTGAAAACTCCAATTCTAATCAACGCTAAAAACCTAAATTGGGATAGACGCTCTGGCTATAAAATTAGCAACCCTGAAAACTTGATTAGCGACCTTAGCCTAGATAGCGACTTCACACTTCGCTTTTACTCTAATGATGATTACAGCGTGTTAGAGGTAGTTAGGTCTAGCCATGATGAGTATTGGGCAACCTTTACCTTAGAGGTCGCTGAAATAGCCTTAGATGACTAATCTAGCCTAGTTATCAAGATACTCCCCCCTGAACTTAGGGGGGTTTATTTTTTGTCCAAGAAAAAAAGCAGTAATAACATTTTTCATTTTTTCCAGTATCTATTTTTTTTTGATAAAAAGTAGTGAAGCTTCGTCAGTGGTTAGGGTTATAGTTGTTTTATGGAAAAGCCCCCGACAGATAGGACACCGATTATGGCAGACCAGACCACCATTGACCCGATTATTCAGGTCATAGAAAACCTTAGGTTAGCAGGTAAAAGCGATGAAGTAGTTTATCCATACGCTTATGGCTTTATTTTTGCTCACCTAACGCCAGAGCAGATAAAAGTTATTTTGGCTAGAACCCAAGAAATCCTTGCTGAAAGCAAGAACACCGAGAACACCGAGAGATAGGAAACCCAGTGAAAGAGAACCTAGCAGAGAGCAACGCTATCGCCCTAGAAAAACTAGCAGAGCAGGTGGAAATCCTAGAAAGCCCCTATGGTGCTATTCTTTACGACACCAGCCAAGACACCAGCGAAATAGACACCATAATTCGCAAGGTCGAGAAGTATAGAGATGAGTTGCTGAACTTGCCCCTAACGCTTGATACCAATGGCGAACCTGCCCTGTTAGTTGAGATGCCAGAGCAGACCCAAAACACGATAGATGAAATCCTAAAATCTATGTGGCAGGTAAAAAGGTTGCTAGAAAAGTTATCTATCCAAATACACGAACAAGCCAGAGAAATCTGCCCTGAACGATACGCTGATGAACACGCCTGTTATGGCTCAACCTGCCTTTATTGCTACTAAATAAAAACTAAAAATACCCTGTCCAAGTGGCAGGGTATTTTTTTGTCCAGCCCAGAAAACACCGAACCCTAGATTACATTTTTCATTTTTTCCAGTAGATAGTTATTTTTTTGTTGCTTGTTGAGTTTTTTGCTATTTGGGTATAAATTATTTATGTAGCCAACACAGGCTACTTGATAGATAGGAACTGAAATGAATAAGTATGTATTTTTTAGAGCATTGGCAGGGTTGCTAATCACTCCCCTAGTTGCTGGTGCTTGGGTTATCACTTACGCTTTACTGGTTGCCAATGGTGCTGGTCAGGCTCACACCATAGATGAAGTTTGGTCTAATGGTCTGGTTCTTGGTGTAGTGGTATCTATTTGGTTTGCCTTAGACGCTGTAAAGATAGGAAAAGATAAGTAATGAAGTATTTACTAATGGCGTTAGGGTGCTACTCTCTAATAACAGGGTTTTATTTTATGAACACGGAAAGTTTAGTTATAGGTGGCTCTCTGGCTCTAATCCTAATCTTTGGTGCTTTGGTATTGGCGATTAGCGAAAGGGGGAAGTGATGTCTAATCTTATTGAGTTGATAGCAGTTATCACGCTTGCTGTTGCCTGTCTGGTCGCTGGTTATGTAATAGGTCAATACTCGGTTTATCGTAGATTACGAACACCGAGAAGGTTTCGCTAGTTTCCCCTATCTCCTAGCGAACTTAGGGCTAGATTACTTTTGTAGTCTAGCCCTTTGCTTTATCTAGCCCAGAACTAAACTAGGAAATCCTAAATAACATTTTTCATTTTTTCCAGTGATTAGCAACTTGCTAGTTTTTTTCTTTATGGAGATCCGTTTTAGTGCTAGTTTGGGAACACGATAGGAAAGAGGTGAAAAATGATACACGAATACTGCGAGACCTGCGAGGGTTGGGTTTCTTACCCTGCGAGCCAAGAGCACATCTGCGATAAAGATGAGGTTGTTTCTCAAAGCGAGATGAACGCCAGAGGCGAGTTGGCTATGTCTGCCGACTTTACAGACGAGAGCGATTACTAAAAAATCAAGTAGTCAAATAAACTCCCTAAAAATCTTAGGGAGTTTATTTGTAAAATCTTGATTATTAGGCTACACTGATAACACGGGAATAACCCCGAAACTAACAAAGGATAAAAAGTGCCAAAAACTAAAACTGAAAGTGTAAAGCAGACCACTAAAAAAACTGCCAAGAAATCCAACTCGCTAGAACTCTCGCCAGAGGGTATGGCGTTGCTAACCAGTTTCCGTAATGCCAAAAAAGCCGAAGCCCAAGCCAAAGCAGACAAAGAGCAAGCAGAACTCGCCCTGCGTGAGTTGCTAGGAGAGTGCCTAGAAGCCACCATCAATGGTGTCGTAGTCCTGAAAAAAGTCAATGGCAGAAACACCCACTTTGACCGAGAACTAATGAAAGAGGCTTATCCAGAAGCCTACTTCGCAACTATTCGGGAAACTCTATACGACTACCTGAAAACTCTCTAACACCGACCAAAAAAAATAAACTTCCCTAAATCTAGGGGAGTTTATTTTTTTAGCAGAAAATCGCAAGATTAGAGATACACATTTTTCATTTTTTCCAGTAGATACTAAATCTTGGTGAAAAGTGTTGGGGTATGTCGGTGGGAAAGTGTAGATTACTTATGTAGCCACACGGGGCTACCTTAGAGATAGGGAAGTGGGGTGTTAGAGATGTCTGTAAAGTTGCCAGAAGTCAAAGCCGTCAAGTTAGTCGGTGAAGATGGAAATGCCTTTGCTATTCTTGCTCGTGTAATGCGAGCAATGAAAGACGCTAAGGTGTCGCCAGAACTTATTGAGCAGTATAGAGTAGAAGCCACAAGTGGCGATTACGATAACTTGCTCGCTACGACTTGCCGTTGGGTCAAAGTCAAGTAAATCCAGCCGAGTGTCTGCCACACTCAAAAACCCCCCCTGTCCAAGTTGGGTTTCAGGGGGGGTTTCTTTATCCAAATCAAATCCAAACCAGCCCAGAAGCCAGAAACCTATGATTACATTTTTCATTTTTTCCAGTAGTTGTCAGATAGTCAGAACTTTTGTCAGTTGTTAGGGTTATAGTTGATGAGTAGCAACACGGCTACCCTTAGAGATAGAGAAACTGAAATGACAGAAAATAAACTGCCAATGGTTATCAACCCATTAGCCCATCTGAAAAAGCGTGAGCAAGTACTAATTGCTGAACTAGAAACGCTAACCGAGAAAAAACAGATTACCCTAGTCAAAGCCCGTATAGCCGAACTTCGTAACGCTATTGTATTAGTGGAGATGTCCCAATGAAACGCCTACCAAACCACGAAATCGGGGAACAAATCAAAAACCTTGCCCCCTTTACAAACTACAACCAAACCATAACTGCCGAGCAGTTAGGGGACATCTACCAGATAACACACTGGAAAACCAAAATCTTAGACTACAACACCCGAACCAGTGAGATTATGTATTTCCACACACCATACATTAGCCAAACCACATCAGTATTAGTCGGCAGAATAGCCCGAAATCTGCCAGTTGATAGCGTGTTGAGATACCTAGAACAAAACACGGATAAAAAGACCATTAGACGATTTATCGCCCTATTGTCCAGATAGACCCCCCCCCTAAAAAAGTAGCCCCCTAAATCTAGGGGGTTATTTTTATCCCAAACAAACTAACAACTGAAATCCTAAATAAGATTTTTCATTTTTTCCAGTAGATACAAAAACTCATAACACGGGTGTTGCTTTTCGGGAAACTGGTGTAATGTGGTTAGTAGGTCAAATAGACCAACTCAAAAATAGGAGAGATAGATGCCAAAAGCAAAAGTCAAGAGCCAGAGTGAGATTACTTGGGAGTGGTTTGTCGCCCAGTATTCTAAGCGTGGCTATAAGTCGCTAAATCAGTTTGCTATCGCAACAGGACTACAAAAGTCCAGCCTTAGCAGATACTTCCACAAGCAACGCCAACTTCCAGCAGATACACTTGCTAAGTTATGCGTTGCCCTAAAAGTTTCACCTAACGAAATGCTAAGAGCATTAGGGGAGTGGAACTAATGTGGTGGCAATACGCCTTTATTGGTGTTTATTTAGTGCTATCAGTGTTATCAGTTATCGGTGGCATTAGCAGGGACATCAAGCAGAGCAAGCAGAGCAGGGACAGGCTCTAAATCAACTCAAAAATAAATAGACCCCTAGACCAAAAATCTAGGGGTTTATTTTTTGCCCAGATGAACTAGAAGCAAAATGTCTAAATAAGATTTTTCATTTTTTCCAGTAGATACAAAACTTAGTTAGAAGTTGGAACAAATGTCGGTTGATAGTAGTAGATTACTTATGTAGTCAACACGGGCTACCAAAACAGATAGGCAGGTCAAAATGACTAAGCAAGTATTAGTTATCAAGGCTGATGGTGGAGTTTCTACCGAGCAGGTAGAGAACTCTAAGGAGTATGATTTCCTAAGTAAAGCAGTAGCAGGTTGGATAGAAGCAGTAGATTTAGACCAAGAACTCGCTGGACTAACTCTCTGGATAAATGAGGAAGGTAAACTAACTGGACTGCCTTTCAACTTTCTAGCAACGAAACTCTGGGAAATGTCTTATGGCAAAACAGACATTATTGTCGGAGACGCAGTTATTACAGGTGGAACAGACGACAATGGCGAAACCAAGAGCCTAACCGAAAACCAGATAACACGGATAAAGTCAGTAATCGGTGTCTCCTAGACAAATCTAAAAAGTAAGTCCCCTGAAAATCGGGGACTTATTTTTTTAGCCAAAAAATCGCTTAGATAAGATTTTTCATTTTTTCCAGTGAATACAAAAAACTTTCGTGAAAAGTTGCGTAAATCATAAAAACCTGTATTCTTATCTTGTTGTCCACTTACTTCCTAGGTAAGTATTGTTGGAAACTAGCGAGTCAGGGCGAATCAGTTGACTAGGAAGAGTTCGCCGAATCAGGAAACACAGAGCAGACATCTATAAGGTCGGGTTAGTCGGTTTCCACAAATACACAGAGCAGACATCTACAAGGTCGGGAGAGTTAGTCAAGTCAGTAGGCATACTGATTAGGTCGCTTAGGGTCGCCCCCTAAGAGTAAGGGCAGGTCTTACAAACTCACTAGGGTTATCGCTTGTTATACCTTGCCCAAATCCTATCTCCAAGCGATAGCCCGAAACTTCCCCTAGTTAGAAATCCCTGCGGATACTAGGGGAAGTTTTTTTACTTAGAATTTCCAAATAAGATTTTTCATTTTTTCCAGTACCAGGAACTCTTTGGTGAAAAGTTGGTGAGAAGTGTAGATGATGTCGGTGGTATTTGCTAGGCTGGCAACACGGGCAAGCAACGAGCAAGCCCCCCGATAGATAGGAACTCAATGACCACCCCAATTTGTGCCGACTGTGGAAACTTTATCGCTGGTAAAGTGTTCCCAACCCTAGCCCCCGATAGCAACTCCCAGTTATGCCGAGAGTGCCACCTAACCGAAGTCGAAATGACCCTAGATGAAAGCGACAACTAAGATGACTACACCTAGCAACCCCTACGCTAACTACTCTGCCGAAACTCTGGGCTATGCTATCCAAGAAGCCCAACGCCAACTCTCTCTGGGTGGCAACCCTGAACGCTTGCTGGCTATGATAGACCAGATGTCCGAAGTTCTGGAACGCAAGCGTAAAACCGATTACTGCGAACACGGGGTATCACTTTATAGTGATTACTCCCCTGCTTGCTGGGAGTGTGAAGCCAAGTGAGCCAAGCCCTAACAGACATCTCGCCAGATACAACTGGAACTAGACCCCCTAAGTCCATTAGACATCTTGTAGCCTTAGATGAAACTGGTAAGCCCTTAGAGCCTGTAATCTCTCTTTGTGGTCGTAATCTCAAATCTAATCCCCCTAGTCCAAGTCAAGCCAGTAAGTCCGTCAAGTGTGAGCCTTGCTGGATAATGTTTGACCTAATGAATAGCCTGAATAGTTAGGTCGCAAAAATGCCCCGTCAGTTTGACGGGGTATTTTTTGATTAGATGAGTGCCAGAACTATTTTTCATTTTTTCCAGTAGTTCTAAAAAACTAAGTAAAAGTAGTGGTGTTTTTCTATTTAGGTGTAGAGTGATAACACGGGTCAGCAACCAGCAGACCCCCTAAAAGATAGGAACAAACTCAAATGGCTAAGAAAACATTTGGAACTGGGGACATAGTAAAGACTATAAACCTAGCAAAAGATAATGGCATAACTATTTTTTATAGTGATGGTCTAGCAACGCTGGAACTGCCAAAGGGTTATCTCTACAATGGCTCAACTGGTCTAACCCTAGATGTTTATGGTCTAATGCTATTCCAAGCGTGGTATCAAATCTCGCTAGATGTAAAAGAGTTAGTTGATAACAAAGACCAGTGGGAAAAGGTATCGGTCAAATGAAACTGGCATACTATTTGGCATACAAGTTGCTAAGAGCAATACACGGACTATCTTTCAAAGTTTCGTATAAAACTCAAAACTGGTCTTACAAAATGCTAGATAAGTCAGGTGGTCGTCATAGGCGTAAGAGCAGACCCCTAACTGCCATCTACAAACTAATAAAAAGTTTTAGATAAAATCTGGGGCTAGGTCAATAGACTTAGCCCCAAGTTTTTAGCCAGCAACTCTAAATAACATTTTTCATTTTTTCCAGTAGATACAAAAAAACTGCTATTAGTGTTGCTCTATGTCGGTGGTGTATCGTAGCCTAGTAACACGGCAACCAGCCGAAAAACTAACAAAGGAAAAAAATGCCAAAAGAAAAAATAGAGAAGGCTGAAAAGTCAGCCCCAGCAAAAAAGGCAACAAAGGCAACAAAGTCAGTATCACTAGAACTATCCCCAGAAGCCCAAGAAATCCTAAACCAGTTTAGGAACGCTAAGAAAGCAGAAGCACTAGCAAAAGAGCAGAAGGAACTTGCTGAACTAGCCCTAAGAGAAATCTTAGGTGACTTCGTAGAAGGCACTATCGGTGGCGTGGTAGTCGTCAAGAAGGTCAATGGTCGTAACACTCATTTTGACCGAGAGATGATGAAGGAAGCCTATCCAGAAGCGTATTTTGCTACGATTAGGGAAACCCTTTACGATTACCTAAAAACCCTGTAATCAAAAACTTCACAGATAGCCCCCGAGAAATCGGGGGTTATTTTTTGCCCAGAAAAAATAAAAGCCTAAATAACATTTTTCATTTTTTCCAGTAACTACTAATTTTTGATTAGAAGTTGGAACAAATGTCGGCAGTAAGGGTTATAGTAAGTATGTAGCCAACAAGGGTTACTAAACAGATAGGAAAACCGAAATGGCAGTTATAGACTGGGACGAAGTAGAATACGCCCTAGACGACGCTAAGGCGATTACTTGGGACACTTGCCACAAAATCTATGTTCTTATGGACGAAGAGCAAGTCGCCGAAGTAAAAGGTTATGGTTATGGTGAAGAGCCAGATAGTTTCTTCACTTGCGAAGAGAAGACCCCTAGTGAAATGCTCTCCATACTAAAAGAGTGGTTTGCGAAGTCTTGCTCTCTAAAATTCATTCAGGCAGTAGAGACTAATCACGAAGACCCTAACGCTGGCTACACGAGCCTTATTGAGCAAGGTGCTACTGAATACGAAGTTTGCTACATTTGTGGCGTAGAGGGTTGCGAGGGTGAATGTGAAGACGAAGACGAAGACGAAGACGAAGACGAAGAAGATTAGTCAAGTCCCCCTAGACAAAAGCCCCCGAGAAATCGGGGGTTTTTTGTTGCCAGCCCAAATGAAAACTGCCTAGTATGATTTTTCATTTTTTCACCTGAGTAGGTATTAACTACTAGTTCTATTCGATAGCCCTAGTAACACGGGTAGCTCGCTAGTTTTTTCTGCTAGGCTGGACAAACTTCCTGACTGGGATCTTGGCAAGTTCCATGAGAGAGACGCATCCATTGGTGCCTCTGGAATCTAGTCCATCTACATAAAAGGCTAGCCCTAGGTCTGCTCCTAGACTAACCATCTCTGCGTTTCTCAAGGGACCAGCAGACTTTCCATAGTATCCCCAGTTGGCTGGATGTCGCTCAATAATGGCGTCTGGAAGTATTGACTTAGCTAGAAATTCTGCTAGTAGGTCTGCTCCCCTAGCATGTCCATGAACGATGGTTAGTGGCTGTTGCTCAGCCCACTCTCGTAGCTCTTCCAATGCCTGAGCCATGACCGACTGGTCAGTGAACTCTCTTGATCCACATATGATAACCCTTAGCATGGAGAACCCACTTTCTGTTAAGTCTTTGTTATGGTTTGAGTGCCTATGTATTTTTATAATGCTACATGTTATCATTAGTATAAGTAAATTGAAAGTAAGAAATGCTAGCAAAAGACATAGCCTTATCCCCTGAATGGTCTGCAATTAAATCTGCTGCCTCTACACTTAGAGGGTATCAAGTTACAAATGGATCTATACCTGATACAGCAGTACACGGCTTGTGTGCGCTTGCTGCTTCAACTATTTCGATGTCGCTTCGAAAGATTTCAGGCTTTCTTCCACATGACTCAGAGTATCTGCTGGCATGTGCTGATGACTTCGAGAAGTGGGCTGATGGTAAGTTTGCAATGCCAGACTTTTACAATTCATTAGAAGCTTTTCATCCAGAGCGAGCAAGAGTAGATGGGCTGGCTCATGTTGTTGTGTTTCCAATGTATACACAAAATGGTTCGACTGACAGATTGGTCGAGGCTGTTTTGTTTGAGGTCATTTGGCCAGAGTTTATTTTCAATCTAGAAGATATGGAGTACTCAAATCCTGGGTTTGTTCCAATAAGGTTTGTCGACTTCACATCTGGCTACTTGACCAACTCTGCTGTACTTTTCCCTGAGTCTGTGTCAATAGTTAAGCGAGCTGGTGAGCTGCCTAAGTTTACCTGGGGAGGAATCTTTGCAGACAGAGAAGCTGCCAGGTTTAGAAGAGTTGTTAGAGAGGTCGCCAAGATAACCAATCTGGATATTCCTGCTGGCCTGGCTGAGTTACTTGCTGACCAAGAGCTGACTGAGAAGACCTATGTGATGTGGGACTTGATTCATGATCGAGCCCACATGAGAGGTGACTTGCCCTTCGACCCATTCATGATTAAGCAACGCATGCCTTTCTTTCTGTATGGAATAGAAGAACTTAGGTGTGACCTTACTGCATTCAGAGAATGTGTAAAACTTAGCTCCAACCCTTACACGGTAGTCGACGCAAAAAAGCATGCTGAGCTAGTGCAGTATGCAATCATTTTTGACAGAATTTTTAGGTTTCCTCTGTCAGGAACTAGGAAGCGTAACTATGATTCAGTTGCTGGCCAGTTGCTCTTTGCCTACTTGCATCAGCATAGAGTTCTAGACTGGACTGACACTTCTTTGTTTATCAATTGGAATAGATTGCCTACTGTAGTCTTGCAATTGTCAGACGAAATCAATGAGCTTTATTGGAAGTCTATAGACAGACCAAAGCTGGCTCATTGGCTGGCAGCCTATGAACTAGTGTCAAGTACTTTAACTCCTCATCCTGCATCACGGTGGCTCGCGCGCGACCTACCTCTGCTCGAGGGGACAACTGGAGAATTGACTGACTGCGTTCTGGATGATGAGTTTCCTTTGTCTATGTTCTATGAAGCACTTGTCAAGAAAGCGCTCCCTGTGGTAGAGTCAAGTATTGGAATTACTGGAGCCTCTGAAGGAGATATAAAGTAGAGGATGTTCTCGTTACTACTTAGGACACTTGGCTGGATTAGCCTATTATTTTTTGCTGGTGAGTTTGTGACCAAGCAGTACATTTCGTGGTCATGGCTTGGCGTGGTAATTATATTTATGCTACTGAGTTATATTTTCAGTGGGAAGAAGAAGTAATTTGAAATCTGTCTTGATAGTGACTCCAACAATAGGATCCCCTGAACTTAAAGACTGCATCGAGTCTGTGATGAAGCAGGACTATGAGAATGTCGAGTACTTGCTAGTAGTAGATGGCCCTGAGTATGAGAAGCAAGTCAGTAGCATAGTGGGTCAGATTCAGTGCATGGTCGAGCTGCGCGTTTTGACTCTTCCCTACAATACTGGAGGTGGGGGTTGGTATGGTCATAGGATAATTGCAGGATTAAGTCATTTGATCAATCATGACTATGTGATGTTTCTAGATCAAGACAACATGATAGAGGTAAATCATGTAAGTTCGTTGGTGGAGAAGATAGAGTCTGAAGACTATGATTGGGTATATTCGCTTAGGAAGATTTATTCTAAGGATGGAGAGTTTATCTGTGAGGATGACTCTGAGTCCCTTGGTATGTGGCCTATTGCTGGTAATCCAGACAATGGAAACCTAGTCGATACTAGTTGCTACTTCTTTAAGAGGGACTTTATTAGACTGACTGGGTACATGTGGGACTCAGGTTGGGGTGGAGATCGTAGGTACTATCAGTTAATTACTGGAGTACTAAATCATAAGAACTTTGCATGTAGTGGTAAGAGTACTTTGTTGTATCGCCTTGGGGGTAATGATGGCTCAGTTCAAGGGGATATGTTTCTCTCATTGAATAAACATATGAGAGATCTCTATGGGAATAAGCAGTTCCCTTGGAGAAAATAGTAGAGATGTCTACTATGATTAGAGTGCTATGTCATAGCTCTTATGTAAAGGAAAATGTATATGTCTAAATCTAAAGAGAATAGTCTTGGAGTAGCTGCTGGTATTGTTGGCATTGTGAATGTTTCATTATCATTCATCTTGTCTTGGTTCCTATCTCCTCTGTTTGTTCTATCTTCTATTGTTGTAGTTGTTTTATCTTCTATTGGTTTTAAGAGAGCTAAAGAAGATGGGACATCTGCTGCTTGGTCAGTGACTGGTCTAGCGACTGGTGTTCCTACATTGGTGTGGAATCTATTCTGGACATTCTTGATCATTCTTGCAGCTGTGAGTAGCTAAGAGATATAAGTACTAAGAGTGAGAGGTCTTACATGTGTAAGACCTCTTCTTCTTTTATTGAGAGTGTAGTAGATGCAGGAGTACTAGATGTGTGGGTAGATGTCATACCTATAGTCACGGATAGCTCCAGGCGACAATATCATTCTTTGTGTGAGGAGAGATGGGTGAGTGGGGGGCAGTGGGTGGAGTGCCCCCTGAGTGAAAGACTAGAGGGGGGAAGAGGGGACTAAAGGGAAAGAGGGGAAGAAGGAACTAGAGGGGAAGAGGGGATAAGAAATAAGAGGGGGTAAGAGATAAAGGGGACAAGAGTATTAGAGGGAAGTAGGATGAGTGGGTAGTGACTAAGGGATTACATGTGTATAGTGAAATGCTTCTAGTGTGATAACTATATACACGGTTATCCTCAAGCAACATATAATACCTCCCCTAATGTAAAGACTATGTGGACATAACTAGATATGAAGATTGTGATTAGGCAATTGGATTAGGTAAGTATCATGAGCTATATCTAGTAGATGTGATTAGTGTGAGATGGGTATATGAAATTTACATTAGAGAATGTTGTGTAGTGTGTGACATGTGTGACATGTGTGATTGTCATGTGACTCTTGTGTTACTTGTGTTAAATATTTTATTTGTTAAACAAAAAATATATGCACGTGATTTTATACTGAATGAGTAGTGATTAAGATCAAGAAGATTATAAGACTTGTATAAATAATTAGAATATTTTTAAAATATTTTTTTTTAAAGATGTGATTACCTAGAATATACATGTAAAAAAGATTATTTTTAAAAGATAATAGTTCCCAGATTACTTGAAATACTATTTGAGATTAAATATTAAAAAAAAATAAGAGTATAAAAAATTCGCCAGTTTTGAAAAAATATAATACGAGATAGCGGCACACGTAGGAAACAAAAATCGCGCGGGCAAAAATTAGGGTTTTCCGTCTCGCAGGCCAAAAGCAGTTGACGTTAAGGTACTAAATTTTTAACACAGTATAAGAGTTTTACCCGCTATAATGGTTCCATGACAGATCGCCGTTCAGCTAGAAATCAGCCCCTGCCACCCGAAGAAAAACGCTACTTAAAATCTCTCCCCCAAGAAGATCTGATTAAGCGCGTCTATGACCTCTATCACGAGGGTTGGACTCTTCAAGCTATCGGAGATTCTTTAACCCCTCCTAGACCTCGCTCAACAGTCCGTAGCTGGCTTCTACGCTTTACTTCACCCACGGAACGAGATTTAGTAGACGCGCCTATTCCGGTGCCTTCTCCGGGCTATAAAACCCATCCTGATGGCTATCAAAAAACTACTCCAATATCTCCAGGCATTCTTCCAGATGAGATAGAGCTTATTCGTTCAATTGCACCAGTTGCACGTACTTACAGGGCAAAGATGGCAAACTCTTCGGCAGCAGCCGTGGCAAATGACCAACTAACTGCCATTTGCTTGCGCTTACATGCTAATGGCGTCCCAATCAAAGAATTAGCTGAGGCGGCCGGCGTAACATATAGAGCCATGTATAAAAGAGTTCGCTTGACAAAATAGACGCAACTATTTAAACTTGTGATATCCTATTAAGACGGAGAGCACATTCTGTCAATAAAAGACTGAATGTGCTTTTTTGTATATAAAAACTGAATAGATATATGTCACTTCGACAATAAACGACCCCAGTACTAAAGAAATGAAAGGTAAGGTCGCTAAATGAAAAAGTTCATTACTATAGCAAGCATCATTCTGCTTTTAGCAGGGTGCTCTGCATCTGTTTCGGCTCGTACGATTCAGGATAAAAATAATAAGGCAAATGTTGCTGCCTCGGAATCTAAAGTTAGAGTTTCGACTGCGGATACATTTAAATTGCAACGAAATCTAGAACATATGACGCATCTCGTAAAATATCTGGGGACCCGGGAAAATAGAACTCCTTATGTTTTTGCTGGGTCAAGCACTTATGGCTGGGATTGCTCAGGCATGGTTGTGTGGCTTTACGAGCAGTTCGGTATTACACTTCCACATTCAGCTGACAAACAGGCACATATAGGTAAACGTGTGTCTTATGATGAAGTTAAGGTTGGAGATATTGCTGTCTATGCCTACAATAACAGCACTAATTTCTACCACTCTTCTATTGTCTACAAAATAAAAACTAGTAAAAATGGCAAAAGAACTATCTGGATAATCAATGCAAATCGGGGGACTGGTACAACAACTATTCAGCCTCTATCAGACTACAAACATAGTCAAATTAGATTTGTTCGAGTAGTTGATCAAAAAGATATAGAAAAGCCAAACATACTAAAAAAGTAGCACCCCTTAGCCCTGGGCATGGCCTAAAACTGCCCCATATAAAACTTGCACTATACTTAAGTTATGATATTTTTATTGTTCACTCTTGGTATTATTTTTATGACTAGCTTGAGTGGCGTACTTGCTTATCTCGTCTGCAAATTGTATATTATATTTAGAGAAAGCAAAAAATCTCCGCAGCCTCTTTTAGGGGTTGTATATCCAAATGACAAAGAGGAAAAATGATTAGATTTCTTTTATGGCTCAGATCTATTTCATGGTCTTCGGTTTTAACTGTTTCTTTAGTAATTGCAGCTATCATCTTAAATTCAACTGTTATTGCTATTTCTGCTATTCCTGTAGCAATTCTTGCATCAAGGAATTAAAATGGTTGATATTTTACTAGCTACTCTAAGTTGCATATTTATTATTTTATTTATACTATTTGTATTGACAGTACTTGCTTTAAGTGCTATTGTTTTAGTTAGTGGCGTTGAGACTATAGATATTGACGATCACATTGAAACACAAAAAACTAAATAGAGAAGAGTTAAAATGGCAAAAACCGTAATACTTCAAATTAATACATTTGATGAATTTAGAGATTCTGTTCATCAAACTGGATTGTTTGAAATGTCTGATTGCACGTTAGAAGTAACTTGCAACTTAGACAAAGAAACTCAGGAGATCAATAAATTTTTTGAATTTGTAAATTCAATTATTAATGTTGTTGACTCCAACCTAATTACTGATGATTTTATAGACGGCTATAAAATCAGAATTAGTGAAGAAATACCTCCGTACCTAAAAAATCAAGGGCGAAAAAGAAGCTCTTAATAATTTGACAAATAGAAAGATACCTTATAAAGTGACAGTCATGACAACTACAACATTTATTAAAAAGAATCAAATGCTACCTAAGCACATTTACGAAGAGTTCGAAACAGTAAGTGGCGAGAATAGAGACAATCTTATTCGTGCGCTACGTTCGGCTGGTTGGACTTTAGAATCTATTTCTGCTGCCTCTGGAATCACTCGTGAGAGAGTAAGACAAATTGCACTGTCTCCTCTTTCAGAAAAAGTAACAATTCCAGTTCTTATTCCAGAACCACCAATTAAACAGGAAAAACCAAAACCTGTTTACATTGAACCTTCTCCAGAAACTTTAAAGCGTCTACTCGAGCTTCAGCCATACGCTCAGCAGGTCCGTTCAAATGGAAAGAAGTATCGTGCTGAAGCAGAAGAGTACACAGCCCTTCTGAATCACGCTCACGTTGTTGAAGGTGTTACCTTGTACCGCCTAGCAAAACGTCTCGGAGTTACTCATGGTGCTCTACGCTTCCGTCTTGTCCGCTACGGATATAAGCAACCAGTTACTGCTACTTCCAAGGTCTACACTCCGATTGTTAAAGAGAATCGCTTAAAGTAGGGTAAAATATCCCTATGGGAAAAAGCATTATGGAGCAGCTTGCTCTTCTATCACCGGAAGAGCAGGCTCTTGCTTTATCTGGAATGGATCCAGATGCATTAATGTGGGATTGGTCTGTTTGGGGTCGCCCTGAGCAACAAACTCCACCAGGAGATTGGAACGTCTGGCTAGTTCTAGCAGGACGTGGGTTTGGTAAGACAAGACTTGCCTCCGAGTGGGTTCGTGAACAAGCTCGATATACAAATACTGGCCAACGTCGTTTTGCCCTTGTAGCTCGTACTGCTGGAGACGTTCGTGACGTTATCGTTGAAGGTGAGTCTGGAATTATGAACATAACTCCACCATCCGAGCGTCCACTCTACGAACCATCTAAGAGACGACTTACCTGGCCAAATGGAAACGTAGCTTCACTATTTACTGCTGACGAACCAGACTCTCTCCGTGGTCCTCAGTTCACTCACGCTTGGGGAGATGAGATAGCCGCTTGGCGTCAGACACCAGACGCAGCTGGTATGACTGCTTTTGACAACTTGCGTGTTGGTACTCGTCTTGGACAGAACCCTAAGATTCTTGTAACAACTACTCCTAAGCGTACTCAGCTTCTTTACAAACTTATTGAAGAATCAAAAACTGGAAAAGTTGTAATCACTCGTGGCTCGACTATGGATAATGCTGGAAACTTAAGTTCTAGCTATCTTGATACTATGCTTGGCGTTTATCAGGGAACTGCACTTGCTCGTCAGGAACTTTACGGTGAAATGCTTGAAGCTATGGAAGGTGCTCTTTGGACTGAAGAAATGATTGAGTCAGGAAGAGAGGGTGCTTACCCACTTTCAACCCCACTTCGCTGTATTGGAGTTGATCCTTCAGTTGCAGAAAATCCCCGTGACGAGTGTGGAATTGTAGTTGTAGCGTCTACAGCAGAACATGATCTTTACAAACGCCAAGCTTGGGTGCTTGAAGATGCCAGCGTGCATGGCTCTCCTGATGTTTGGGCTAATCAGGTTGTTAAGATGGCTCGCAAGTGGGGTTGCCCTGTTATTGCTGAAGTAAACCAGGGTGGAGCACTTGTTCGTAACGCTATTAATACAATTGACCCAACTGTTAAAGTACTTGAAGTCCACTCTAAACATGGAAAAGCCCTTCGTGCAGAGCCAGTTACTCTTGCTTACGAACAAGGTCGCGTTCACCATATAGGTTTTCTTGGTGATCTTGAATCGCAAATGATTTCGTGGGTTCCAGGGGAAGGAAAATCTCCTGATCGAGTTGATGCACTTGTCCATGCTCTTACAGCTCTTTTAATTAAGCCACCTCTCGGATTTACTGGTGGAAAAATAAGGGCCAAGAGTTTTTCTGAACGAAGAATTAATGGAAATGGAAGATTTAGAGTTAGATGATTATAGTTTTTGATATGTTTCCGGCAATTCTTGTTGCTGTAGCACCTAATTCAGTTGCTTCACTAGATGAAGTAAAGGTAGTCCCGCCTACCGAAGGTTCATTTATGGTTGATAAGTGTAGAGTTGTCATTGACTCAGACATAATTATTGTTGCAGTTGATTCTCCTGATGGAGCAAAAGTTATTTTTCAAGAAGAGTACACTACTTTTGAAAAAGATCTAAAAGGTGAAAGTAAGATTATTACTAAAAGTGGAAAAATGCTTGCCTTTAAAAGAGACACAAATTGTGGCTGTGGGTCTAGACTTAGAAGCTGGAACCCTAGAAGAACATTAGTTACATTGAAAGAGAAAAAATGACACTAGATCTTGTTACATTTATAATTTATGCCTTAGCCGCTTTTAGACTAACTAGAGTAATAACTACGGATACTATTTTTGAACCAGTTAGAGAAAGAATTTGGAAAAAATTTCCTGCTAGCCACGGCTTTGGCTATTTAATAACGTGTGACTGGTGTACTGGTTTTTATGTATCTATCTTATTTGTAGTAGGATTTTTACTAGTTCCAGTAATTGCATATGTGGTATCATTAGTATTGTCCATATCTGCAGTAATTGGTCTATTAGCTGGTCGCTAACCATTAGGAGCCCCGTTGGGAATTTTTAAGAAAAACGCAGAGCAACCAAGTCGTAGGAGTGCTACAGGTTTTCGTACAACTGTTCCAAAAACGGCTACTCAGGTGGCTCCTGGTGTTTCGGTTGACTCTTTTGGTCTAGTTTACGCAGAATCTTTAGCTTATAATGCTCCTCGCCCACTTACAGCAGCTGCAGCTCAGGTAAGGATTGGCGACAGAGGAGAAGCAGAACTTTTTAAATCCCGACGTCAATCCGCGTCTTCTAGTTGGCAAACCGAAGCATGGGAGTACTATGATTCAATTGGTGAAATTAAATATGCGTTTAACCTTGTGGCGTCTGTCGTCTCACGTATTCGTCTTTACGCAGCTGTTGTAGATGACCCAGCGGAGGCTCCTGTTTCTGTAGAAAAATCTAGCACTGTTGATACTCAACTTGCAGAAGCTGCAAAGAGGGCTCTTGATAGATTAAATTCAGCGTATGGCGGCCAGTCAGGTCTTTTAAAAGATGCAGCTCTAAACTTGCAGGTCACTGGAGAGTGTTACCTAGTACAGATTCCAGAAAGAATTGGTTCCGGTCTCCCGGAGTCTTGGGATATCAGGTCTGTTGATGAACTTCAGGTAGATTCTAAGGGTAACTACATTATTCAGCCACGCAGGGAAGTTGGTGGTGGAGTAGCTTCTTCAATGTCTAGTGGTAAAGGTGGAATTCTTCTTCCAAAAGACGCATTTATTGGACGTGTCTGGAAAGCTCACCCACGTTATAGCCAAGAATCTGATTCAAGCCTTCGTGGTCTACTAGATCTTTGTGCTGAACTTCTACTTCTAAATCGTACCTTTCGTGCAACTGCTCGTTCTCGCCTCAACGCAGGTGCTTTGTATTTGCCAGATGGCCTTTCTGTAGCTGCTGCTCCAGACCCAGACTATCCATACGACGAGAATGGCAACTACAACGAGCAATACAATCCAGAAGAATCTGCTGACGACTTTGAAGATCAACTTATCGATGCTATGACCACTCCGATTAAAGACGAGGATTCAGCATCTGCAGTTGTTCCACTTATTATTCGTGGTCCTGCTGAACTTGGTGATAAGATCAAGCAATTCAAGTTTGAGCGTTCATTTGATGCTTCTCTTGTAGCTCGTGCTGATCGAGTTCTAGAGCGCATCATGCAAGGTCTAGATGTTCCAAAAGATGTTGTAACAGGTCTAGCTAATGTTAAGTACTCGAATGCTCTTCAGATTGACGAAGCTCTTTATAAGGCTCACATCGAGCCTATGATGCTGCTTATTGCAGATGCCCTTACTGTTGTATATTTGCGCCCTTATTTAATTGCAAACGGATACTCAGAAGCTGATGTTAAGCGATTGCATGTTTGGTATGATCCATCATTAATTGCTACTCGTAATGACAGAGCTGCAGATGCAGATAGCGGATTTGAAAAGATGGCAATTTCATTTGATACTTGGAGAAAATCTCACGGATTCTCTGATCAGGATGCTCCTACTCCTCAGGAACTAGCTCTTAGGTTAGTATTGAGTAAGGGTATGATTACTCCAGAATTGACTGAAGGTATGCTTGCAGCAATAACTCCAGAAATTATGGACATGATCAGAACTACCTCTCAAGCAAGTAATCCAGCTCCTATGTCTCCAGATATTCAACAACTATTAAATGGAGCCCCTGAAGCTGCTGGAGCTCCGGGAGCTATTCCTACCACCCCACCCCCCGCCGAACCGCCAGTTCCATTGGCAGAACCTGAGGTATAAAAATGCATGAAAATAATGTAGCCCTAGCTGAAAAGCTTTCCCATCTTCTTGCCGATACTATTGTTGCAAAATTTATTGCACATGGCTATCACTGGAATGTAAAAGGAATTGAATTTTCTCAGATGCATGAATTTTTTAGTGAGATTTATGAAGACTACGATAGTGCAATAGATCCGCTTGCTGAAAATATTCGCAAGCTTGGGTTTGATGCTCCGTATTTTTTAAAAGATTTTCATGAGTTGACTTGTGTTGGAGATCTTCCACGTTTGTCTGGTGACCCCTCACAGATGGTTGAGTCACTTGCAAATTTGAATAAATCTATCAATTTCTGTGTAATTAGCGCATTTGAAGTGGCTAATGAGTGTAATGAACAGGGAATTGCAAATTTCTTGGCAGAGCGTGATGACATGCACAAGAAATGGCAGTGGCAACTAGAATCAACACTTGGTCTAAGATAGCCCATGTCTAATTACCTAAGAGACGTCTTAGGTGCTGAAAAAAATCTTAAACTCCCAGCTCAGCCCCAAGGACTTGTAGCAGACGCTGGGCCTGATATTCCTGGCGGCGAGGGTGCAAACGAAGGTTTCTGGCGTAGACAGATTCGTGATGCTAAAGGCCGCTGGGCTAAGATGTTTGGTAGCGTTACTTTTTCTATGGACTTTCCAAATATTGGAAAAGTTTCTGGACATGGAAAATTTGTAAGAATTTCTAAACCTGGTGTTGCTGTAATTAAGGTTAAAAATAATCCTAATCTTCCAGATGGTGAATATGAAATTCCTTCAGCTAATTTTACAAATGCAAAAGGTATTATTCCTGATGATGATTTTGAAAGAATAACTGGAAAATCTTTAGACAGCGGGACAGTAAAAGCAAGAATTCCTGATGCTGACTTTGAACGTGTTACTGGTAATGAGCCTGTAGCTCAAATTTATCCAATTCCAGACATTTCTAAAAATCCATCTCTAGCTTGGTGGGTTGATGAAGATGGAATGGTTATTAGTGAAGATAAACTAGACCCATCTCGCAGAATTCCAGAAAATCTTCGTATTCGAGATATAGAAAATAATAGAATTCTTGACGGAAATGGTCGAGAAGTAAAATTTAAATTTGAAAATCGTGAATCAGCTGATCCTAGAGTTCAAGAAGTAAGACACGAGAGGGGCTTCATTGATAAAAATGAAATTACTGAAGCCGATGTAATTAGAGACGTAAAAGATGCTCAAGAACTGTATGAGCTTATGTATGACGGAGAAGTTTGTCAAGCTGCTCCAGAAATTGCTTGGAACGCTTTTAGAATTGCAGCAGCGGATTCCAAGTACATAAAAAAAGACAAGAATGCGATCGGAAAATCTGCACTTGCTCAGGAAGTTCTAGATACTTTAGATAAACTTCCAACAAAACAAAAAGCAAAAATTCTTCGTGCTGTGAAGCCATCCGACTTAAATGAAGAAAAAGCCAGAGCCCTAATAGACCTAGTTAACGGTAAGAACGGCGAAGCCTTAACTAAAGACGAAATGAGGCAAGTACATAGGAAGTTCCGTAATCTCGGAGTCGACCTTACAAATCTTCAGATGGGTAATTCGACTAACTATACCCAGAACAACCTAGGTGCTCCTCGTGGTTTGATGCCACAACTTGGAGATGACAACGACGCTAAGTTATTTAGAAAATATTGCGCTGACAATGGTATTAAAATAACCGATGGACTGATGACTCCTGACCAGTTGACACCTATTCAGTCAGAAATGGACATGGGTAAGGTTGGTGGAATTGCTCAGGGTTTCTTAAATCCGGAGTCAAGAGAAAAACTTAGAAAACTCCCCATTTATGTAACTAGAGATGGGTATGTTATTGATGGTCACCACCGCTGGGCTGCTGCACTTATTGCTCAGGACGAGCTTGGGGAAGACATTGAACTAAATGTTGTTGTAGTTGATATGGATCACGGCGAAGGTATCCGTTTAGCCAACGAGTTTACTGATTTTGCTGGTGTTAAAAAGGCTGACCTTAGCCAAAAATTTGAAGAAAAAGAAGTTCCTGACCGTGAAGTTGCTGGTGAAGTTGGTATCAAAGGAAACCCATCCGAGTCACCGCCAATAAAACCACCTCCGGAGCCGAGGAAAAAAGAGCCTATATATGAGATACCTGATGTAGAGGGTGAAACCGATACTGATGGTAAGCCTTTAGAGTGGTACGTTGACTCTAGTGGAAATATAATTCCAGCTGATAAACTCACCCACGTTGATAAAACTAAGGCAAATCGACGTATTCGTGATATTCAAAATAATCGAGTACTTGACGGCTATGGAAGAAAAGTAGAGTTTAAGCCTGAATTTAAAGATGAGTCTAGCCCCACAGCTCCAACTAGACACGAGGGCGGTTTCTGGGATCTAAACGAAATTGACCCATCAGAGGTAAGAACAGATATAACTGATCCTCAGGAAGCGTATGAAGTTCTTTATGATGGCGGATTTATTGAAGTAGACAAAGATACTTGGGTAGAAGCTCTAAAAATTGCAGCTGCAGATAGAAAGTATATTGGTGCAGATGAGAATGCTATAGGAGGAGCAGCTGAACTAGCTAGAGAACTAGATGATGAACTAAAGAAATTAGAGCCGAGGCAATACAACAGACTCCGCAGAGCTATAAGTTCTGGGCTTTTAAATGAGGAAAGAGCTAATTCATTACTTTCATTTTTAAGATCTAAAAATGGAAGTCCTTTAAGTAGTGAAGAAATGCAAAGTCTAACTCGTAAATATCGAACCAATGGTGTAGATGTTACGAATATGAAGATGTATGGTAAAGAAAACTATACAAATAACAATTTAGGTGCTGAACGTGGATTAATGCCGCAGCTTGGTACTGATGCTGATCAAAAACAATTTGAAAAAATTCTTGATGAACTTAATATCAAACACACTAGAGATGTAAAAACACCAGATCAACTTACACCAGTTCAGTCAGAAATGGATATGGGAAATGTTGGAGGTATTGCTCAGGCATTCCTAACTCCAGAAGGTAGAGCAAAGTTTGATCAAGCAGTTCTATATGTAAGCCGTGACGGGTATGTCATCGATGGTCACCACCGTTGGGCTGGTGCTTTGGCTGCGCAGGAGATGGGGGATAAGCCAATTGATTTAAATGTTGTCGTTGTTGATCTTGATCATGAGGATGTTCTTAAACTTGCAAATGAATATAATGACTATGTTGGTGTTCCTAGACAGACTCTAGGCGCTACTTCCGCTAATCCTAAGCCTGCTCCTAAGCGTGAAGTAGAAGGTGAAGTTGGTATTAAAGGAAATCCGCCTAAAGCACCAGAAGGAGAACCACCAAAAGAAACTTCGCCACCATCTCCAGAAGTTACAAAAGAATCTCCAGCTGATATTGCAGATAAACTTGTAAAACAAAAATCCGAAAGACCAGAACTAGGACCATTTGTTACCGAGTTATCTCCAAAAATGGCAGCTATTGCTGAAGAACAGAATGAACGTATACGTTTACACTTAGCAAGCGAAGGGCTTAATTTTATAAAGCCGGTCTCTCCAGACCAGCTGGTTGATGAAGTTTCTGGGGATGACGCGCTTAAGAATATTCGTTCTGTTGCCGCAAACAATCTTAGAAAAAAGGGTCGCTTCCCTTTAATTAGAAGTCCAAAAGATATTGAAGAAGTTGTTGGTGCTCAGTATAGGAGTCTCTTCGATCAGATTAAAGAAGAAAACCCTGAACTTTTAAAAACGGTATATGGCGAACTTACCGATAAAAATCTTTTCTGGGATTATCTAAGTAATCATATTGCCACAGATTTAATGACTAAGTATAGCGATCCAAAAGATATTTCACCTTTAGCCAAAAAAGTTAATCAACTTTATGCTGAAAAATTTTTAGGAGTTAAGCCTGGAGGATTTATTTCTTTTTATAGAAATAATATTCACCATAAAGATACAGAAGCCGATGCCGCCGCTGGTTACGCTTCACTTGATAGGTATATGGCTTTTGATTATAACGTTGAACGTGGAAAAGGAGATAAAGGGAAAAATACTGGTCGTTATGAAATTAAAGCTAGACCCGATGAAATAACTGGTCTACTTGGTTTTAGCCGTATTTCTGATGAAATTGGTGCTGTAATAAGCCCCGAAGTTACGTCAATTCCAGGTAGAGTTACTAGACTTGGTGATTTAGAGATTCCAAACCCAGAAAATGCTCCGTGGTTTAATTTAAAGGATCTAAAGGTTGGCCCAAATGAGAAGTTTGATAGAAGTGGTGGAGGAAGCCCATTTAGACATCTTAAACCACTAGGCCAGTTCGATTACTATGCACTAGATAGCAGTCCTTTTGGTGATGGCCGCGACTGGGCATCTTTTTATGAAGAAAATGGTTTAACAAAAGGTGCTCTTCCAGCTAAATATGACGAACTTTATGGTGAAGGTGCATGGGAACGCGACTGGGGCTCGGAGACACCTCGTTCTGATAGGTTTTATAGATTATTTGAATCATTTAAAGATAAAAATGGTAATCAAAAATGGCGTTTAAAGGGTGAATCACTTCATTATATTGGAGGAGGAGCTGAAAAATACTTTGATAATCCAGAAGCTGGAGATGAAGTAGACAGATCGCTTAAGGTCCTCTCTTCTATGCAAGAGCTAATAGGTAAACCTTTCTTTGTCAGCCGTGGCCACGATCCAAATGACTCTCGTCTTAAAAATGTAGAAAAAATAGAACCTATTATAGAATCTGCAGAAAATAAGTTAAAACCCGAGTTAAGTGAAGAGCTTAAAAAATCTGAAACCCCCGAGTTAGATTTTACTAACTTTAAACAAATTTCTGGACCTCTTGGTTCTAATCCTGGTGGAAAATATCAAGATCCAAATACTGGAAATATTTTCTATGTAAAGATCCAAGATAAAAACCGTGGAGATAATGAAGCACTCGCTTCTGCATTATATAAAGAAGCCGGAATCGACGCATTAGAAGTTAAAAAAGGCCTAATGCGTAGTAAACAAGTAACTTACACTGATTGGAAAACCACTCCTTTAACTTCAGTAGCAGAAAGAATAAATAATGGGGTGGACCCCAACGATCCGGCATTCGACGGGTTTGCAATAGATGCATGGCTAGGCAACTGGGACGTTGTTGGTACTGGATACGACAATTTAAGTTATGACAAAGATGGAAATCCAGTTCGTATAGACTCCGGAGGTTCTCTTCTATATCGTGCCAGAGGCGAGCGTAAGGGATCGGCTTTTGGTAATGAAGTAGGAGAATTAGAGACTTTTAAAGACAAGAAAAATACTACTGGTCAACTTTTTTCTAATATGAGTCCCGAGGCTGAAAGAAAAAGTGTCGAAAAGCTTCGCGCTATTACTCCAGAAAAAATAGATGAACTTGTTGATAAGTTTATTTCTGACCCAGCTGATAATAAAGAACTTAAAGAAAAACTAAAAGCTCGTCGCGAGTTTATTTTAAATAAATATCCAGAATCAGAAGAGAAAACTCCAGAAACAGCTAATGACGAATTTGATTTACCAATACCACCTAGAACTGATGAAGAAAATGAAAGTATAGAACTTTATCAAAGTCCTTCATATTATCGTTTAGCAAAATATATGGCAGATCCAACTAATGGGACTATTACTGAAGAACAAAAAGCAAAATTTGATAAAGCAATACCGCATCTAAAAAAAGTAACTACTTCAGAAGAGCTTCCAGAAGGAACAAAACTCTATAGAGGAACTTTTGCCGTATTTTCTAGTGATAAGTACGCTCAATTTAACCAACTACAACCTGGCGATATTGTATCGTCAGATAATACATTTACTTCTACTACAAGAGATAAAAGTGTTGCTATAGATTTCGCTGCTCTTGGTGATCAAAGAGTTGCTCCAACAAAAAGAATAGTATTTGATATTACAACAGAAAATGGTGCAACTGGTGCTGTAGTGGGAGCCAGTGGGGATATGTATGATTTAGAAAAAGAGGTGGTTTTACCAATTGGAGCGCAGCTAGAAGTTATCGGTGTAGAAAAGGATTCTAATAGTAATTTAACAATCAAACTAAAATATAAAAATACAAATACAACAGTTAAAAAAGAAAATTCTTCAGAAAAATTATCAAATCTAAGTATTTGGGGTAGACAAAAACTTCGTGATATAAAAGCTTCGCTTAGAGGTGAAATATATGACACTCAAGCTATTAATTTAATTAATGAATATGGTAACTCTGATGAGGGGTTAGAGACTTTACAAAGTCTTTTACATAAATATGGTTTATACAGAAAAGTAACACTTAATGAGCCATACTTAGATGCAGTAAGACAAAAAACATCCGAGTACTCTAAGCAAGAAGATCCTAACTTAAATATAGATTTAAAACCAGGAACAAAACGTGCTCCATTTGGAATTCTTAATGGAGGAAACCTCGGCACTGTTGGATATGTACGTCCAGGAGATGTGCTTTCTAAAGTAGATAATGCTGATTTCGGTCTTGTCACTGGGGAAAATAAAACTAAAGCTAGTGAAGTCGCTAAAGATATTAAGGATAATGGATTTAGGGAGCCAATTGAAATACTTTATAATCCAAATACTGAAAAATATTCTTTAAATAATAGCGATGACGTAGTAAAACTTATTGCTGCAAGAGATAACGGTGGCCGACCAACTCCTATTAGAATTAAAATCTCAGAGTCGAGTGGTCGATACGATGAAAATACTGTATTAAATCCTATATTCTTTACATCATTTGCTCGTATTCCAGCTGGTTTTGGCCCTCCTGATGGCGATCCTATATGGCAGATCCAGCCCGAATCTCCTGATATGGGTGGCATAGATCAACTTCCAACTCCAGATAGAACAAATGAAGAAAAAGAAGCAATCACTGGTTATCAAAAAGGTCAGTATTTATTAATAAAAGATTTTATAAAAGGTGAAGAGTTTGATTCCGATACTTCCGAGAGTGTTAATAAATTAGTTTCTAATTTAAAAAAGCTAACTGAATCTGAAGAAATTCCAGAAGGAACAAAACTCTATAGAGGAACTATAGCCCGAAGAGACTCTGAATTACGTGCTCAGTTGATGCAGCTAAAGCCAGGGGATGAAGTTATATCTAGTGATATTTTTACTTCGACCTCACTAGACCCTGAAGTGGCCGAGGGCTTTGCAATTCTAGATCAAAATAATAAAGATTCAAATACTAATTCAGCGGTTATTTTTGAAATTAAAACAGAAAAAGGTGCTACAGGCTCCCCTATCGAGCCAGACGGAACTGTTTATGACAGAGAAAAAGAAGTTATTCTCCCTATAGCTGCCAAGTTTACAGTTTCTGAAGTTTTTGAAGATGCTGACGGAACCCTAAGAATCAGGGTAAAGTATGGAAAAAAGCAATTCTTACCTGAGTGGCCTGAAGAGCAGTATAAGTCGGACGGTGTAACTGACGTCACCTTTGCTAGCCCACAAGAACGTGATGATGTATACAAATATTTTAAGGATGCTAGACTTAGCAAGCCTACCGAGGATCTTTTAGATGAGCTCATTAATAGAGAAGATCAAAAAATTGATTCTAATACTATAAAAGAATTATCAGACAAAATTAATGCCGATATTGAAGAGTATGACAAAATATATAAACGTCCTAAAGAACCAGTTAAAAAAGAAGACTTTACTTCTAATGAAATTAATGCTTCTGCCATTCCTTATTCCATAGAGGACGAGCTAGAAAAATATCTGTCGGATAAGTCAATTATTTTTACCGATAAAAAAGCATATGATGATGCTAGTGATCCAGATGATCCAACATTTTATTATGACCCATATAGCATATTAAAAAGATTAAAAGACAGAGATGAAGCATTAAAAGTAAATGAAGGATATAAAGAGCCAGATCAGACGGTATTTGATTTTGCTAAAGAGTGGTTTGAAAAAAATAAAGAAAAATTTTTATATATAAATAGAAAAAAATTAAAAGAAAAACTATTTGCTGCCGCTGAAAGTATTGATGAAAGAACCTCTAATGACTTTATGTGGAAAAAAGATGCTATTTATAATGCAATAACAACTTATCAAGATTATGTAAATAAAAAAGCCGTTGATGAGATGTTTCTTGAATATGAAAAAGCTTTTCCTGGACAAAGTGAAGATGCTAAATCTGTAAGAAAAATGATGGATGCAGCTGAAGATTTATCTAATGCTATAAAAAATGCTTCTGTTACTATTGCTATCGATGAAAAGTTTATTGAAAATTTATTTAAAGATGGAAGAATAAAATCTCAATTTGAAACTGCTAAAAGTAGGGGCCTTTATGATCCAATTAAAAGAGCAATTTCAGAATTCAGTGTAAACGGTGTTCCTATAGACATTGATGACAGTCTTAGACCTATTTATGGATATCTAGGACTAGAGAGTACTCCAGAATTGTATCGTAATCTAAATCCATTCTCAACGGACTATAGACTAGAAAGTCCTAATTTATATCAATACGGAAATGTTAGGGTAGTACTTAAATCATCAATAAAAAATAGAACAAGATTTACAGCTAAGGATAGTCTTTCAGCCGAGTTCGTGGCATCAGATTTGACTAAAGTTGACAGAGACTCTGTTTTAAAATCTGGAGTGTTAGAAATACCGCCAAGTACTCTTGGAGATTTTGGATCAAACTATCTTGAGGCTCAGATTCATGGTGGTGTTTCTTTAGATGATATTGAAAAATTTGTTATACCTGCTTACAGTGATAATGATAAAGAGGCTCTTCTAGAGGTTGCTAAAAATATTGAAGATCTTATGAAAAATTATGGAATTTCTATTCCTGTAGAAGTAGTTCAGGTCACTCGCGAAAGGCCAAGCCTTGATGAACTTGAAGAACAACAAAAACCAAAAGTAGCTATTCCATCTACTCAAGAAGAAATTATATCTTTACTTAAAAACTATTCTGCAATGGATTCTATTAAAGAATACATAGATCCAGATAAAAAGTTTATAAAGAAATTGACTGAGCCAGACTCTGATGGGGACCCTATACCAAATAAATCTGAAGATATTACGGGTCAAGTAATGTCCACTGTTTTGACTGTTGATTATCTTGACCGTACTTCATATGGTCATTCACAAGAAGCCATAGATTTTGCTCAAGATTGGATTAAAAGAAATAAAGATAGATTTATATATTTTGATATAAAAGAATTTAATAAAATATATAAAGATAAACTTTCTCCTATTGAATTTGATGCAATAAAAGAGCAACTTAATAATTATGCAATGCATGAAAATACCATGCTACTTTTAGAGATGTATAAAGAGATGAAAAATGAAGTATCTGAAAATAATCTTCCTAAGATTGTTTCGGGTATTGATCTCATAGACAGTAATTTAAGTTTAATTGCTGATAAATTAGATAACGCCGAAATTGTAGTCGCGGTAGATGAAAAAACTTTTGCTAAAATTTTAGAAGATAAAAGAATTAAAACTCAGTTTGAGACTCAATTTTCTAATGGATTGTTTGACAATTCTAAAAGAACGGTGGTCGAACGTGCTTTAATGGGTCTTCCAATTGATTTAGATCCAAAAAATAGACCTATTTATGGCTATTTAGTTTATCCAACTGATGATGCTCCAAAAAGACTATTTGGAACTAGTAATCGATTCAATGATATAGACTCTAGTCCAACTTTTGGCTACGGAGATGTAAAGCTTATTCTTAAAAAATCAGTCAGAGATAGATCTACAGCCACGATGAACGATTCGTTTGATAGGGCTTTCCAAGCTATCCCACTTGGAGAAAAAATTGATCCTGATTCTTTATATGCTGCAGGTATTATTGGCTATTTACCGCAAGTTGAAAATAACCTTGATTACGGAAATGGTGCTTACCATCCCAGCTACACCGAAGCTCAGATTCACGGTGGAATTTCTAGTGATGAAATAGAAACTATTATTCTCGATGATAGAAATAGTTCTAAAGCAGATATGGAAGCCGAAAAAGCAAGAATACAAAAAGAGTTAGATAAAGCTGGAATATCTATTCCTATCATGTTTTCTAGTGAATATAAAAATAAAAATAAAAACCCGAACCAAGAAAATAAAAATAGAACAGATATAACTGGAACACGACTATCGGACGACGCTAGGCAAGAACTAAGCTCGGTTATTTCTAATCTTGATGATGCAAAACACAATGCTAGCGACAAAGCTTATAAAGAAATTGCAACTGAACTTGGTAGGGATTTGTCTCTCCCCTGGGACACTGACAGAACTCCAGAAGGTAGAGAAACTTACGAATATATTAGGTCAGCTATACAATTTAAAAAAGATAGCCCCGACACAGATGAAGAAAAAGAATTGTTAAGAATAAAAAATCTTTATAAAGACAAAATGGATAACGATCAAAAATATACTGAAGCTTTAATAGCAGCGCATAGTAATCCACTTTACAGAGACATAATGGAAGCATTGACATCTAAAACTAATAATTTTGATGGTTCAACTATAGCTTATGCACTTTTAGAACGAGGTTTAACTAGACAACGTCCAAGAATAAGTAAAGAAGACCTAGATCAGTTTGCCATAACAACTCCAGACTATGCGGATGATGAAGTAAATAGTCAGGTTTATGATGTTACGGTTGATCCAGAACAATCTGTAGAAATTACAAATAAAGATCTAAAAGAATTTTCTGAATCTGGTGCTGTATCAGTTATTATGCCATCTCGTGCTCTAGAAAAAGTTCTAGAAGAAGGACGAATAAAGACAGTACACGAGACTAAACGCTCTATGGCTGGAGTCTCTAATGAGGAGTATCGTGCTTTACGTGTTTTATATGAAAGCATGGCTTTTGGCTATGAGGGAGACTCTCCACTGGAAGGGCGTCCAGTATATGGATCGCTTGCTTCAGCTACACTACCACCACCAGAAGATGCTTTAAAAATTTATGGAGGATCCGAGCCTGCCCAGGTAGTGCTGAAGCCAGAAGTAAAGAAAAGAACCACCATTTCTGATAGAGACTCTTTGAATAACTTTGATGAAACTACTCCATTGACTGATCCAGAATTTAAATTGAGTTATTTGACTCAGATGGCTGCTATTTATAGAGAAGCTACCGGGAAAAACTTCTTTGAAAGTGAAAATTTTGCTAAATTTGGTTCAATTGAGGCCCAGATTCATGGCGGTGTGACACTAGATGACATTGAAAAAGTTGTATTTTATGAAATGCCTTCAGTTGAAATGATTGACTTGTTGACTAGTAAGGGTATAATATGGGAGTTCTCTAGTAAAAAACCATATTCTAAACCTAGATCCTTTGGAGGAGGGCTATTTTGATTAAAATAAAAATGACTAAAAAACATGAGTCCGGTCTACTACTAGGAGAAGTTACACCCGATTTGTGGATAACTGAAACTAAAATGCCTATTTATAAAAATGTTCTTCTTAATGGTGCTGCTTCTGAAGTAGAAGACTACACGGGAGATAAATACATAGAATTAGAGGATAATTTCTATAAAAGTTTAGCTGACGGATATAGATGGTAAAGGAAAATAATATGGAAGAAGTTAAAAAAGGAACTGTTCTCTATAAAAGAGAAAGTGGTTCATTAGTGATTTATGATGGCAAAGATAAAAATGGAGAATATCTTGCTCATATTAAAAATGCTGATGGCGAAGAATTTGATACTCAGTTTTTAGGTAGTATTCTAGCTCGTGGCTATTGGGAAGCTGTTTATATTCCAAAATCTGACGATAAGGTATAATAAGAAAATGGCTGAAGAAATTACTGAAAAAACTAACGACGATAAAAGAAGTTCTATCGGCGAACGTATGTCTGATATTGAGGGGATGAAGGTATACAGAGATGGTAAGTGGATTAGACTTTCTGATATTACTAAAAAGCAAGAAACTGAAGTTAAAACCCCTGTAACAGCGGCTGTTGAATCCGATGATAATTGCCCCCCTGCTACTCAAGATATTGCTATAAATCTTGCAAATAGAGAAAAAGCCATTAAAACTGCTGAATACGGACCTTTAAATCCTAAAGAACCTAACGATGATTTCTGGGCGTCTAAAGCTCAAAGATGGGATGTATCTAGCGATGAAGCCAGAAAAAGTGTTTGCGGCAACTGTGTTATGTTTATTCGTACTCCAAAAATGCTTAACTGTATTGAAGGTGGCTTAGCAGCTGGAGATTCTGGTGAGCAGAATGCATGGGATGCTATAGATACAGCTGAGCTTGGCTACTGTGAAGCATTTGACTTTAAGTGTGCAGCTTCAAGAACTTGTAATGCCTGGGTTGTTGGGGGCCCAATTACAAAAGAAAAAGAAGAAGCTGTAACTGCAACTGCAGGCTCTAAACCAGCTCCAAAAAAAGACCAAATAAAAGGTTCTGATAAAAATTCTGAAGGATCGGCTTCTGGCTCAAAGTCAATTACTTTTTCTAAAAAAGTAGAAGAGTCTTTAAAATCTAAAGTAGAAGAATTTAATAAAACGTCAAACAGAAAAGCTTCTCTTTCCATGGTTAAAGCTGTTTATCGCCGTGGTGCTGGAGCCTTTTCTTCTTCCCATCGTCCAGATCAAAACCGCAACTCATGGGCTATGGCTCGTGTAAATGCGTTTTTACACTTGCTCAAATCTGGTTCACCAAAGAATAGTAAATACACTACTGATAATGATTTACTTCCACCATCACATCCAAAATCATCAAAGAAATCAGTTAGAGCTTCCGGAGATCAACCTACTTTAACTCCTGAAGATCAAACTACAGTTTATGAATACGACTACTCTGGAGAGTTGACGGTAACACTATTATCGGAAACAGAGTATACTAATAAAGAACAAGCAATCTTTGCTTTAGCTGAATATTCAGATGCTAGTTATGAGATTATTCCGGCACTAAAGGCTGCTTGGCTCAGAGCTGAAACAATGGGAGAAAATCCATTCAACAGAGCAAAGCGTTTGGCTGTTTATCTTGACGATAGCCAGGATGCAGACCTTCTTCCTAAGGAGATTTAATGTCAGATAATGAATTTAAAGATGAGTTTTTTAATAAATCTAAGTATATTTATGGAAAAGCCGCCACTGAAAAACTATTAGCAGAACTTGAGTCACTAGATCCTAGAGAATCTAATTTAATTTATAGAGTTTTTCGTTACGATCCATCTAGCGTTGAGTATGCTCATACAAAAACTCGTCTGTCTGCGTTAGTTTCCGCTGGTGTTATTTCAGATGATATGTATAATGCTGCAACTACTGGAAATGAAGAAAACTTTAAAAACGTAGCTATGGATGCGTATAACAAGTCTAGACTTGATCTTTTGTCTAAACTTGACTTATTTAGTCTAAATAGTGGTGAAAGTAATCTTCTAGATCCTAGTGGAGAGCTAGAATATAGAATTAATCAGGGCTATACAAAAGATAGCATTATGGAATATTTAAATTCTCTTTCTGCTTATAATGGTCTTTCTGAAGCATCTCGGGGATTGAGCGATGACTCAGATATGGAAGATAGGCTTTCAGCATTTAAACTAAATGAATTTATAGATTCTCTTAATAAATTGGAGGACCCTGAAGTGGCCGTAGATTTTAAAGAAATAGCTAAAGAAAAACTAGCTAAATATGATGTATCTGGCCAGCTATCTCGAATGATTGATGGCGGTGCTAGTGCTAACGAAGTGCTACAAGAACTGAATGATCATCCTGACTGGGTAGAAGATTCTAATGATTTTTTAACTAGAGATTTTGTTGATAGCCCTAGGTATGCTCAGATTGCAAATTGGAATACTTTTCTAAGTACTTTAAATTCCATAAAAGATTTAGATAATCTATAATTCCCAAATCATACCAGCTAAATAACGGTAAAATTACTAGTAGAAATCATACTAGAAAACAATTATTTTGCTCCTAGAAGAAGGACCCAAATCTAGATGTCATTAGAAAATAAAGACCCAGAAGTAATTATTGCAGTTGGCTTAGGAGCTAACAAGGGTTTCTGGATGGTCCAGCTTCGTGATCGCCACGGCCAGTGGGCCGAAATGGGCCATCTACAATTAATGCTAGCTAGGCTGAAGCATGGTTTGCCACCAATCCCTATTAGAGGTAAGTATATCGGAGCTTCTAATAAAATTAAGGGTTTTGCTAGAATTTTAGTTCAAGGTTTTTCTGATAAAGGCTTTAGAGATGGTGTTTATCACGTTCCTACAAATGCCATGGAAACCATTGAAGGTATTATTCCTGAAGAAGCTCTTAAGCGTCAAGGCATTACTCCAGGTCAAAAACTCGATAGTAGGGGAAATCCTATTATTTCTAGAGAGTGGTCACAGGACGATTTTCTTGACTATGAGAATACTTTAATTGATGAAATTACTCCTCAGGACTTAGAACTTGCTGATGCTACTCCTACAGATGAAGAAAAGCAAATAATTGAAGAGCAAAAAGCTAACTCTCCTCTTGCTCAGCTTGAGCCTGGTGCTGAAGGAAAGATGTCAAAAGAAGAGCTTGCTCGCATAGTCGAAAGCATGCCATCGGAAGAAGTTGTTCCATCTAAGCAAGTAGAGCCAGAAGAACCACTAATGAAGCCACAGCAGAGCGTGGAGGATGTTGTTAGGGAGGCAGGTCGAAAGAGTTTTAATCGTAATGCTTGGAAGTACTTTGGTAAGGAACATTCAAACTATAGAAAAATTTCTGGTGAAAAAAATAAAAAAGGGGAAGCTGCTCGACTAAGATCAGAACTTGAGTCAAAGTTTCCTATATTTAAATTAGATGAAGCTCTTAAAGATAAAATTGAGTCTTTAAAAGCTGAAGAAAATCCTGATACACAAAGAATTGAAAGACTTAGAGCTGCTAGAAGACTATTAAATTCTAAAGTAATGGATGGACTTAAAGATGGATCCGAGTCTCCAACAGAAGATATTCCAAATAAAGAATATTTTGAAAATCTACTGACCGATGAAGAGCCGGGCACGCTTCCAGATACTACTGAACCTGAAATTATTGACACTACAGAGGCAGAAAAATACGAACCATCAAAATTAGATAAAGAATCTCAGCCAGCATCTGATGACATCATTAAAGAAGCAATTGATGATGCGATGGATGGCAACGCGCCAACTGTAGATGAAGTTGTTGAAAAAGCAAAGGGTAGAAAAGGCGGAAGATCTTACGGTCCTTCATATGAAGATATTCCTGATGATGATGTTGATTTTAAAGATGGAGAAGAAGAAACTCCGTCTATCCAGACTCCAGAAACTTCAGAGGGGGATGGTGGATTCACTCCTCCAGCAAAAGACGGAGATTTGAATTTAAATATTCCTCCAAGTGAAACAACAAGCGATCCAATGAAGGATCCAGAACTTACTGGTGAAACTCCACCTACTGTAGAAGAAGTTAAACAGGCTATTGAAGAAGTAGCTAAGATGAGCAACGAAGAACTTGATGCTTTGGCGGCAGGTCAGGACTTTACTCAAGATACGGGAGGATTTGTACCAAGCTCTGAACAAAAAAGAGCAATTGCTGCGATTGTTTTAGCTAAGCAAGATACTGTTATGGATGCATTAGCTGGTTGTGGAAAGACTGCCACATCGGTAGCTATTGCTAGGGCCATGGGTCGGCTACGCCCAGATGATGGTGTATTAGTACTTACTTTTGGTAATAAAAATGCTGCTGATGCAAAAGCTAGGCTTCCACGTGATAACTCAGATGCGATGACAACTCACAAATTAGCTAGAAAATCTTTAACTATTCAGCAAAAAGCTGCAACAAAAATTAATAGAGCACCAAAGTTTTCTAAACTTGTCTATACTCCAGAATATCTGGCTCTTCATTTAGGTACTGATGATACTCCTGGTCCTGGAAGAAATATTGATAGTGAAGATGCAGCTTTTCTTGTAGATAAAATCATTTCTAATTTCTGTAATTCTCCTGGTAGAGAGATATCAAAAGATAACGTAATTAAAGCATTTTCTGATGCTTTTGACATGCCTACAGAAGATTTTATGGAAGGAGACGGTCAAAAGTACAAGATTGATTTTGATAAATGGCTTGGCTGGGCAAATAAATACTGGGATGACATTAGTCAAGATAATCCTAAACTTGGCTACTGGGATAAAGACAAGAAAAAATTTGTTGGTAATAGAAGAATAGCTATTAGCCAGGACCATGTGCTAAAACTTTGGCAACTTAGTAATCCGGATTTATCTAAAATTAAAGTTGGAACGAAGAGACTACCAGCAAAACTTGTAATTATTGATGAAGCTCAGGACACAAACGAGACTGTTGTTGATATTCTAAAAAATAATAAAGGAAATATTCAGCTCGCTCACGTTGGAGATACAAATCAAAATATCTTTACCTGGAGAGGTGCAGTTAACGCATTAAATGATGCAAAGAACTCGGCTGGTGCAGTTGTAAACTTAACTACAAGCTATAGAATGCCTGATTCTTTAACTGGACCAGGTAATGCTTTTCTAAATATACTTGGAGACAATAAGCGTCTTGTAGGAAATCCTAATGTTGATGATTCTAACTTCCCTGGAATTGTAGGGGATATTGATGAACTACCATTTGGACCACAGAGAGCTCACTTAACTAGGACTAATTTAGCTGCTGCCGAAGCTATTGTTGGTTTTATTGATGATAATAGAAAAGTTGCGGCTTTAAGCCAGCTTTATAAAGAATTAACTAATAATTACTACTATATACAGTGGCTTAGGGCAGATTTTAAAGATAGAACTAAAACCCCTCAAATGCCTAATGGAGAGCCCATAAAAGATTCTGATTTTAGAGGAATTACAACCTTAAAAGAGTTTCAAAAAAGAGCAGAAAGAGATCCTAAATCTGTAGTTGGCCGTTGGTATACATTTTCTACATATGCAGATAATACAGGTAAAACAAGATACGATCGTCTTGGTGAAGTTATAGAGGATCTATTAGTAGATAAGTCTGATACTGGAGGTGCTGTAGATTCTAATTTGGATGCTTCAATTGGGTCATCTGGAACCGTATGGATATCTAAAGCTGGTAGAGGATTAAATTATGAAGTTGATGATTTTGGAGTTCTAACATTAAGTGGTGAAGCTACATATAAAGAGTATGTAAATGGGTCTCCGCTTAAAGACTACCTAAAAAATCGAGGCTGGAAATATAATGGTACAGAACAACACTGGGAGTTTTCAACTCGTGATGATGATGATCGTCAGTCTGAATTAGATGCAATAGCTGCTTACATTCCAAATAGACTAGAAGCAAATGATGTAATTGCTGATGTAACTCTTAGTACTGCGCATAGGGGTAAAGGTCTAGAGTGGGATTACGTTAGTCTCGGTAATGATTTTGCTGATCCAAATTCTGAAGATAAAAAAATAGCTAAAAGAGCATTAGATGAAGAAGAAACAAGAATTCATTATGTTTCTACAACTAGAGCTAAAAAAGGTTTATTTTTAGGTAGCCTTGAGTGGGCAATGAATTACTCTGGACGAGATGGCCTCGAGAAGTTTAATACTAAATATAACCGCCCGGCGGACTACGGAATGGATGGCTGGGATTATAGAGATAAAATGGCCGAAGAAGTTCGAGGTCCTGGAAATGAAGAAGATGGAGGATCTAAACCAGAAAAACTTTCTTCGTCTCTTGGATCTACCGGAAGAAATGGAAAGCCATTTATTGAACAAAATGATCAAGAAACATTTATCTCTCAGGGAAGAGTTTCTGGTCCAACTACCCCGCCTAAAAACTTCCTTGATGGTTGGCAACAAATTGGGTCTAAAGGTAGACAGCAATACAGTAAGTTAATTGATGGCGTGCGCTGGGAAGTAACTGTTAATAAAGACGGTAGTGCACTTCTTCGTAATAGAAGTGATTCTTCAGTTCCATCTAAAAAATATGACAGTATTGACGAATTAGCTAAGAATTTTGGACAACAGCGTAGTGCCGGGGTTAGAAATAACAGAGAACTTTCAAAGTCTAAGCTATCTAAATATGACCCTACTGGAAAAATTGCTAAATTAATTGATTCAGGTGCAGATGGCGATACTGTAATTGAAGAACTATTTAAAGATCCTAACTTTATAGCTGATGTTCAGTCTAATAAGGGTGGAGTTTCTTCTTTAATTGCAGCATTAGAAAAACTTAATAATGGAAGAAGTATTCAATCTAAGAATTCTTCTAGATTCGCTAAGCCAAAGAATGCTTCTACTGTAATAACTCCAACTCCTCATCCTGGAGGTCCGTCTAGGTTCTGGGTTGATAACCCAGCTAGACAAGACGATCCTAAAAAGCGTGTAGAAGGAATTGATGTATCCGGTATTCCTAAAACTGCCCTTGCTAGCGTGTCTACTGCTAAAGGAGAAGATATTATTGCTGCATTGTTAGCAATTAATCCTAATGCAACTATTAAACAAGATGGCAGCATAGTTTGGGCCAGGGAACTAAGTTTTACTGAGCCTAAAACATCTAAAGATTTTGCTGGTAAAAAAACATTTTTTGAACTTCGTATTGTAAAGAATCAGGATGATAACTTTAGAGTTGTAGCAACTTATACTGATTTAAACACTGGTATGTCAGAAACTTTCTATCACTATGCTCCTCATAAGAGTCTTACAAGTTTGCTAGGTGTTAGTGGCCCTCAGGCTCTATTAGAAAAATACTTCCTTCGTGACTGGAAAGCAAATCCTAAAGGAAAAACACCTAAGGATCAGATGCGTAATGAAAGATACTACGGAGGAATTCGTGGAGGATTTAAGGCTCAGCGGACAGGAAGTTTTGAAAATATCCTAAGAGACCCGTCTTCAGATGATACAAGCCTTTCTTTAAGAACTCCTACCGAAGAAGCATTGCTAATTCTTGGGGGTAGAGAGCAAAGATTAAATAAATCAAAAGCAAAAGATACGAGCCAGCTCTATAACCAAATGAGAAAAGGTATTCCATCATTCTGGGATGCTCTTGATAAAGGAGATAAATTAGCTGCAGTTAATGCTTTAGTATCATATGTTGCTGATCTTCCTGATACTCAGGAAGCAAGAGATGTAGCTAAAAGAGTCATCCTTGAAACTCTAAGACAAAAATTTGCATATCTTGATGAGCGCGAGTTTACTGATCAGTTTAAAGAAATTGTTGACTTTATAGAAAATAAAGTTCTTGATGATGCTGGAATCGCATTAGCTCCTCACAGGCTTAAGAGTGGAGAAATTGCTCAGGTTGGAATGAAAGTGAGATGGCCAAATAATATCGATCCTAATGGCGATGCCGTAGGTGTAATTGATCATAAACTTAGAGTTGAACATGATGCTGCAGGAAACTTTGCTTACTCTAACTATGTAAGTGTTAGGTTCTCTGATGACCCAGATGAGCAACCTAGAGTTATTACAACTGAAAAACTCATAAGAGTTCCTGATAATACACCTCTAGAAAAGGGAAGAAAAACTGTAAGAAATGATCAACTTGACGTTGAGCGTGCTCTTAAAAATGGAGATGTTGTTGATTTTGATAAAGGTTTGATTTTTGATAAAAAAGCTTATGATGATAATGGTGACATTGTTCCTATCATGAAGTTTAATACTGATGCAATTGATTTTTCTTATATTGATTATAATAAGTATGAAGATCAAATAATTGGTAGCCCGCAAAAAGGTACTTCAACCAAAGCATCTGATATTTCTGTAGGAGATACCCTGTACGATCCAAATGGGGGTCGTTTTGGTAGAGTTATATCTAAGAAGTCTGGAACAAATAAAAAGACTGGGTCGGCTGTAACTAAGTTTACTTTTGACAATGGTGATTCTAAAACCTTTAATGATACTGATGAAATAATTTCTTCTTCTCCTCTCAAGGCTCCAGAACCATCTGCTCTAACTACACTTGGAAAGAGAGCAGCTGATATTGGAATTGGAATGGGTAGCGATGGAAAAACTGCTAAAACATTATCTATTGATACTACTCAAAGGACTCCAATTAAGGATAGTTCTGATACAGCGGTTAAACCTACCGAAGAGGCTAGAAAAGCTAAAGATGAAGTATTGGCTATTGGTGATGAACTTAGAAAAAAGATTGATCAAAGAACTTTAGAAAATCTTCAGTCCCAGGGCATATCAACTTCTAATGCTCCAGATTTGGATACTTTCTTTAATGATTTAGAGTCAAATAGAGTTGAAAAAGAAAATGAAAAAGTTTCTGCAAAAAATGCATTAGATCTTGAAAGAGCTAAAGGAATGTCTAAATTTAAGTCAGTTCCGTCTAATCTAGCAACGATATCTAATGCTAATCAAAAAGCTATTTTTGATAAAATGAATGCCGAAGGATTAATTAAAAATGGTCCTAATGGTCCAGAAGTTGATAGAGATGAACTAAAGAAGCGTTTAGATGCAGCTGGACTTCCATATCTTGCTACTTCTGTCAAAACTGGCGTTCTTGGCTCTAATGCAATTCATTTCCATGCTTATGATGTTATGAATGATAGAGCAGCAACTGCTGCATATAAAACACTTCAAAGTAAATTTAAGCTTGCTGCAAAAAATCATAAAGATGCTCAGGTTTCTGAAAGACGTGCTATTCAAACTATAGGTGCTGCCCAAAGACAAGGCTACATAGATACCATGAATGACGAAGGCATCGAACTTGATAACGTGTCATTGAGTGAATTTAATGGTTTGCTATTTAGTGAAGAGAAAAATCTACCCGTAAGACCTGAAGATACATTCTTATCAAAGGTTGGTTTTGAAGAAGCAATAAGCCTACTTCCATCATCTATGATTCGTGGATTAATTAGTAGGGCTAGAAATGAAAATAAAAGCATTTTCATTATGTCTGGCGTACCTAGGGCTTTTGTTAGTGAAGATATAAAGGGATTCCATATTCACTTATCTAATAGACCAGGGATGTCTCAGAAAGGTGATGGCGGAACTACTGCTACTGCAATTCACGAGAATACTCACGTTATTGCAGAATTAATTCCTAATATGCCTCAACTGCAGCATGCATTTATTTATGATAAAGGCGTGCAAAATGCAGGAACACCTGAAGAAATGCTTCCAAATGTCTTGAGACTAGCTGAGCTTCTTGGTCCAGGGTATAGCGACAAAGAAAAAGCATTAGCGATTAAGGGTCTTGCTAGTCCATATATGTCTAAGGTCTATGAAAGAGGAATTACTCCAGAATCATCTCATAGCGAAGTTATGACTATGGCTTTTGAAGATGCTTTATCTCTACCTGGGATTGCTTCTAGAGGAAAAGGCCTAAAGGCAAAAATCAAAGATAAAGATGGTAAAAAGAAAGTAATTGATGTAAATTACGATCCAAATACTGATACTTATACTGATTCTAAAGGCAATCCTGTAGATAATATAGTTCAAGTATTTGGTAGAGCTAAGTCTGATGGAGTAGATAACGATGTAAGAAATCTTGCTTTCGGTACATTATTTGCACTAGCAGATAGATCTGGTGCAGTGGCTAAAGCTAATAGTTCAGTTACTACTCCTAAGCCATCCGGATCTGCGCAGAAAGCCATGCAAAAAGGATCTATAGGATCAGATAATGAAGGAGTTATTTCTTCTATAATTGATAAATTCTCTGGTAGTGATGGAACTCTTAGTAGATCTGAATATAGCCAGTTAATCAACTTCTTGCAAAATGAACTTGAAGGTGAAGAAGCTTCAAAGTATACTGAAAAAGAATTAAATAGTCTTAGAAGTTATCTAAGCAAAATTACAGGATTGTAGGATATACTATGGAAGAATTTTATGCCGCTCAGCCGTGGAGAAAAAAGTACAATGAACCATTTAATATATATGTTCTTGGAGAAAAACTAGTCTGGGTTCCAGATGGCTACTTTATAACTCACACCGAAGATGCCGATGCTATTTCTAAAGATATAGAAAACTATATTTATTCAATGGCGAATGGACCAGACTGGGCCGTAACTCCAACTGGACCATTCTTATCTGCATCTTTAGAGGACCCATATGCTGTAGTCGCTGCTGCATATGGTCTTTATGATGAGCCAGGGGAAGTTAAAATAGAAGGAAATGCTCCGACAATGCGTTCAATGGGACTTGGTCCTACCAATGACACTGGTACAATACTGTATTAGAATAGAATAGAGTATATTATGGTAAATAGTTCAGTTAGTAAAGATACAAAAGTAGAGGACTATAAAGTTCAACTACCAGAAAATGAATCTGTCTCTAAAAAGACTACTCTGGGTAGAAAAATTTATATATTTTTAGACCCTAAAACTAGAAAAGTTGTAGATATTTTAGCTGATGGTGCTTTTGGTATTTCTTACTACAATAAAGAAAAAGATCAGTGGGTTTTAGCTCCAGGAAACTATTCTTGGCGCGTTCATGATTTATTTAATGACTATGTAAATTATGTAGTTGATTGGAAAAATGACGAAGCTTTTGATGAAAATAACAAGTCACTTGCTCTTGTTAAATACGTTGATGGCACTTTAAATGAAGAGTGGTTAGAAGAATACACTCTGTTCGGTAGTAATCCAGCTAGAGAGTAAAAATGCTTGAATATTTAGGAAGTATAGGAAAGTTATCGCTTTTTGCTATTGGCGACTACAGTGTAATTATTGACACTGAACTTAACATCGTCACTGAGATGGGTGCACTTTCTAATATTCAAAAAAGTGGTTGGACTTTTAATTCAGAGACTCCGGAAACCGCCTATGAGCTTGCATCTGTAACACTAGATAGCACTCTAAATCCAGTAGTTGCATCTACTAGCAGAATGTACACTATTCCTGATGGTGTTAAATCCGAAGCAATTAAAGCCCTTAAGTGGCACAAAGAGCACCACCGAGGCGGAACTCCAGTTGGGCTTAATACTGCTCGTACACTTGCTAAAGGTGGTCAAATCGGTCTAGCAAAGGTCCGCCATATCGCTAAATATTTCCCTCGTCATGAAGTCGACAAAAAGGGTAAAGGATGGGATTTGGGTGAAGATAACTTCCCTAGTAATGGACGAATCGCCTGGGCACTGTGGGGCGGTGACGCTGCTTGGCGTTGGGCTTCTGCAATTGTAGAGCGTGAAAAACGAGCAATGACTTCAACTGGATATACGGATCCAGAATATGAAGATCATCTTGACAGCTACTATGAAGATGACTATGAGTCAGATATAAATGCTTTTAAAGAAGCTCATAATTTAGATTCGTCATATGGCCCTGAGTTTTTAGTAAGAGTTAGATTAGATGGCTCTGGGATTGATCGTCTTTACAAAATAGAAATCGATGGTCACGTTTATGTATGGGACGACTGCTCTTGGGATGATCTTGGTTATATTGATGGTGATATTTATACTTACGATTCAGGACTAGATGATCCATATGATAAAACTGAAAAAACACATGTTTTAGTTGATTCTGACTCTGCAATTATTATTTCAGCTCTCATGCAAGAATCTCCCTTTAAAATGATTCAAATTGATGATATTAATCCAGACGAATCTCAGATGTTTTCTGACTCGATAGAAGATCTCGACATGGGCATGATTGATAGAATCATTCAGGCTTCTGGATTTGAAAAAATAGATGACTCTACAGAAGAAAAATCTTACAAAATTGTTGCTCCAATTACTCCTATCAATACAAAAGGAATTTTAGCTCAGCCGGTTGTTGAAAAAGATGGTCCTGTAGCTTTACTATCAAGTGGTCCTAGTCCAATGACTAAATATGAATTAGATCAGATGCTTACTGATTGGTCAAATGCAGTTACTAAATTTAGAGGAAAAGTTGCTCTAACTTCAGATGGTGCTTCGGCTGAAGATATGACACCTAAAACTAGTGATGTAGAGCCAAAATATATTGCTATTGTTTCACCAGATGATCCGCAGGCCGTAATGGATGTAGTTGCAATTGTTCCAAAAACAGCAACTACTAATCAACCTCTCACATACAAGCGTAAAGATCAAAAATGGGTTTTAGATGAGCAAATTCTAAGAGACTTGCAATCAGCTACTCCTCCACCTGTAGTTAAACTAGATACTCCAGAACTTGTTAAAGATATCCTTAAGCAAGTAGATGAGTCTACTCAGCCGCCAAAAGAGCAGAATCCGGCTCCAGCGGCACCAGCTGGACCTATGCCAGCCCCTATGCCAGCTCCGACACAAGCACCAATGGGTGCTCCTCAAGCAGCGATGTCATCTACATATCAGCATCTAATTAATTTCTGGGGTGACCACTACTCGACTATGGTTGCCGGTGGTGGACTAGATAGAAATCGAGGTAATGCAGAAAAGCTACGCAGATACTGGACTCGCGGAGAAGGTGCATTAAAGATTAAATGGGGACTCCCTGGGGACTGGAAGAGATGTGTTAGACATTTAGCTAAATATCTTGGACCTAGAGCAAAAGGATATTGTCAACTTAGGCACAAAGAAGCCCTAGGTTTTTATACCGCAACTCATGCAAAGAGAGATCGTAACCGTGGCAGATAACGAATACATGATGGAAATAGGAAATCCAACTGATATCACTAATGAAGATCTTCTTATGTCCTATGAAGAAATTATGCAAGAAGAAGATCCATTATATGAATCTAACTGGCAGCCTCAGATGGAGATTGAGTATGCTCTAGAGGAGCTAGCAAAATGTGGAGATAAAGAGTATGAAGCTCTTACTGCTGGTGGGGGTCTAGATAGAAATAGGGGAAATGCAGAAGATTTAAGGCACTACTGGACTAGAGGTGTAGGTGGAGCAAAAATTATGTGGGGAGTTCCTGGAGATTGGACCCGCTGTGTTCGTCACCTCTCAAAGTATCTTGGCCCCCGTGCTAAGGGATATTGTCAACTTCGTCATAAAGAAATGACTGGTGTTTACACTGGAAGTCGTTTTAATTCAGGTAGTAGAGGAAATAGTTTTAAAAAATTCTTTTCTGTAAATGATGCAATAACCAATGAAATTATTGAAAAATCATATCTTATTGCTACAGCAAATGCAGCAAAAGAAAGAATTTTAGGGCTTACTGCATCTATTCAAACTGACGGTGCAAAGTTTTCTATTCCTCTTTTAATTCCAGAAGATATAGAATCTGGAGACGGAAGAAAATTTAAAAAAGATGCAGTTTCTATTAGAGAACTTCCACTCCCGCTTCTTTGGCAAATTAAAACTGCTGAAGGTCACTCTGGTTCTGTAGTTGTTGGTCGAATTGATTACATGGAAAGAACTCCTGAAGGTATTGGAAATGCTTATGGGGTATTTGATACTGGACCATATGGTCGTGAAGCCGAAAGATTAGTTAAAAATGGGTTTATTCGTGGAGTATCTGCGGATTTAGATCAATTTGAAGCAAAAGAACATAAAACAGAAAATGCAAATGAAGATGAGTTAGGTAAGCAAAAACTAACTATAAATCACGCACGTATAATGGCTGCTACAATTGTAGCAAAGCCTGCATTTCAAGAATGCACTATTTCTATTGACAGCAATTCCACTAAAAATCAGGAGGATAGAGTGGTCCCCGAAGACGGAATATATGAAGAGTCTTTAGATTCTTTTGTATCTGCTGAAGCTTTAACAGCATCAGGATTTCTAGATGCAGAAATTCCAATGACGCCTCCTACCGAGTGGTTTACTAATCCTGCTTTAACTAAGCCAACCCCGATTACCGTTGAGCCAAACGGAAGAATATATGGGCATATTGCGGCTTGGCATGTAAATCACATCGGTATGCCTCGTTCAACCAGACCACCTCGTTCAAATAGTAACTATGCCTATTTTCATACTGGTGTTGTAAGAACAGCTGATGGAAATGATATTCCAGTTGGACAGCTTACATTGGCTGGTGGCCACGCTCCTCTCCAAGCAGATGCAGTATCTGCAGCTAAACATTATGATGATACGGCATCGGCTATTGCAGACGTCCACGCAGGAGAAGATGAATATGGCATTTGGGTAGCTGGTTCTTTGCGTCCTAATGCAAATGAAATGCAAATTCGTGCACTTCGTGCTTCCGCTCCTTCTGGCGACTGGCGTCCAATTAACGGTTCTCTTGAACTAGTGGCTATATGTCAGGTGAATGTTCCTGGCTTCCCTATTGCTCGTGCAATGCTTGCTTCAGGTAAAGTTATGGCTTTGGTTGCAGCTGGTGCAAGTTATTTTGCAATTATGAAGAGCCAGCACGTTTCAAGTTTGGTTGATAGAGCTTCCAAACTTAATGAATTAAGTGCTGCTTCTGCAGATCTTATGTCAAGATTTGAAACTCAATTTGGATATATCTCTAGAGAAAAAAGAGATAGCCTTGCAAAAGAAGGAAAAGCCATGAAAGATGGTTCTTTCCCTATTCGAAATGTCGAAGATCTTAAAAATGCAATTCAGGCTCATGGTAGAGCAAAAGATGTGGCTGCTGCTAAAAAGCACATTATTAAGCGTGCTCGAGCTCTAGGAAAGTATAATCTTATTCCAGATGAATGGAAAAAGTCAAAAAGTATAGCTGCATCTGCAAAAGTTGAAGACCTACGTGAAAGAGCAATAGTTGCATCTGCTCTTGCAGAATTAGCTAAGTTTACTGAAGAAGAACGTTCTGATTTAGCTAAAAAAGGTCATGCTTTACCAGACGGATCATATCCAATTCGTAATACTGATGACTTAAAAAATGCCATTAAAGCATTTGGTCGTGCAAAAGAAGAAGATCGTCCTGTAGTTCGTCGCCATATAATGAAGCGTGCTCGTCAACTTAAGTCTGCTGATTTAATTCCAGATCAATGGAAGCATGCTCACTCGATGCAAGCTTCTCAAAATATTGAAAGAATGAGAGCCGTTATTGCTTCTCTTTCTACTTTTGCTGAACCTGATCTTATTTCTCCTGAAGATATAAAAGAATTAAAAGAAACTAAGGCTGAAGCCGAAAAGCAAACTGAAGAAGAAATTAAAAGAGCAGAAGATATTAAAGCTGGTAAGACTACCGTAACTGATAAGTATGACGAGCAAGGAAGAGTTAAATACACTCCAAAAACTCAACCTCGTGATGCTAAAGGTAAGTATCGTAAAGTTCTTGCAAGATTAACTCAGGATTTGGGTGTTGCTGGACTACAAGAGGCTTTAAAGCAAGCAGAAGCCGCACAAAATCTAGACTTTGCTGGGAACTATGAAAAATCAGCTGCTGCTAGTGCCGAGCTTTTAGGTATTATTGACAGATTAGATACTGGAGCTTTAAATCCTCAGGCATTAGAAAATGTTAAAAGCTCTGCTAGGGAACTAGGTCGAGTTATATCAAACCTCCCTCTACCATTTGGTGTTGAGGCAGACAAACTAAGATTTAGCGATTTACCAGCTGGACTTAAGGATCTTATCGATGGAATGATCACTAGAGTCGAGTCAAAGATCGGTAAAGAGGATGCAGACATTGCTACAAAGAGTCTAAAGTCCTATATGTCAGGTGGAGATGTTTATTCTCAAGGAGAAATCCAATCAGAGATGAGCAAGCTCCTCCGACTCCTTACCTAAAAAGTAAGGTAAAATTACTAATAGGTAGAGCGCCTCGCAACTTTTGCAGAGTCCCTCGGCCTTGATTGTTCACCATGAATGGTAAAACATTCACTAACCAAACTGACCTTAGGAGGTCCAGTGTACGACCAAATCAAAACTCAGCTTGATGGAGTATCGGAGATGAGCGACGAACAAGTTGCTGAACTTCAGAACTCTATCATGAGCGAGTTCGACAAGGTTGAAGGCGAAGACCCTACTCCTGAGACAGTTGATGCTATGACGAGTCTTGCAGACTCGCTAGACATTGTGCGTGGTGAGCTAGCTCGCCGAGAGGCTCTAGCTGAACAGCTAGCGGCTCAGGCTGCAGAAGCCACCGCACGTGTTAAGGGTACTGATGAAAGTACCGGAGAGGAAATGGCTATGGATGAAAACAAGCCTATGGAAGAAGATGTTCCTGTAGAGGAAACTCCAACCGAAGAGGCACCCGTCCCGGCTGAAGAAGTTCCAGCAGAGGAAACTCCTGTAGAGGAGACTCCAGCTGAAGAAACTCCAGTTGAAGATGAGGAAGAAAAGAAGAAGATGTCTGAATACAGCTCTGACTCTGAAGAAGTAGCCACCACATCAGAAGTTGTAGAAGTAGTAGAGGAAGTTGCTGCTCCAGAAGCAGAGCTTTCAACAACTAATGAAGCAACTGAAACCGCATCGATTGCTCAGGAAGATGGATCCGAACTGTCAACCGAAGAAACCCAAACCGAATCAACCCCAACCGTGACCGAAGAGTCACAGGAAGAGCAGGCCCCAGTGACCGCCGCAGCAGAACAGCCTTTCGAGGCCCCAGCTGATCGTCAGCCTGTAGTTCAGGTTTCAGAACCAGCACCGGTAGCAATTACCGCTGGAGCTGACATTCCTGGATACACAGCTGGCTCAACTATCAATGACATGAGCGAAGTAGCAGTTGCTATGGAGAAGCGCCTCCACTCACTTCGTCGTGTAAATGGTGGAGATGGAGAGCAGCACATTGTTGCATCCTTCACCACTTCATATCCTGAGGAGCGCATCCTCAACGCCGATCCAGAGTCAAACGCAAAAAAGATTGCTGCTGTAGCAGGCCCTGAAGCACTTGTTGCTGCTGGTGGTTTTTCTACTCCATTCGAAGTAAAGTATGACATCTTCTCGATTGGCTCTACCAACGTTCGCCCGATTCGCGATGCTTTGCCTCGCTTCCAGGTTGACCGCGGTGGTGTCCGTTTCATTAGTCCACCTACCTATGCAAACCTTTCAACTACTGATACTACTGTTTCAAATGCTGGAACGTATGCAAAAGCGGCTGATGTTTGGACAGCAAGTAATGACGCAGCAGCAAGTCCTAGCCCTTCTTCAAAGGCAACTATGACCATCGCTGCAGCTAGCGAGAAGACTGCAACTACCGACGCTGTAACTCTACAGCTACAGTTTGGTAACTTGATGACTCGTGCTTACCCAGAGTTGATTGCTCGTCACAACGAACTAGCTCTTGTTCAGCACGCTCGTAGAGCAGAAGAGAACCTAATTGCTGGTATCAACTCTAACTGTACTGCAGTAACCACTAGCAGCGTCATTGGTGTTGCCCGTGACTTCCTAGTTAACGTTCGTCGTGCTGCAGTTGCATATAGACTACGTCACCGTTTGAACCCTAATGCAAGATTGAAACTTATCATTCCTGTATGGGTTTACGACGCTATGGCTGCAGACTTGACTCTGAACATGCCTGGTGATGGAAATCTATCTGTATCTCAGTCAGAAATTGATGGCTATCTAGCATCTCTAAATGTTGATGTTGTTTCAACATTAGACAACACCGCTTGGACTACTGCTGCTGCCAACTTTACTAGCTCGCTAGGTACTGTTCAGTCTGGTTCTAGTGGTGCTCTTAACCAGTTCCCAGACAGTTTCAAGTGGTTCTTGTTCGCCGAAGGAACATTCTTGTTCCTAGATGGTGGAACTCTGGACCTAGGTATCATCCGTGACTCCAGCCTAGTTGGAACCAACGACTACAAGATGTTCGTTGAGACCTTTGAGGGCGTTGGCTTTGTTGGTATCGAAGCACTTGCAGTTACATCGACAATTAAGGTCAATGGTACATATGCATTAGGACGCGACATGCTTGGTGGCGTAGCTTCTGCTTCAATTGACTTCTAGTCACAACCATTAACTAATGTTGAGGGGGGTCTCAATAAAAGAGACCCCCCCAATACAAAGTTTTAAATTAAGGATTTAAAATATGTCTTTCGACGGATCTTTTGATGCCCCTAAGATCGTGCCTTCAGCATTTGGGCTATTTTCCGTATTTAAACCAGAAAATCCAGTTTCTGAAGATAAGTGGGTAAGAGGGTTTGATCAGTTATGGGAAACAACTCCTAACTACATTCGCAACTGGGATTTAACTAGTTCTACTTCTTACACTGTAGATTCAAATCCTGGCGCAGCAAGATATTCAAGACATATTCCATTTTTTATTGAAGCAGAAGATTTTGCTTCAACTTTTGGTCTTTTGGGGCAAGACAGATTTAAAAGAGTTTTAAGACAGCTAGAAGGCTGCACTCAAAAAGCCTGCGAAGTTGAACTTTGGGATGGTACAGTTTCACTTCAGGGTTCAAGTACAGATTTAGTTAATCCATATCTTACAAAAGGATCTAGCGTAACAATTCTTCCTGGACGTAAGTCTGATGGATCAGTAGCTAATCCAAGTGTTGATGGTGCAGCAGTTTCAGTTAAGCATGGTATATCTGTTCTTGAATATAACATCGGGCAGTATTCTTCTGGTGGTGAGCAGGGCTGGATCCATATGACTCGCGATACTGCAGCAGTTCTTAGCTCATATAATCAGATGGTGTTTCACCAGCCTGGTGCTTTGAGGACAGAGCACCTACAAACTTTTGGTGGCACTCCTATAGTAGTTGGATCTGGTTACTCAGGCAATGGTCCTGTTGTAAACGTAACTAACAAAACTGCTGATGGAGCTAATGCAACTCTAACTACATCAAATAACCACGGCCTTGCTGTTGGAGATACTGTATTTATTACTGGTGTTGACTCAACTTTCAATGGTACTTACACAACTATTTCTGGAACTACTGGTACTACAATTAAGTACGCTAAAGTAGCTACAGTATCATCAACTCCTACTACAGGCGGAACTGCACAAATGCAGGCTAACAGCCGCTACAGATGGATTTATGCTTCTGGTGAAGTTCGAGTTTATCTCGGAGAACCTGAAGTAGTAAATGACAACTTAGCTCAGGGCTACGGTGTCACAGACAACAAAAATGACATGAGGATCAAGGCTACCCGGGCTGCTTCGGTTTACTTTGATACATCCATCCACCTAGGCGTCAAGGTCGACTTGACCCTAACTAACTAATAAAGGAGAATAGGTAATGCCTACTCAAGAATATGCAGCCAGCATCCAGGGTGTATCAATCCGTGTCACCCGTTTGGACGCAGCTGGCAACTTACTAAATGGTGCAGGTGATAGCTACGTTACGTCGGCTTTCATGCGTGTATCATTTACCCCAGAATATGAAGAAGGTGACGAAATCACCGAAAAGAATGCTAATGGTATCGTTTGTGTAACTTACAAGTCTCCAGACGTACTAAAGCGTATTACCATGGAGCTTGCTATTTGTGAGCCAGACACCGAGCTTTCTCAGCTGCTATCGGGCGGTCTTCTTCTAAAGAAAACCATTGATGGTGTTTCAAAGGCTGTCGGTTGGGCAGCACCTGGAGTCGGAGATGACCCAGCGGGAAATGGTGTAGCTATCGAAGTATGGTCTAACGCAGTAAAGGACGGTAAGAGGTCTTCAGTTCTTCCTTACTTCCACTGGGTATTCCCATTTGCTAAGATGCGCCAGTCTGGTGACCGTGTAATTGAAAATGGTATGCTTGCAACTACATTTGAGGGGTATGGTCTAGGTAATCCAAACTTTGGTTCTGGTGTTGATGGCCGTTGGGAGTACCCAACTGCTGCGGAGCGTCCATACTCTTACGCTAGGTCTGTTTGGGCACCTAAGGGTCTTCAAGGATTCTACACTTGGTCTGATAACTCAACTGACCAAGTATTCTTTACTAAGAGTGGAATTCAGGGAGCAACTACAGTAACTATTTCTAAGATTGAAGCTCAGGGTACCTATGCTGTTGTAACTCTTAGTGATACGCTAGCAAATGCCAAAGTTGCTAATGGAGATTATGTCTCTGTAACTAACGTTGGTGAACCATATAATACTGGAACTGTTGGAGCATACCTTGTTAATCTTGCATCTAATATTGGTACTGGTACAACAATTAACGCTAGCACCACTATAACTGGTGTAAATACAGCAGGTTTGCTTGTTGGAGCTACTATTGCCTCATCAAATGTTTCAAGTATTGTTAATCACACCGTAGCAAGTATTACAAATGCTACTGCTTATGTTGCTAACGTTGCGGCTATCGCTAATGGAACTAGTGGAATGTCTGTAGCTAATGCATTTGCATATGCAATTACAACTAACGTTGGAACTTCAGTAATTACTGCCACCCTCGTTGATGCCTCTAGAGTATCACTGATTGACAGTCTAACGGAGAACCAGGGTACAGGCAATTACGTTGCAGTTACATCAGCTCAAATTGATAGTGCATATGCTAACGGAACTGGTACATCAAGTTACAACGTTCCTGGTAACGCTTCTTACAACCCAGATAATAACGTCGACTTTATTATCAGAAGTAACGAAGAGTAATAAACTAAGAATGAAGCGGCATGGTTGGTGTGCGAGCATGCCAGCCAGCCGCTTAATTCTTAATTAGGAGTCAAGACATGTCAGTAAATTATTGGGTCCAGCCAGAAGATCTTGGAGATTACGCAAATACCGAATTTGCGGATGAAGCGGCTAAAACTGCTTCTTATTTATTATGGGCTATGTCTGGACGTAAATATACTGGAACTACTATAGTTACTGAACGTTATACTTGTACTCTTAGAAATAATAGAATGGGCCCGTCTATTAAGACTACTTCACCAGTACTTTTTGGTGGAGATGTTTATAATATTCCAACTGATGATTATGACGAGTATTCTGAGTTAATGGCAGATGGTATGTCCCCAGATGCTCGTATTAAACTTCGTGGAAGACCTGTCTTAAAAATTCACACTATTAGAAATAGATATGGAAAAATTTTAGATCCATCTGATTATTATTTGGTTGACCATTCAACCATTCATATTAAAGCTGGAACTCCATGGACACCTTGTAATACAGAAATTACTTATGAATATGGTGCGGAAGTTCCGATGGCTGGAAAAATGGCAGCTAAAACTTTAGCTACAGAATTTGCTAAACTTTGGTCTGGTGATGAAGAATGTATGCTTCCTCAGCGGGTAACTTCTGTGTCACGTCAGGGCGTCTCTTATACCATTCTTGATAATCAAGAGTTTATTGCCGAACTTCGTACTGGTCTTTACGCTGTTGATCTTTTTTTAAAAACAGTTAATCCAGATAATGCCAAACGTAAGGCAAAAGTGTTTTCGGTTGATAATCCTCGCGCACGTCGCTATACTCCAAAAACTTTAGTATTGACTGCTGATCCTGATTACGATTTAAGTGTAGTCAAAACAACTTCTGCAGTTTGGACTTCTGCTGGAACTGACGCTGATTTAAGTAACTTTTTTCCTGCATCAGGGTGGGCAGCAGAGGTAGTTTTATATAGCTACAGTGGAAACTCTACTATAGCTTTAAACTCATCAAGTATTTCTGTAAATACTACTTCAAATGTTGTTTCATTTACTGTTTCATACTCCGAAGCATTGGCTGCAATTGGTATGGTAGACCCGGGTACTTGGTCACTTTTTGCAACAAAAACTATAAATAATGTAAAAAACATGGTTGAAGTTGCATCCGGAAACTTACAAATAAAACTTTATAGTTAGTAATTAAGGAAGAGTAATTAAAAGCTATGTATGATTTAAGATCTGTATCAGAAGATTCTCTCAATTTAAAAAATATGATGGAAGGCGTTTTAGAACGAGTTCAATCTATTTTTCAGTCGTATAACGTTCAACTTCCTAGTAGATGTTACTGGACTATGTCAGAACCAGCTGTAGATTGCGAACAGCTTGTTGTTTCATTTTTGCAATTATATTTAGGTGCTCCAGGTGCTCAAATAAGTCAACCACAAAGATGTAATGTACCTAGAAGTGCTACTGTTCAAGTATCTATTTCAAGAAGTACTCCTATAGTTGGCCAAAATGGTAGGCCACCTAGCTCTGACAAAATTGAACTAGCTTCATCTGTTCAAGCTATTGATGCATGGGTTTTAATGGAAAGCATTAATCTACTTGACCAGTGGGACTCTACTGGATATGGAATTGGTGTTATTGCAACTTTAGATGCCGGAGCTCCAGAAGGCGGATTTCAAACAACAACTCTTACTATAACTATGGCGGTTCCATAAAATGAGTACAACTATTAATATGCGTCATTCTAAATTAATAATAAATGATGCTGTTCTTTTGGCTGAACTACACACTCCAAAAGGTGGTTTATGGAAAGCTCTACATAAGGCTGGAGATTTAGCAGTAGCCGGAGCAAAAGCTCAAGTTGGTAAAAAAACAGGAAAACTAGCCCAGTCCATACATATGCGTCATACACCAACACTTACTGGTCAACAGTTATGGATAGGATCAGATAATAAATTAGCTTTGATTCAGCATCAGGGAACTAGACCTCATATGATATTTCCACACGAAGGGCCAAAAAACGGGGTTTTAATTTTTGCTAAGGGTTCTAGAGTTATAGCTACAAGAATGGTTAGACATCCTGGAACTAAACCAAATAAATACTTATCTACACAATTAAGAGTATTTAAACCACTTATGCGTGGTGCCTAAGACTCACTAATATACTGCTTTGGTATAATTTAACTTGATAGCAAAAAGCTATTAAAAATGACTCATAGAAAAATAAGGAAAACTAAAAATGACACGTTTTAAAGATTTTGGTACTGGTAAGCAATCACAAGCTAGTAAAGATCCTATTTCATTTAAACTACATGGAGAAGAATTTAACTGTCTGCCTCAGCTGCAGGGTAAAGTTCTTCTTGAGTTTGTTGAACTTGCAAACTCTGAAAATGCAGGAGATTCTGCAAAAGTAACTAGAACATTTTTTACTCGTGTTCTAGATGATGAAAGTTATAAGCGTTTTGATCTTCTTCTAGAAGATAAAGAAAAAATTGTTAGCGTTGAGACTCTTAGTGAAATCATTGGTTGGCTCATTGAGGAATACAGTAAACGCCCAAATCAGCAGCCAGAGGCTTAGCAGTCTGGGCGGTTGACCTCTGGCCGTATGTAAATGGAAAGGCACTAGTAAATGGAATACATCTACCAGAGATGGATTTACCAGACATGTTAGATGTTATCCATTATTACTATGAAGAAGATATGAACTACAGCACCATGGAACAAATGCAAATGGTAGAAGCTCGTAGAATTCATATTTTTGAACAACTATATAATCAAACTTATAACTATAGGCTTGATCATTCAAATTCTCGTGCAGATAATTCAGATGGATCTATTTCAAAACCATATATTCCGCCAACTCCAATAGATGAGAGTAGCTCTCTTCCATTTGGAGATATTTTAGATTCCCCGCTGTCTTAAGGAGGTGAAGAGTGGCACTAGTCGGCGAAGCTCATATTTTAGTTAGAGCTGTAACTACAAAAGTAAAAGATGATATTAAAAGAGCTTTTAATGGAGTTGATACTGACGCAAATTTAGTTGGTGAAGCTATAGAAAAAGGAATTGGTAAAGGTTCTAGAGCTATAGGAAAATTTAGTAAAGAATCGGAAGCTTTAGCTAGAGAATTTCACCGAGGTATTAGAAATAGTTATAAATTTCAAGCCGCGATTTCATCTTTAATTCAATCCGTATCTGCATTAGTGAATGGTCTTTTTGCCATGATAGGAAACTTGGCTGGTGCTGCAGAGTCTGGAGTTGTTTTAATTGGGGTAATGGCCCAGCTAAAGATTGCTACTTTAGTTGCTAAGCAAGCTTTTAGTGGTATAGCACAAGCAGTTAAAGCAACTACAGGCAAAAGTGTTGATGCTTTTAAAAATTTAAGAGAAGAAGTAGAAAATTTAAAATTTGCTATGGAAGCAGCAGCTTTAGCTGAAATTGAGGCTGGATTAAATCTAGAAAAAGCTAGAGAAAATTTATTGGCTGCTCAGCAGTTGCCTCCAAACTCCATGGCCAGAAGAGAAGCTGAATTAGCATATCGTCAAGCAGACTTAGCATATCGTCAAGCTAAAGATAAAGCTGAAGATATGGGCAATGAGATGGATAAGCTTGCTAAAAAAGATCCATTTAGTGAACTAACTAAAACTCAACGGCAATTTGCTATGTACTTAAGAACTGTTGTTCCTAAGCTAAAAGATCTAAAAGAAGCAGCTGCCAGCAGTTTCTTGCCGGTTCTACAGCAACAAATTCAAAAATTAATTAGCAGTGGAGTATTTAAAGTTGTTGTTGATGGATTTGCAGAAGTAAGCAAAGGCTTAGCATCTGCAAGTCAATCATTTATTGGAACTTTATTTGATCCAAAAAATAAACAAAACTTAAGTGAGCTATTTAAAAGTACTTCTCAAACAACTGGAATGTTTGGTAGAATTTTAGGAAATGTTTTTGCTTCTTTTTTAACATTAATGAAAGCAATAGACCCGCTAATAAAAAGATTTACAGCATTTTTAGATAAAAAAAGTTCAGGCTGGGCAGATGGTCTTTCAAAGAATTTTGCAAATGTTATGGAATTTTTTAAAGATGCTGGAGATGCAGCGGCAGGCTGGGGGCATATTTTAGGAAATCTATTTAAAAGATTTCAATTACTTATACAGGCAAACGTTGGTCCTGGAACGGGTGGTCAGCTTCTTCTTGATTGGATGAATAAGGGTACTGTAGGTTTTAAAGGTTTAGACGGGGCTGCAGCAGACTTTGCACGTAAAAATTACTTTTTAGAGGCTTCTAAAAACTTTATAGCTATAGGCCAGTCTATTGGCAGTATTTTTAGCTTTATGAAAAATTTAGCAATGGATCCCGGTATTGCTCAATTTTGGGCAACTCTTAGTCAATTAGATGGCCCACTAAATGAAATATTTATTGCAATGGGGTCTGCTAGTCAGCAATTAGCAGAAATGATAGTAGCATTTGTTGAAGTAGTTGCTTCATTTGCAGACGAAGGTCAGCTGGCAGCTTATATGTCTGTAGTAACTGGTCTTTTAAAACAAATTGCTTCAATGATAGAGGAAATTAAGCCATTACTTAAAATAATTGGTCAAGTAGTAGGTACTTTTGGTGGTTTGATTGCATCAATGTTGATTCTTAAAAAAGTTATGATGCTAACTTGGGGAACAATTATGATTTTCCGAAAAGCTTGGGTAGCGATGATTGTAGTTGGAAAAGTCTACACAGCAATGCAAATGGCTCAAATAGCCGTAGAAAGGCAAAAAAATCTTGCTATGGCTGCCGGAATACCTATTTCTGCTGCTCAAAATAAAGAGCTTGCGGTTTCTGTAGCTAGAGGATATATGTCAGCTACTGCAAAGTCAGCTGATGCGGCAGGAAACGTTCTTCTTGCTGAGAGTTCTACTGCAGCAATACCAGCAGTGGGAGGACTTGCCGCAACAATAAATGCTGCAATATGGCCTTTAACTCTAATTGTTCTTGCACTTGGAGCAGTTGCTTTAGGTATATGGGCTATTGTTAGTGCAATTGATGCTCATAAAAAAGCAAAGTATGATGATGCTGTAAAGAATATTACTAAATCTCTAAAAGAGCATGAAAAAGCAACTTTAGGAGTTTCCACTGCTCAAAGCGCCTGGGATGCTGCAATTGCTAATATTGACCCTAATCTTAAAGAGCATATAAAAGATATTAAAAATCTTAATAAAAATTTAAAAGAAACTGAAACGGACTGGATAAGTGTAGTAGTTGCAGCTGCTACTGGCGCTGATGACCCGGCGAAGTATATAAATATGCAAACAAAAGCTGCGGAAGAAGCAAAACTTGCTCTAGATGAATATCTTACTTCTATATCTAAATTAGGGTCTAAGAGTCTTAAAACTCTGCAAAGAGAAACTAGAAATTTAGTTCTCGTTGGTGGACTAGATAAAGAAACAACAATGGATCGCATTTTAGCTAATAAAGAATATACAGATGTTTTAGAAAAACATGCTAAAGCAATGGGCGATACAATTAAAAATACTGATGGATCTATAAATTCTCAGAAAGCTCTGGATTACGCGCTTGCTCAAGGAAGTTACAGCGTAAGATTAGCTGCTATAGCTAGAGAAAGGTTTAATAAAACTCTAACAAATGCAATTAAATCTTTTATTGATGTTAAAGGTCCACTTCAACAAAATATTGAAGATATTAAAAAATATAAAGACACTGTCTATAATGCAAATAAAACAGTGGGATTCAGTTTTACTAAGTATAAAGAAGATTTAAAAAATCAAACCGAAGACTTAAAAAATTGGATGACAAATTTACGAGCTTTATCTGGAAACATATCTGGACATTTATATAGAGATCTTGTTTCTATGGGTAAAGATGGAATGGCATTGGTAAAATCTCTTGTTACTACAAAAAATGGAATAGCAACAGTAAATCAAGAAGCTGTAAAGAAATATGTTGAAAGTCAATCTCAGCTTATAAAAGCTCAAAAGGATGCTGGATTTTTAGCTTCAGCTTTAACAGACCCGCAAGCATTGATAAATATTCTTAGCAGTTCTGGAAAACTTGCAAGCTTAGGTAGTTTTGGTGCCAAAACGGTTAATGATTTACAAAGTGGTGCTTTGGATATTGGATTAGCTGCAAATCAGTTTGGCGTAAGTTTTGATGCTCTAATTGCAGAAGCAAGAAGACTTGGAACTCAAAAAGATTTGGCTACTGGTGTGAATATAGAAGCTGCATGGAAAGATGGAAATATTGAAGAATTAAGAGATCAATTAATTGATAATTTAGACAATATTAAATTGACTTTTAAGAGTGATGGAAAAGGAAATATTGTTGTAGATACCGATGGGATGGCTCAGGGAGGGCTAGTTGGTTCTATAAAAAGATTTGCTCCTGGTGGTATGGTTTATGGCCCGGGGGGACCTACAAGTGACAGAATTCCTGCCATGCTATCAAATGGAGAATTTGTAGTAAATGCCGGTGCAACTAGAAATAATTTGGGACTACTTGAAGCTATTAATAGTGGAGCAAGTATCTCGGGAAGTCCAGTAACTATTATTGTTAACCCGTCTCCTCAAGCGGACGAAATTGAAATAGCTCAGGAAGTTTCACGTAGGTTAGCTTTTTCTATGAGACGTGGTGCATAAAAAATGTCAATTAGAAATAATTTAATTCCTTATAATTCTTCATTTATCTATAAAATTGGTGGAACATCAAGTATTGACGGTTGGGAGTCCTATCTTTCTGGTACAGTAACTTGGGATAATTCAACTGCATATATCGGCAGTTCTTGCGCTAAAATAACAAAAACTTCTACATCGACTGATTCTGGAATTACAACTACTTCTGGCCGCAGGGCTTCGGTAGTTGCGTCTAATATCTATAGCGCCTCAGCTTACATTAAAGTTCCAACTGGACAAGAATCAGTAGAAGCCAAACTTTCAATTAGGTATTATAATTCTTCTGGTTCCTTATTAAGTTCGGACTCTTCTAGTTCAATTACTTCTATTTCGTCTTCCGACGGCTGGGTTAGGTTAAAATTAGAAAACAAAACTGCACCATCAAACTCTGTGTATGCTGATGTAGTTGTTTTTCAAAATTCCGGAAATAAAACTATAGGAAATTATTATTTTGTTGACGCTGTAAAATTAGAAAATTCTGCTTATGTTACTCAGTATATTGAAGAACTAACTCAAGCTGAAGAAAATCAAAAAGTAAATTTATCCCTTAGTCCTGTACCAATTCCTCGTATTACTGGTATGCAGCTTAATGCTGGAATTATGCTAAATGACATTGTTTTTAATACTATTGATGAAAATAATGTTGTTTGGGTTTGTACTGATATAAATGGATGGTGGACACTTCCGGATTCAGAAGTTCCTAATTTAACTCGTGGATTAGATGATGGATCGTATGATGTTCGTGGTAGATATACTAATAGAAATTTATCTTTTACTGGATCACTTTTAGCTCCTAATCCAGAGGCTGCGGTTGCTGCTAGAACAAAACTTATAAAAGCTATTAATTTAATTCATAAAGGCGGGTGGCTCTTAGTTGATGAATCACCAACAAAGGCAGCTTATGTAAGACTTAGCGGTAAACCGGAAATTTCTAATACTAAAGCAAGAGGAAGAATTGATTTTTCTATTGGATTAAGGGCAGCTAATCCGGTTAAATATAAATGGAATTGGGAAAATTCTGATGGTTATGTAGTAACAACTATAAGTAATGGATCTAGCGGATCGTTAAATAATGAAGGTGATACTGATGTTCCTATAGTTTTTACTATTAGTGCCAATAATACTGCAAATTTAACTGCTCCTATATATGTAAATAATACTAGTCAAACTAAAAGTTTAAAAATTATTAAAAATTTAAGAGGATTAAATTACTCTGTAAATATTACAAATTCAGCTAAAACTGACTACACTGTAGTTCTTACTGTAGCTGAGCATAGTTTTTTAGTTGGTGATATTATAAACATTGCCAATGTGAGTACAAGTGGAAAAACATCTTTAAATAATGATGATCAAGTGAAAATTACGGACACTACTAGTACAACTATTACATATACCAGCTCTACCAGCAACACCTGGGCATCAGATACTACAAATGGAGATATTAAACTGAACTCTCCTGACACATTACAAGTGGATACATATAATAAAACAGCTCTTTTAAATGGCTCTTCTAACTATGCAAGATCATATATTGATGCACTGGTTGATTGGACAACCCTTTCTTCTGGTCAAAATACAATATCTTTTTCTAGCGTTAATGGGTCTGGAAGTAATGTAATTACAATCAAATACCGTTCTGGCTGGATAGGTTAAAATAGGTATATAAAGACGCTTGGACATAAGGTTAGACAATGCCAATTATTACTAATGATTTCTCTTCAAAGGTTGCTACCTATAGGTATTTTGCTGTAAATATTGTAACTAACCAAATTCTTGCTGAAATTCCTTTTTCTGATGTAAGTTTTGAAAGAGCATTAAAAAGCGCTGGTTCTTTTTCAGGGACAATATATGTAGCTCCCGATACAAAAAATTTAAATTTATATGAAAATACGATGCCAGGAAAAACCGCAATATATGTAACTAGAAATAATATTTGCATATGGGGTGGGATAATTTGGTCTAGAGACTATACATTAATTGACAGAAGTATAAAAATAAATGCTTCAGAGTTTACTAGCTACTTACATCATAGATATATTTGGAAAACTTTTAACTATGATTTAAGTGCAGTAGCATACAAAGAAACAATTGATAGTAAAGTTAAAATAGTTATTCCAGATAGAAGTACTATTTTTCCTGAAAAAATACTAGATAATAATGGAAAAAGATTATCTTTAAAAATATCATTTGGTGAAATTGGTATTGGCGGGTATTATAATAATTATTATGATGTATTGTCCTATCCAGCCCCGGGGACGCAGGTAAAAGCTGGTGGAGTTGAAGCATTTTTTTACATAGATATTCCAAACTTACCTCCAAGACCAAAAAGTTATTATTCTCAAGTAACGGTGACTTCTAAAGTTGATACATATGAATACGTTAGAAAATTAATAACTGAAACATTTAGTGATTTTTCGTCTATAGAATTTGCTGATACTTTAGTTGAACCAGGAATTACAAAAGGTTTTGAAACATCTTATTATCAAATATCAAATAATATTGCAACTGTAACCACCGTCGAGCCCCATGGATTGGTTGTTGGACAGTCTGTTCAGCTTTCTGGTGTTCGTGATATTTTAAATAATGATATTAGTGAAAATGAATCATATTATGTAACAGATATTCCGAGTGATACTACTTATAGATTTAATTTTGATACTAGTTTAGTAAATGCGTCTATTACTCACTCAACTCGTGCAAATCTAGTATCTTTACCTGGTGTAGCTTTAGTAACTCTCAGAGTGCCGGATCATAAGTTTGCAGCTGGAGATTATGTAAATGTATCAAATGTCACTACTAGTGGTAGAAAAACCTTAAATGAGTCAAATGTACTTGTTTATAGTGCTAATGTAACCCACGTATTTCTTTATAGTTATAATACTGGAAATTTATCTAATGCAGCTACAAATGGAAAAGTAATTTTAGCATCGATATCAATAAATGATACACCACTTTCTAATAAAACATATCCAATAAAAACTAGAAGAATTTCCGAAACTAAATCAAAAAAAGTTACTAAAGTTTTTGCAAAAAATGACATAGTAACCGTAGTCACTGAAAAACCTCACTACTTAAAAGTTGGTGATGTTGTGATTATGAAAGCCGAAAAAGCAAAACAAATTTACAAATATGCAAATGGTACTGTTGTAAAATCTAATGTTTTAAATATTGGAACTGGAGGAGCTGAAGGCGCGGGGATATTGGTTACTGCCACTCCAACAAGAACAACATTTAGCTATTCATTGTTTGTTCCTGATTTAGCAAATAATGGAGTTACTTTAAAAAATTCTACCGTTAATTATTCTGTTCCTAGAAGAAGGATAGAGTTAGATATCTATCCCGGATACTCTCATGATTTTGTTGCAACTGACTACGTTAGAGTTAGTGGAGTAGATGAAAAAAGATGGAATGAACCACTATATGATGGCTACCATACATTAACTGACGTTGAAAAAGGGGATACTCCAACATGGGTTCAATATGCACCCCTATATGATATGAGCGTTGAACCGGGTAGTGAAATAGCAATTGCTTATTATAAATATGTTCTTAAGAATAAAGACGGAGTACTAGTTAATAAAGTCTATATAACAACATCTGGTGCTCATCAGCTGGGTGTTGGCGACACAATAAATGTTTCTATAAAAGATAGTAAATTAGGTGGATTTGCAACAATAAATTCAATTATAAGTGAAAAAACATTTACTTATACTCCTGATACTCAGGGGAATAAAAATATAACTTTTCAAGAAATTTCTGGAACTGTTACAAAAACAAAGTCTGTTTGTAGTTCAGTGAGTAAGAATTTTAAAACAATAACTAGTAGGAAAAGAGTAAAAAAGACTGCAACTATAACTACTAGTTCAGCTCATGGTTTTTTTGAAGATGATTATGTTTTAATTGATTCAAGTGATAGTACTTTTAATAATAATGATGAACCTGTAAAAATTACGGATGTTCTGTCTTCTACTAAATTTAGTTATGAAAGTGACGGAGCTCCTGTAAATGAAACTGCAACTACTGGAAAAGTTTGTTTGAGTTACACAAATTATGGAACTGCACTTTATCCAACTATGGCTAACTGCACAAATGGATCTGAAACTAGAGAAATTACCTGCGCAAATCATGGATTATTGGAAGGCGATTGGATTACAGTATTTATTAATAAAAAATCTGAACAATTTTCTCCTGATAATACTCCTGTTCAAGTTTCAGAGGTTATAAATTCGAATAAGTTTAGATATTCAACTACTGCCGCTACTGCTACTTTAAGTCTTTCAAATCTTCCCAGCTTATCAGTTATAACTAAATCTGCATCAATAACTAGACCCCCTGTGACTATAATTAATAGTTATGGTCCACTGAGTAAATACTCTAATTTAGGAGGAATTAGTTTTTCTACTGAAGACTATAGCAATCTTAGAATTATAAATAATTCAATTCTTGGTGGAAATTTAACGAATGTTGGGGATCATATAGATAAATATTCAAATGGTTTAAATGGGTTTGAATACAGAATAGATTCGTCTATTCAAACAGTTAATGGAGTTAGCCAGTTTAAAAGAACATTTGTTTTTATTCCTAGAAAGCCTGAATCTCTAACAGAATATTTAGAAAATAATCCCCTATCACCAGGAGAATATGCTCCTCCAAGTGCATTTGGTGCAGATAAATTAATTTTTGAATACCCTGGAAATATAAGTAGTGTGACTCTTCAAGAAAACGCTGAAAACGCTGCAACAAGAATTTTTATTCAAGCCGATACAAAAGGTTCTGGTTCTGGTTCAGCTCCAAGGTACTCAGCAGCGTTTGACTCGGAACTGCTTCTAGATGGGTGGCCTGTTTTAGATGGAAGTTCTAAAGTTGAGTGGGCCGTACCGACTGCTGACCAGATAAATGTCGATAACTGGGGAAATTATGACATAGAAGAAGATTTACACAATACTGCTGAAAGATTCTTAAAAGAATCTAGACCACCTATGGGAGAATATTCCATTGTCATAAATGGCTCGCTTGATCCAGTAGTTGGTAGCTATGATCCTGGTGATTGGTGTCAATTAATTATTAATGATGACTTCGTTAAGGAAAGACTAGCAAGTAATTTAGAACCACGTAAAAATGTAATTTTAAGAAAAATAGAATCAATTAACGTAAAAGTTCCTAATTCTCCGGCTTTTCCTGAAGAAATTACTGTCAATTTAGTACCAGAATGGCAAATAGATAAAAGTGGCTAGTTCAAGAATTAGAAGAAATAATAATTTAGGTTCATTATTAAGCTCAATGGACCAAACTGCTAGTAATTTAAATGCTAGACAGAATTACATCACAACCGAGCTAGCTTCTCAGGCGGTGACTAATTCTTCTATGCCAGAAGAATTAATTTTATCTAATAGAACCATTCAAACAGAAAACTATGTTGAGGGTGCCACTGGTTGGAGAATATCTGGAGATGGTGGTGCAGAATTTTCAAGTGTTGTAGTTCGTGGTGATATAAATGCATATTCTGGAACAATTGGATATTGGAATATTTCCACTCCAGCAGTTTCTAGAGTTATAGGACCTCATGCTCTACTTGGAACTTTTATTGAAAGTAGTAATCTTGGTGGAGACGACGAGGATTTATTATCTGGAAGTTACGTTGGATTATATAAATCTTACTCTCCTGAGCCAGTACTTATTGTATTAAAAGAAAGAGATACAAATGTTGCTATTTTAACTTCTGAAAATCATGAATTTATAGTTGGAGATTTAGTAACTATTTCTTTAGATGATGATTCAAGTTTTAATAATGGCGGGGTTCCTGTAAGAATTACAGCTGCAACTAATAATACATTTAGTTATGACAATATAGGGAGTAATGTTATATTGGAATCAACCGTTGGGTATGCCCAGCTGTATAATTCTGATGTAGCGGGATTGTATTTAACTGATTACTCTAAAAAAGAATTTGATTATGGATATTTTTCAAATTCTGGAGTTGCTTATGTTTCTGCAGAAGACATAAATATAATTCAAAATCCAAGTTTTGAATATAAATCATCATCAAATGTAATTACATACAGCAATGTTTCATGGTCTGTCGGATCTGGACTTGCATTTAATCAATATGATTTTACAGCCAGTTCCAATATTTACTACAATGCTTCAACTAAATATGGAGCTAATATTACATGGACTTCAAATGTTTCTACATATTTTTCTGGAACATTAGATTATAGTGCTGGTAAATCTTATACTCTTTATGTAAATAATAAAAACTTATATCTTGGTTTTAAAGTTTATCCAACTTTTAGTACTCCAAACACTACTGTAACTAGAGTAGATGGGGAAAAAATTTATGGAAATCTAACATCAGCTACATCTAATGCAACTACAGTAACTTATACTGGCACTGGATTGCCATTCGAAGCCGGAGAGGTAATATCAGTAACTGGATTTTCTGACTCTAGATGCAATGTAATAAACTCCCTTATTACTTCAGCAAATAGCACATCAATAACAGTTTTGTCTAATGGAACTAGTGGAGTATCGGCAACCTCTAGTACTGCAAATAATGCTGAAGTTGGCTTACTAAAAATAACATCTTCTTCTCATGGAATAAGTGCAAATGATGTTGTATTTTTAGATTTTGATGCATGGTATTATGATTCAAATTTTGGTGAAATTTTAAATTATTATTTACCGCATACTATTGCTGATGGTACATCAGGTTATACATATAAAGTTTTATCTTACGGTCTAACTTCTGGTATTTTTTATGTTCCATCTGATTTTTCTTCAGTGGATGTTGGTCAGTATACTCTTAATTCTAATTCTGGTAGAAATAAAAATGTATATAAAGTTTATGAAACAGCATTAGATTTATCATCTATTCGTATTCGTTATCCAAATAATAATACAACTCCTATATACAATGTTTTATCTGATATAACTAAAGCTGAATGGGATTCTGGAACAAATAAATATTTAATATCTAAAGCAAACTCTTATATGCTTGGAAAACTAGATACAACTGTCAAAGTTCCATCGATGTCGCAGACAAATGAAATAGTAATTAGCGCAAATAAGCTCTCAACTGCTTATTCTTTATCTGATAATTCAAATTATGTAAATGCCGCTGCAGTATATATTGATTTTCCTGGCTGGTTGAATTTACATGATGGAAATGGTGTTGTTTCCAGTCCTACAACAAAATTAAACAATAGTGGATATATTTTAGATGATTTATATGTTTCTACTACAAATATGTTTTTTTATGGAAATAGCGGAAGTTTATATAGATGGGTTGCAACAACAAACGATTCTATAAGCTATGATCCGGCTCAAGCTTCCGTAGAGGGCACTAAACAGTGGCTATCTATAGATCTAACTACTCAATCAGCGTTTTTAGATAATTTTGATTATTTAAAATTTAGACCCGCTTCTTTCACTAAATCATTAAAAGAAAAACCATCTATTGGCGTATATGATGATGTAAATCGTTATATAACTTTATCAGAGCAAACTCCAGAAGTCACCACGCTAAGTGGTGGACAGTATGAGTATTCATTAGATAATTCTTATTATAAAAACATAAGTTCTGCTTATAAAACAATAGTTGGGGAGAGGTCATCAAGTTTTGAAATTTCTGCTTTGAGTAGAAATATATCAATTTCTAGCGGTAATGAAAGTTCTAGAAAAGGTGCATTTATAGGTGGAGTTTATGACAGTTTAGCCAATCAAACAAAATTATATCTATCAAGTGATACTTTTTCTTGGAATAGTAGTACTTCTTATCCAACAAATGAAGCATTTTCTTCTGTTTTATTTAATTCTAGTGCTGCATCGTTTTATATTCCAGTTAGATTTTATAATAATATTTCAGTAAAAGGAACTTTATATTCTTCAAGTTCTATTCTTACTTCTAAAGGAAATATTAGAACTTCTGAAGGTGACATTTATACATTTAAGGGTGATATTTATACTTCAAACGGCACTGTCACTGCTAATACAATTAGATTAACTTCACAAACGGATGTGAGCACTATTAGCACTGCTCACGCATTTCAAATTGGTTCTAGCGATTCTAATAACTTAAGAATGGATTCAAATGAAATTCAGGCAATAAATAATGGCTCTGCATCTACTTTATATTTAAATACATCTGGAGCAAATGTAAGTATTGGAAATACAACATCTGTTGTTAGTGCATCAATACTCAGGGTGACGTCTAATACTGGAATGACTTTAACTTCTACTAATCATGCTTTCCAAGTTGGAAATACTGGTCAAGTCCATTTAAGAATTGATACTAATGATATTCAGGGTGTAACTGCTGCTAATAATGGAAATGATATATATATAAATAGACTTGGTGGAGATGTTAATATTGCAAACACAGCAAACTCCAATATTATTATTGGAAATACTACTTCATCAAGCGTTATTAGTCTAGGTGTGTATAACTCAAGCGTATCTGGTAGAGATGTTTTTGTCAATTCAAGCGGAGTTATTGGGTATAATAGTGCGTCTTCTAAAAGATTTAAGCATCAAATTACTCCATTAAATTTAGATGTAGAAAAAATACTAACTATTCAGCCAGTAATCTTTAAATATAATTCTGGTATATTACATGAAACTGAAAATCAAGATTCAATTCATGTTGGATTTATTGCAGAAGATTTAGATGAAGCTGGATTAACTAATTTTGTCGGATATGATGAAAATGGTGTTCCAGAATCAATTCAATATTCTAGATATGTAATTGCTTTGCAGGCCGTTGTAAGGGATCAAGCTCAAAAAATAAATGATCTAAAAAATAGAGTTTCTTTACTAGAAGGTAAATAATGTATAAAATAATTAGCGTTGTAGATGGTGATACTACCATATTTATGGTATTTAACAAGCTAACTAAAAAAGAAATAGCTCGTTATTTTACTTATGAAGAAGCGCTTCAAGACTTACTTAGTAGAAATTAATGCTAAAATAAAATTACACGTAAGACAAACATCATAGGAGAAAATTATGTCTGAAAACAATGAAAATCAAGAAATTTATAACAATGTTCTTGCTATTACAAGGGATCAACTTTCAAAGTCAATGAGTCTAGCAACTGAACTAGAGGCTCTTTTGGTTATGGAAAGAAATAAAACTGCTCAATTAGAGGCCAAGGTGGCAGAACTTCTTACAAAGAAAAATGATTCTGACGCTCAGGTAGAAGAAAAGAAGAAATAAATGATAGCCGTTAAAGACGGCAACCGCACTTTATATGTCGATGGCGAGTTGCTAGGCAGTTCGACATCATACAGATCTGGATCTACTAGGTGGATAGAGTTTAAACTCTATAAAACAGTTAGTGGTCAGTATGTGCTATCAAGAGTTGGTGTATCCGTAATATACCATGGAGCTGCTTGCGAGCTTGTTTCAACTTACAATTTACAAGATATGCCAACAAAAGATCTTACTTTAAAGAGTATTCCTTGCGAAAGATGCTTACCCGATACTAGCATAGATTTAGTATTTCCAGAAAAAAATAGATATTGGGCTCAGGTTAGCGACCAAGCTTCGGCTGTTTTAGACGCCTTATATAAATATGATAATAATGGTGCTAGGTATTTGACTAATGTAGCTCAGCGGTTGCTGGAAGAGTCTGCTAAAAAAGATAAAGAAATTGCAGAAGTGTATAAATTTGAAATAATTGAATAATTGTAGTACCATACTACTAATAAATACGAAAGACAAAAATGACAAATTTACAAGGTGTAAAACTAGAATTAGTTGACAGCGTTGAAAAAGCTAACCAATTTATTTCTTGGTTAGGTGAACGTAGACCACATAATGCAATTGCAATAGACACTGAAACCGGAGAGTTGCCCGGCGGAAAGCGTGAAGATGCTTTATCTCCTTGGCATGGACAACTTAGATTGGTTCAAGTTGGAGACGGAATGACCGGATGGTCTATTCCATGGAACGAATGGTCTGGCGTTTTTTATGAAGCGATGGATAAATTTGATGGTCCAATTGTTTGCCACAACATAGCATTTGAAGCACGTTGGTTCGAAATTCAATCACGTTGGAGAATGCCCTGGCATAGAGCGCATGACACTATGATTATGGCTCACTTAATTGATCCACTCGGTTCAGGAGCTTTAAAGAAACTTACATCTCAGTATGTTGATGCAAATGCAGCTAGATTGCAAGATAGTTTAGATATAGGTTTAGCAAAAAATGGTTGGACATGGGGAACTGTACCAATTACATTTGAACCTTACTGGGCGTATGGTGCATTAGATCCTGTATTAACTATGAGATTATGGGAAATGTTTTGGGATAAGTGTGGTCCTGGAAAACCATATGCAAAAGCATATGAACTGGAAATGAACACTCGTCGTATAGTTACTCGAATGGAACTCAACGGTGCTCGTTTGGATCTTGATTATTCTAAACATAAATATCAAGAATTAGTTGATTATACCGAGCAAGTAAAAGACTGGGCAAAATCTACTTATGGAATTGCTATTACAAGTAATGCTCAACTGGTTCGTCAATTTGAAGCCTTAGGTGCCTTAATTACTGAGACAACACCATCTGGTGCTAAATCTGCATCTGCTGATCAATTAAAACTTCTACTTCGTGATGGCACTCCAGAAATACAACAACTTGCTGATGTTGCTTTAAAGCAGCGTAAAGCAGACAAACTTGCATCTACCTACTTTTCTAATTTTATTAATGACAATGTTAATGGCTTTGTTCATCCGTCGGTTAAGACTCTTGGTGCTCGTACTGGACGTATGTCAATTCAAAATCCTGCTTTACAGACTTTACCTAAGGGTGATGACACAGTTCGTCGTGCGTTCTTACCTAAAGACGATGACCATGTGATTATTACTTCTGACTTAGACCAAGTTGAGTTTCGTATGTTTGCGTCCCTATCTCAAGATCCGAACTTAATCAATCTATTTAATCTTGCAGATGCAACTGGCTCAGACCCATTTACCGAAATTGGTCGTGAGATTTACCAGGACCCGACTATGCAGAAATCCGACAAGCGTCGTGGTCTTATCAAGGGTGTGGTTTACGGTCGTCTCTATGGTGCTGGTGTTGCTAAGCAGGCTCTTACTGCAGGTGTACCAGAAGATCAAATGCGCTCTGTATCAAATGAGTTTGACAGACGTTTTCCTGGAATGATTGGATTTCAAAAACAAGTTGAAGATATTGGAATGCGTCGTCTTCGTGGAGAGGGTCAGGGGTATGTAAACACTTGGACTGGTCGTCGCTTACCTTGTGATGAAGACCGTGTCTATACTTTGGTTAACTATCTAATTCAAGGTGGTGCGGCTGAAATCTTTAAATCAAACCTAATTAAACTTGACCAAGCAGACCTTACCGAGCTTCTTATTGTCCCTGTACACGATGAAATTGTGTTAAATGCACCACGAAAAAATGCAGAAGAAATTAAACAACTAGTTAAGGAATGTATGACTACTAGAGATGGGTGGGCAGTTCCTTTAACTGCTGATGTTGATGGCCCGCTTGAAAACTGGGGAGCAAAATATGTCTAAATTTGTTTTATCTATTGATCCTGGAAAAGCAAGCGGAATTGCTTTTTTTATAAAAGAGAACGGTAAAGATCCAGAATTATTGTGGTCCGGTGAATATCAGCAAGAAGAATATGCTGTTCCTATTAGAAAAGCTCTAGCTGATGCAGTTATGCAAGGAATACCAATTGAAATAGTATGTGAAAGATTTACAATAAATGCTCAAACTGTGAAAAACTCTCAATCGCCATATTCTCTTGAGCAGATAGGTATATTAAAACAGTGCATGATTGATTTAGGGATGAAACCAGATGATTTATATCTTCAGTCGCCCGCTGATGCCAAAGCTTTATTTCCAAATCCAGCATTAAAATCTCTTGGATATTGGCATAAAGGCGGAGAAGGTCACGCACTTGACGCTATACGTCATGGTCTGCTAAGATTTGTCAAAACTGGCTGGAAACCGATAAACTTATTAAAAGAATAAAAATATTAGCAAAAAATTAACACAACAGACTTTTTTTCTGCTAATATGTATATACAAAATGACAAAGGAATAAAATGACAGTATTTGTAGATCTCGATTTGGATGGTACCAGCATTGTTATTAATGCTGAATGGCGTCTAAAAGAGCTCTGTAAAAGCCTTCCAGGAGCTTCCTGGGACACTAAAACATCAGTATGGCGTATTCCTCTTTCCTGGGGAGGTTGCTTGGCTCTACGGTCAACATTTAAATCTGACTTAGAAATTGGTCCTAGGTTGTCTGCCTGGGCATCTAATGAAAAAGTCACAAGAATTGATCCATCTAACGCCCTTCGTGATATTGATGTTCAAGATATTGGAGATTCCGATTTATTTCCGCATCAGCGTGCTGGAGTTGATTTTTTAGCTACTGCCCGTCGTGCTTTGCTTGCTGATGAACCCGGGCTTGGTAAAACCGCTCAGGCAATTAGATCATTGAAGCGGTTGCATGATAATGGTGAACAAGTTTTTCCAGCACTAATTGTGTGCCCAAATACACTTAAAAAGAACTGGGAGCGCGAGTTTGATAAGTGGTGGCCTGGAGTTAATGTAACTGTTATTAATGGCTCTGCTACTCAGCGGCGTGCTCAGTTTGATCAGCAGTCAGATGTAATTGTAATTAACTGGGAGTCACTTCGTACCCACTCAAGGCTCTCTTCATATGGATCAATTGCTTTAGCTCGTTGTATAGATTGTAAGGGACACGATTCTAGAATTACCCCCGCTAGGTGTGAAGTTCACCCAAGGGAGTTAAATGAAATTGAGTTTAAGTCGGTAGTTGCCGATGAAATTCATCGTTCAAAAGATCCTAAATCTAAACAAACTAGAGCCTTATGGTCCGCCACCGGGAATGCAGATATTAGATTTGCTCTTACTGGAACTCCTATTGCTAATAACGTTATCGATTTATGGCCAATTCTTCACTGGTTAGAGCCAAAAGAATGGCCTAGTAAAACAAAGTGGATTGACCGAATGATTGATACCATGATTAACGCTTTTGGTGGAATGATGGTTCTTGGTGTAAAACCTCATATGGAGCAAGAATTTTATGCTTCTATAAATCCACGTATGCGTAGAATGTTAAAGTCTAGAGTTTTGCCGTGGTTACCTGAAGTAATCAATGAACGTCGTGACGTCGAAATGGGCATAAAACAAGCAAAGGCTTATAAACAAATGCTTGAACATATGATTACTATGCTCGAAACAGGTGATTCTGTCATTGCGGCAAATCCATTAACTCAGAGTCTAAGGCTTCTTCAATTTGCAAGTTCTTATGCAGAAATCTCTATAGATGATGCTGGTCAAGAGAGTGTTACTTTGTCAGACCCATCATGTAAAGTAGATGCTCTAATGGATGATATTAAAAATGGTGATTTTGGAGATGATTCTGTAGCAGTTTGCGCAGTATCACGTCAATTAATCAATTTATTGAGTGCAAGACTAACAAAAGAGGGAATAGAGCATGGTTTAATTACTGGTGCTCAGGACCAGGATGAAAGGCAACAAGCAATTGATGACTTTCAATCTGGGCGTACAAAGTGGATTCTTTTTACTGCACAAGCGGGTGGAGTTGGTGTTACTTTGACAGCGGCTCGCAGACTTGTTATGCTACAAAGACCGTGGTCTCTTGTTGACTATAAGCAAGCACTTGATCGTGTTCACCGAATTGGATCTGAGATTCATGATTGTGTCATTATTACAGACTACGTTACGGAAGGCACTATTGAAGAGCGTGTTATTCAGGCACTTGATACCAAAGCAGATAATTTTGAGCAAATTGTTCGTGACAAAGAGCAATTGCTAAAAATACTAAAAGAAAGTAAGGTTATTAAATAATGACTAATGAACCAATTAGAATTTCTAACTCTGAAATTCAAACATTCAAAGATTGTCGTCGTCGCTGGTGGTTTACCTACTATCGACGTCTACAGCCAAAAATGAAAGATTACACTGGTGCATTAGCACTAGGATCTCGTATCCATGAAGCACTTGATATGTACTATTCAAAAGGTATTCCACTACTTGATGCTCATACTGAACTTGTTGAACGTGATATGAAAACTTTAACTGACCAGTATAGAGATACCACAGAACTAGAAACTGAAGCGGAACTTGGTCGAGTAATGCTTGAGGGCTACTTGGAATGGGTTGAAATTGAAGGTATTGATGCTGAACTTGAAATGATTTCTACTGAAGAAGTTATTGAAAGACCGATGATGGATGGAAAAGTTATTCTTCAAGGAAAAATTGATATGCGAGTCCGTCGTAAAATTGATGGAGTTCGCATGTTCCGTGATTTTAAAACAGTTGGTGGATCATTTGCAGATTTTGGCTCTACGGCACATATGAATGAGCAAATTTTAACCTATATGATTTTGGAAGAAGCTCAGAATAAAGATGGAGAGCGTTCCGAGGGTGGAGTATTTACCATGCTTAGAAAAGTTAAGCGTGGCGCATATGCTAAACCACCTTTTTATGGTCAAATTGAAGTTCGCCATAATGCATTTGCACTACGTTCTTTTTGGCAACGTTTAGAGGGAACCCTTGAAGACATGCTAAGAGTTCGTGATGGACTTGATGCTGGTGAAAGTCACTATAAACTTGCATATCCAAAGCCGTCTCGTGACTGCAAATGGAAATGCCAATTCTTCGCTATTTGCCCGCTAGTTGACGATGGTTCGGCAGCTGAAGCAGCGATTAGCGACGCGTTTGAGGTCGCCGACCCTTACGGTTATTACGCAAATGAAGAGAAAAAAGGAAGTGAATGATGTCTGACGTAGAACGCAGTTTAACCATTATGGTTTATGGCGAATCTAAGGTTGGTAAATCAACCTTTGCTGTCACAGCACCATATCCACGCCTAATGCTCGACGTTGAAGGTGGACATCGTTTTCTACCTATTAATGTAAAGTATTGGGACCCTATCCGTGAAGAGCCTCCAAAGGCTGACGGAACTTGGGACACAGTCGTAGTTAAGGTAAATGATTATGACGTAGTTATTAAAGCTTTCCAGTGGCTACAAGCAGGAAAGCACCAGTTCAAATCACTAATCATCGACTCAATTTCTGAGTTACAGGTTAAGTGCATGGACAACATCGCTGGTACCGAGCAGATGAAGATGCAACAGTGGGGAGAATTGCTTCGCCACATGGGTGCTCTTCTTCGTGACTTGCGTGACCTAACGATGCACCCTACTCAGCCTCTTGAGGCTGTAGTACTAACTGCTATGGCTCGTAAGGGTCAGGATGGTGTATATCGTCCTTATCTACAGGGTCAGTTAGCAATTCAGGCTCCATACTTTTATGACATTCTTGGAGCGATTACAGTGGAGCAGGTTCCAAATCCTGATCCAATGCAAGCGCCTTACAAGGTTCGTCGTATGTATGTAGAACGCACTCCAGAATATGAAGCTGGTGAGCGTGTCCAAGGTCGTCTCGGCAAAATTGTTGAGCAGGGCGATTTAGGAGTAGAACGTATGCTCGACATGGTCTTCGGAGAGAAGGCTCAATCAACTACAAAGAAAGAAGGTTAGAACCAACTATGACATCAGTCAACTGGTCCGATCTAATTAAAGAAGCTGGCGAAACAACGACCAACTTCGAACCCATGCCAGATGGAGATTATGAACTAAAAGTAATCGACTCAAAGGCAACAGTCACCCAGACTGGAAAGACTATGTTTAAGATCACAACTGAAGTTCAGGGTGGTCCTTACGCAAAGCGTCGTGTCTGGGATAACCTAGTCGTCTCTCCAGAGAACGGCAAGGCTCTTGGTATGTTCTTTATGAAGATGACAGCCCTAGGTTTGGGTAAGTCATACTTTGATCAGAACCCAACCAATGCTCAGATCGAGCAAGCACTATTTGGTCGTACATTCCGTGCAACTCTTGGAACTAAGACCTATAACGGCAACCGTAGTAATGAAATTAAGCAGTATCACATTATTCGTACTGATGCTGTATCTAGTTCAGTTGCTTCACCTGTAGATGCAGCACCTGCTCCTGCTCCGGCTCCTGCTCCAGCACCAGCCCCTGCTCCAGCACCTGCTTCTCCTATTAATTCGGATTCTGCTCCGTTTTAATACTTAAGTATGAAATGTGGGGGATGCTAATTGCATCCCCCGCTTCTACGATAAGGAAAATATGAAAATACTATTTACTGGAATGTCTTCTCACCATACAAAACCATCTAAAAATGTAACATTTTTTAAGACATTAGCTGAATCTGTATCTATTTTTGCATCGGTTGAGTGGAAAACTCCAACTATAAACTGTACTCAGGAAGATTTTTCTAATTATGATTATGTTGTAGTTGGACTAACACCACCTACTAGTATGAGTGCTAATAATTTGTATGGTGCTTTAAGAATAATAGATGTCTTATATAATTCTCCAAAATTAGTTATGGTAGTTGACCACCCTCAGCTGTGGCAATATAAGCATGGATTTAATTCAATTAAATTAAATTCTTCTAGTATGTTTAATACTTTTTATTCTAAAAGAAGAGAATTTTCTATTGCGAGTAAAAAAGAATCAGTAGAGTCTATAATTTCTGGAGTTAATAAATTATTAACTCAAAAATGGCCAACTACAATATATCCGTCTTTACCATGGTCAGATGGAAAAAACTATAAAAAATTCTTTGGATCTTATGGTGTAGATAGTTTGGTTCCAGTAAATCTTGATTCATTTTTATTAAATGATACTGATAGTGAAATTTTTGTAGGAAATAATTGGATCGTAGATAATCCAAAATCGACATGGATTAGTTCAATATCAAAATTTCTTACTAAACCAATATATCCTGTATCAAACAATAAAAAAATAAATGATAAAGACGCTTTAGATTCTATAAAAAACTCATTTGCTTTTATTTTTACGCCTCAGGAGCGTGGAGTTGGCACCTGGTGGTCATATAGATTAATTCAAGCCTTAAATACGGAAACTGCTATTCTTTCTGATTGGAAAGTTACGCATTTGCTAGGCCCTGAATGGTCATTGCTTAGCTATGACTTGGAAAATAAAAATAACGATAGCATAGCAAAAATTGCTAAACTACAAAAAGAATCATATAAAAATAATATTCCGAGCAAAGAAGACTCGGTTAATAAACTAAAATTAATATTTAAATAAAATAAAGGAGAAAAAATGCCAGAAGTAAATTTTAATTGGGTTCGTCAGCAAATGCAGGATAGTAAAGTAAAAATTGGAACTGGTACTGCACTACTTTCCTTGCTTGAACTTTGGAATAAATTAAATCTTTCAGAAAATCAAATGAAAGAAACAATTGAATATTTTTCTAATTTAGCTCTTGGAAAAAATATTTATGAAGATAAAAAAGAAGATGAAATTTGGATTCCTGCGCAACCAGGCCAATTAGTAGTTGGAGATGAAGTTAGAGTACTGTCTGACGCTTTCAGTGATAAAGTTGGTGTTACCCATAATGGAAGAAGAGGAGTTATTGTTGCGATTAGATATGGTGACATTATTTTTAAATCAACTGACAATAAAGAACCATATTTAGAAGGAGTTCACTATTCACCATATAAGCTTGAAAAGAGAATTAAATAATGCGTACATCATTTGAATTAAAGTTTGAAACTACAAATTACGAATCAGCTAAAGCAACTATTGCTTACCATGTTGGATTATTTTTAAATATAGATCAGTCTGAAGTATACGAAAAAACTGACACAGAGGTAAAAGTACAGCTAGTTGACGGTAAGTATGAAGTTACTGCATATACAAAATTAAAATCAAATTTTAACTCTTTTGGACTTGACAAATAGTATTTATATCTATAATATTTAAACATGCAAACATTTGTACCTATAACTACTAGTTTTGAAGATATCGCACGGGTGCTTGACAACAAGCGCCTCAACAAGCAAGCCCTTGAGGGCTGGCAAATTCTTATGACTTTGCTAGAGCTTGACCCTAATGGTGACCACAGAGCTCCACGTGGCTGGGTTAACCATCCTGCAGTTAAAATGTGGCGTGGACATGAAATGGCCTTGTATTACTATATTCAATGCATGGTTGATGAATGGAAGCGACGTGGCTATAAATCAACTATTGGTGATAAAGCCAAAGCAACAGTTATGCGTGCGATTGAGCTAGGTCTAATTGACGATGCAAATATGTTCAATCCTGCATGGATGAGTTATAAACCGCAATATAAAGAAATTGCTGCTAGCCACAGGGTTGCATTACTTAATAAGGATTACGAGTGGTATTCGCAGTTTGGCTGGGAAGAAGACCCTGGATATCGACCAGAAACTTACGAATATATCTGGCCAGTATAATTTGTAATTTACGGTAACTATACTGCACTAAAATATAACTTTATTGTAAAATCTTTACATGAGTAAAGATTCAAGAATTGGTGAATCCCTTTGGTTTATATGGGATGATGAAGAATCCCTATTATCTGATAAAGGGTCTATAGTTTTTTATACCGAAGATCATGTTGATATTGAGCATGAAATTGTAAGAAAAGCTTTAGCTTCTTCTATTCAGCGTGAAGGAATATCTCAATCTTTATCTGATGGATTCTTTTTAATTGCTTCTGGAGTTTGTAATCAATCATATATAGGATATTCTTCCTTATCTGAGAAACAATATATTTGTAATAAAGATGGTTTATCAGAAATTGAAGATAATTTAACAAATATTACTCCAATAACCTATGTGGAGATTTTTAATGTTAAATGAGTTTCAAGACTGGGAGCAAGATGCTGAATGTGGAAAACCAGAAAATAAAGATCTTTTAAAAAATTTTTTTGCAAATAAACCCTCTCAGCAATATCCTGCTTTAAAATTATGCGATGTATGCCCTGTAAGAAAAGAATGTCTAAGGTGGGCACTTGATAGCAAACAACTATGGGGAATTTGGGGGGGATTAAACTACAAACAAATTCGTAGAACTCTTTCCGTTAATTGGGAAGGTCAAGAAATGAGGCATAATCGATTTCCTTTATGTCCTTTTTGTAAATCAAAAACAAAATTCTTAGCTACAAAAACAATTTCTAGACCATCGGGAGGAAGATGGTCAACTATGAAAATGGTCGAATGCTCTAATTGTTTATTTAGTTGGCAAAGTAGGACTAGTGCAAATGCTGTTGAAGCATACCATTCTCAGGAAAATAGAAAATATAAAAAATAAATTTTAAATTATTAAAATTTTATTTAACTGGTATTACACTTATATATTCTCTTGGATCAAAATCTCCACCGAATGCCAGTGTTAAAAGTCCAGGTTTTGATTCTAGTCCTTGCCTATCTCTAAACCACTCTGATCCTGGATCAGTTGTTGGACATTGAAGCCATAATCTATCTCCTATATCCATGCTTCTAAAATTATGGAAATGACCAGAAATCCATATATCAGCTAAACCTAGAGCAGTTTGACCTGCAGCTTGTCCAGATAAATATTTTAAAACATTATTTTGATTTGCTTGATGTCCATGAAACATTCCAATATGGGTTCCACAAATTTCAGTTGTTAAAGTTTGATGACCTGATGAAGGAAATCTAAATTCAATATGCTGTAATGAGGGATTTTCAGCGCATGCATCTTGTACTGCTGAAGCTATTTCAACATTCCAGCCGTCAGATGGGTCGGCTGAAACTTGACGAGTTACCTCGTCATGATTTCCATTAATTACTGGAACTATCATACGTTCAGCTAGTGGTGCTAGTGCTTTAATTTGTGCCATAAGTAAGCGACGTGCAACGCGTACTTGCTCAGTAAGACCTAAATCAGATGATGCTTGACCTTGCAGTCGTCCACCCTGAGAAACATTTCCTTCTACGTGATCTCCTGGTAATCCTAAAACAATAGTTCCAAAAGATAGTCCCATTTTTTTATAACCATTAAATTTAGTAACAGCTGATTCTGTTAAATATAAAAGTCTATCTATTGATTGTTGAGTTCCTTGTCCTCCAGCTTTTTTACCAATCTGTTGATCACTAGGGAATACTCCATAAGCACCTGTTCCAGTCGCTGGTTTAATTCCAGCTGCTGGTCTCCATTTTTTAATTTCATCAACTAATTTTTCAACATCTAATTGATCATTTTTAATAATCCCACTTGGAATTAAATTAACTCTGATTGACTCGAGAAATTCTCCGTCATATCTTTGCCATTTTCCATGTCTCATTGAGGAAATAATCCAATCATTTGGATCTAATCCAAACTCTTTAATTAAGCTTGATGCATCTGGAATTTCCGAAGACAATCTTGGCTGTGAAATTAAAAATCCACCTTTGGATGTATCTATATCCATACGTGGACGCCAGTCTTCTGGAATATTTAATGATTTTATGTCTGATCCTGATTTTCCAGGACTTGATAAATTATCTAATTTTTCTGATAATCCCATTTTATTTTGCCGTTCTACTACATGGGCAGTCGTTTCTACGATGACGATCAACTGCACTGTTACTGATATCATACCCCTCTTCACGAAGAATACGGCCAATAGTTGAATTATTTATTCTTGATGGATCATTTTCATCTACTTCAAGTACAGATTTTAAATTTAATCTATCTTGTTCTAAAAGTGGACTTCCGCTATTTAACAATGATCCTATTTTGCAAAATCGAATTGGTACTTCTGTAGCGGCTGCAGATAATTTGTCAGATAGTGACATTACTCTTCCTTAGGTCGTTTATGTCTTTTATGTCTTTTAGTATAGTACTATTTTTATTTAGATGAAGGTTTTTTTCTGGATTTTGTAACTGGTGATGTTTCTACACTTACTGTTGTATTTCCTATAACAAAAGCCTTGATTATTTCAATTTCTGTGGTAGTTTTTAAAACATGAGCTTCAATATTATTTACTCTGTCAGCAAGAGATGTTCCACCATTTTCCCATAATTGATGTTCAACCCTATTTAGTCGGTCTGAAATACTTCTCCCTGCAGAATCGGTTCCCAGGGCTTCGCCAATTCTATTAACTACCCTATATACTGAGTAGACTGCACCAAAAATAACTCCGAGTGCTGTTATAACTGCGGCAATTGTAAAAATAAGCTCTGTTGTCATCGTTTATAATGGAACTCTCTAGGAAGCAATTAGATTTGCTTTTCTTATTTTACCCTATAAGGGTCGCCCTTATTTGACGAACTTGTTAGTTTGAGACGCCAATAAGTCTAGGTATTTTTACCATTTTATTAATTTAACTTGCACTCGTTTATTTTTGAGTGTAAACTTTTGACACCGACTTATTGGAGAGACTTTATATATGAGCAATTCTAACAACGCTGATAGTGGACGTTTAGCAAAGGGAGCCGAATGGTACGCAAAACAAGGATGGATTTTACTTCCTGTTCATGGCATATCTGATGGTAGATGTACTTGTGGAAAACCGCACGGGGATTCTAAAGATGTTGGAAAGCATCCAGCTTTATATAACTGGAATACGGAAGCAACATCCGATTTAACTCAGGTTGGTATTTGGTGGCAACAAAATCCTGAATACAATATTGGTGTATTTTGTAAGCCATCTGGATTTTTTGCTATAGATATTGATCCTCGTTCTGGCGGAGATGAGTCATTTGACATATTAGAATCTCGTGCTGAGGGTAATTTACCACCAACAGTAGAAGCAATTACTGGTGAATATAATGTCAAAGGTAGAGTTGTCCGTGGTCGTCACTTAATATATCGTTGTGATCCAAATGAAAAGTTTTTGGGAAATTTAGCTAAAGAGGGTCTTAAAGGCATTGATATCAAGCACAATGGTTATATTCTTATTGCTCCGTCAAGGCACTTTTCTGGTACTTCATATGACTGGAAGCCGGGCCATGCGCCATGGGAAATTGAAATTGCCGAGGCTCCTGAAGAACTTTTATCCGTATTAAGAGCAAAATCTCTTAGATCTTCTTCATCTTCTTCATATAAAGATGGTAACTGGGATTGGGTTAGTGAACTAGAGTTTGCTGGTGAACGTGTTGATATTCAAAAAGTGCTTGAAGAAGGAATTGATGAGGGCCATCGTGCCGTAGAGATTTACCGACTTGCATGTGCTTTAGCAAATAAGTTTGGAACTACTCAAGACTCTAGATTATTAATTGAATCGATGATGATTAGATTTAATCATGAAATGGTTCGTCCACCTATGGAACTAGAGGGCACAAACTCACTGTTAATGCATGTTCATCGAGCAATCGATTTCGTTGCTTCAAGTCCAAAAATTGATAGATCATGGCCGGGGCTTAGCGCGTGGGTTGCTTCTCAGGGGAAAGACTGGGCTGAAAATTCATCTGAAGAAACTAGATCTACAGCTAATAGTGTTGGAATCTCTGTTACTAAATTAGTTGAAGATGGTATGTCTGTATCCGATGCTTCTAATAATGGAAATCTTGATCTACCTAAAGACCTAGATGCTATTTCTGAAGAAGATGGTGGACTTCCTGGGCATCGTACTTTAACTGATGTTGGTAACGGTCGTAGATTAGTTGACACATATGGTTCAGCAATTAGATACACTCCTGGACTTGGTTGGTTTCATTGGGATGGAACATACTGGCGTCCTGATGCAGAAAGTCTAGAGTTACAAGAACTTGCTAAAAGAATTGCACCTGTTATTGCTAGTGAAGTTGGAAACTACGGAGAAGATGAGCAACAAAAAAAGCAAGATGTAATTAAATGGGCTAATCAGGCAAAATCTAATAGCCGTATTAACAATATGATAACTAGTGCAAATTCTGATCCTAGAGTTGTTGTTGGTGTTGAACGATGGGATGGAGATGAGAACCTTCTTGGTGTTTTAAATGGAGTAATTGATTTAAAAACTGGAGAACTTTTACGAGGAAAACCTGATTTATATATAACAAAGCGGGCACCAGTTTCTTACACTCCTGGACTTAGAAATGTCCGATGGGAAGAATTTATAAATTTTGCAACTGGTGGAGACAAAGAACTTCAAGATTGGATTCAAAAAGCTGTTGGATACACTCTTACTGGATTATCCAATCAAGATGTTCTTTTCTTGGTTTATGGACCACCTGGAGCCGGTAAAAATACTTTTGTTGAAACTATTGTTGAAGCTTTAGGTACCGAGCAGTACGCTGGTGCCCTATCATCGGAAGTTTTAGCAGCTGGAGATGGTAGATCTAATTCATCTGATCAGTACTATTTGGCTGAACTTCGTGGAAAAAGAATGATTTGGGTAGATGAGTTACCAGAAACAGAAAGACTTAAAGAGAATAAAGTTAAACAATTAACTGGTTCTTCTACTATTCAAGCACGTTCACCGGGAGAAAAGCCATTTACATTCCGCGCTCAAGGAAAATTGTGGATTACAACCAACCACAGACCAATGATTACAGATGATGCTATGTGGCGTCGTATTCGTCCAATTCCATGGTTAAACGTTGCTGAGAGCCCCGATCCTGGTCTTAAATCTTATTTAGCTGATCCTGAGGGCGGTCTTCCTGCAGTGCTTGCTTGGGCCGTAGAAGGGGCTATTAAGTACCTTGGTTCAAGTGCGCGTGATCCTCTTGGATGGTGTTCTGCAGTAAAAGAAGCCGCTGAAATATATCGTAAAAATGAAGATAGAATTGGTCTATTTCTTGATGAAGAAACTAGAGAAGTTGAGGGTGCTTCTGTTCTTGTTAAGCAGTTATATTCTATTTATAGAATGTGGTCTGATGAACGAGGCGAGCGTCCTATGACTCAGATTGCTTTCCAGCGTAAACTTACAGATAGAGGTCTTCCTATTGTAGGGCAGGGAGCTAGAGCCGAGGTTAAAAATAGGGCTCAAAATCCTAGAATTGTTGAATCTACCGAAGTTGACTGGATGACAGCAACGCGTTTTGCACGTACTTTTTAAAATATTATGATAGTATGTACAAGTGCTTCGGAGAGGAAGCATTAACTTAGGGGGTTGTTTTATTTTTAATAGAACAACCCCCGATTAAAAATAATCTAAAGGAATACTAAATATGCACGTAAGAATTGCAACTCCGATGTATGGTGGAAACTGCAAGGGAATTTATGCCGACAGTGTATTATCTCTTACTTTTGGTCTAGTTAAACTCGGACATGAAGTCTCGTTTTCTAAAATTTATAATGAAAGTTTAATTACTAGAGCAAGAAATAATCTTGTTTATGAATTTTTAAATAGCACAGCTGATGTTCTTTTATTTATTGATGCTGATGAAGGATTTAACACAGAGGATGTCATTCTAATGCTTCAGGCTGATAAAGATATTATTGGTGGTATTTATCCAATGAAAAATATAAATTGGAGAAATATTAAAAAAGCTGTATTAAATGATAAAGAAGATCTAGTTCAGTATTCTGGAATTTTTGCAATGAACATGTTACCAGGTGAAACACTTATAAAACTTGGTGAACCAATGGAAGTCACTGCTGTTGGTACTGGATTGATGGCAATTAAGCGTTCTGTATTTGAAAAAATGGCACCAGAATGTCCTAAATATGCTTTAAATAATTCAAATGCTGAATTTGAATTTGACAATATGGTAACTGAATTTTTTGCAACAAGCATCACTCCTGAAGGAATTCTTTTGTCCGAGGACTACCATTTTTGTCGTAAATGGATAGCGATGGGCGGGAAAGTATATGCTGCACCATGGGTGAGAGTAGACCATGCTGGAGAATATATATTTACTGGAAGATTTGCTTCTGATCTTGAATTAAACGGTGTTAAAGAAGAAACTAAAGAAGAAGAAAAACAATAAAATAATTAAATATTATCTATTTTATTTTCTAATTCTTCTATTTTAGCTATAAGAAGTACTATAGCGTCATGTGCTTTTTCTAAAGAATCTGGATTAACAAATCCTTCTTCTTTCCATTTATTTAAAAGTTCTTTTATTTCATCCATTATGCCCAAGTTCCTACAGTTGTAACTGTTCCATTGCCGATAGGGGTGAGTTTTAAATAAGTTCCAGTTTGTATAGCCACTGCGTTGTCTCCAATAGCCGAAGAAACAATGTGAGGATACACTTTGACAGTCCCGGTTCCAGTAACTCTGATAGTTCCTTTGCCAATATAAATTGAGTATCTAGAGCCCGTAGTTATTGCTGTCGAAATAGTGACTGTAGTTGTAGTGGTTCTAACAGAGGATTTAGTCGCCGCAGTGGTAAATCCTGTTGTATTATTTGAATAATCAAGATATTGAATAAATGATGTTGTAGGTGCCCCACTTACAGTAGTTGCAGTCCAACCATGACTTAAAGCCATTGAAGTGCTGCTAACATATTGATGTTGAACTGCTACATACAACTCAAATTCATATGTGGTTCCGGCAGCTAATGTAATACCAGTGGTTGTTCCACCCAGAATACTTTGCGCAGTTGCAGCACCGGAAAAATCAAGGTTATATGTGGAGTTGTGAATGTAATAATAACTTTGTGTATCTAATGCCCTACCAGGAGTAGTGTTTGCTGTTTTATAAAAAACAATGGAATCATATTCCAATGCACCGCTTACTGGTGTGGTCAAAATGCTAGTTCCAGTTGCGTTAAAATACAATGGAGCGGTACTAGCAGTGGTGCTACCTTGTCTTAAAGTCAAAGAGCCAGTAAGTACGTTATTTGCTGAAAGTGTCGGGACTTTAGTAGTATCAATGTCAACAGTTACAGCAGCTGAACCATTAAATGGGCTTGTTCCAGATGTAGCAGTAAGACCAGTTGTTCCAATAGTTAAACCATATGTAGTAGTTCCACCGCCACCTCCGCCAACTAAGTTAGTTCCTACACCAGCACCTCCAGTAGTTATATCAATGTAGAAACCACGGGCAGAGCCACCTTGCTCAAAAAACCTTAATTTATTTTGGTAGACGTCAATAGTTACACCATTAGTTATCGAGGTGTTAGCGGCAGCAGGTGCTGCTAAAAATATCTCTCCACCTTCATTTCCAGATGAGTAGTTGGATTTTAAATATGCGGAGGTAGAAATATCTGAACCAGCAGTTATGGTAGATGAAGTAGATATAGCTCCAGCAGTGTTAACACCACCTGCTCCAACAAATTGGGCACCAGCTGTTGAGCCAGTTGAAGATATGTTGTCAACAATAGTTTCTTCAATACCGGAAGCTCCTGTAATTGCGGCAAGTTTCA